>OJIV01000737.1_pt1 | contig 12911 bp, 9 predicted proteins | sample 1595861 | NCBI WGS metagenome assembly OJIV01 (sample SAMN05416883, study PRJEB24817) | seawater metagenome | isolation source: Sea water | place: Canada:Atlantic | collected 2013-11
TCGGCAGCGTCAGATGTGTATAAGAGACAGATCATTGATATTTCTATATTTACAGATTTTGGCAATCTAGAAACTTCAACAGTTTCTCTAGCAGGAGCAGTTTCTTCATGAAAATATGAAGCATAAATTTTATTAATTTCTAAAAAATTATCCATATCACTTATAAAAATGCTTGATTTTATAACATTTTCAAAAGTCATACCAGCTTCTTTAAGTATAGCTTTTAAATTTTCCATTATTAACTGAGTTTCTTGCTTTATAGAACCAATCATTAATTCTCCAGTTTTTGGGTCAATAGCTATTTGACCAGATGTATATAAAGTATTACCTGATAATACTGCTTGATTATAAGGCCCGATGGGAGCTGGAGCGTCTTTAGTAAAAATAATTTTTTTCATATCAATTACCTGTGAAAACAGGATTTTATTTAATTATATTCTTTTATCTGATTCTCTACGTTTTTCATATTTAATATCACTAAGCATAGAAGATTTAATACCTATAAACATATACCAAGATGTATGAATGCTGCCAATTGGAGTCCAATTAAAACTTAACCTCCAACTTTCTAAATCTCTTTGAAATCGAAATTGAGTTAAGGTTATTCCTTTGTTTTTAAAATCATAACCCGATGATATGCCGACCTTCCAATTTGGTGAAAATTCTATATTTGAACTCAACATAATAGATTGAGAAGATATTTCATTTTGTCTAGTAGAATTTGCATACGTAATAGTATAAGCCATTCTTAAATCCCAGGGAATTGAAAAATTATACCAATTATAATCAGAATTTGAAATATCTTTATCGGATTCACTTAGGTCATTTATTGGATTGGAATCTCCAAACAAATCATCTGGTCGACCTCCATTTTTAAATGTATTGGTTTCAAAATCATCATCTTCACTACCTTGAAAATCTTTACTAGAAAATGTATAATTAATACTAATATTAGCACGAGTTAATCTAAAGAGGCTTCCGCCATTATTAATATTGAATTCATCTACTCTAATATTATTGTTATTTAAAGCATAAGGGTCAAGCGCTCCATTAAAGTTAAAATCTAATTTTTTTACAATTGGAATACTTCCAGAAAAGATTAATGGATTCCAATTTAAGGAGTCTCCAGCAATATTATAAGCAGTATTAAAATTTAAGTTATTTAATAAAATCATCTTTTTTGGTTTAACTTGGGTAGTATCCCTGTCTCGCACTTTTGCTTCTATTGTATTACTAATAGACATTCCAATACTACTTGATCTTACATTCCCGGGGGCTCCATATAATGATTGTTCAAAACGTGAATATTCTACAACTTGCTCATTTGCTGTAGGATCAACATAACTATTATAAAATTGATCAAAGGAAGGATTAATATTATAACTTAAAGATGGTCTAAATACATGACGCAATGCTTCAATCTTTTTTCCTTTTCCAAAATTAAACATTCCATACAAGGTAGTTCCAAGACTAGTAGAAAAATTATAAGTACGATAACTATCAAATCCTTTTATAGTATCTTGAATAACCCCTCCTTCTCCTGCATTATATTCTGAGTCATAATATTTTTTAATAGTATTAAACGCCCATGTCTCTTGATAGGTAGTGTTTAACGAAGAACTTATATTTTTAAATATTTTAAAATTTGTGCTAATTGGTATTGAATGTCTTGCTCCAATTTTCGCATTGTTAAACATTTTTGAAGTAAAAAATTCATCACCTGTTGTTTGAATTCTATTTTCAGCAGCTAAATTATATTGTAAATTAATATTTTCTATAATTCCCTTTTTTGAACCAATCTTGGGTTCAAATGGGAATATTCTAGATATACTAGTATTTAAATTTGGCAGTGACATATTAATTGCGTCTGTATTGGTGTTTTGAGAGTGTGTTCCGGCAAGAGAAAAATTAATTTGTGGAATTGTTTCAAATGTTTTTGAATAGGAAACTGAAGAACTTAGTGTATTTATTAAAGAACTTGCGTTGTTTGTTTGATTTATCGATTCATTATAATATTGACTACTTCCTAGATTAACAGATGCAGCAAATCGAGAACTTGGATTTGCTTTAGCATCTTGATTATGATTCCATCTAATATTATAAACAGAACCTTCATTAAAACCATCGAAGCCACGCTCCCCATTTATTAGTTTTTCAAAGCGTAAACTTAAATTTCCTTTAAATTTATAACGCAATGCATATGAAGATTCTGCCCTTATTGCATAACTACCATTAGTGTAATAATCTCCAATAATAGTTAAATCTAAATAATCACTAATTGCAAAATAATACCCGCCATTTTGAAAGAAAAAACCACGATCTCTATTGTCTCCAAAACTTGGTATTATAAAACCTGATGTTCTATCCTTAGTTAATGGAAAAAATGCAAAAGGCAGCCCTAATGGTAGAGGAACATTGGCTATATACATATTTGTAAATCCGGTAACAATTTTTTTATTCGGAACTACTTTAGCTCTTCGTGTATAAAAATAATATTCAGGATTCTCAATATCCGTAGCCGTTGTAAATTTAATGTTTTTAAGAAAATAAACTGAATCATTAACTTTTTTTGAAACTTCAGCTTTGTATTTTACTTCATCTTGTCCAGATCTAGAATTATAAATTAATGCTTTTTTTGTATTCATATTAAATCGGATAGAATCTGGAATTACTTCATTTTGTGCTTGAGTAAATACTGGTAATTGTGAATAAACACCAGCACTATCGATTCCTTTAGCATAAATTTCATTTTTATTATAATCTAAAACAATATACCCACCTTCAATACGCATATCTTCATACGTTATATATGCTTCATTATACATATAAACCTTGTTTTCCAGCTTGTCTATATAGACATAATCTTCACCAAAATAATTAATAACTCCTGTAAGTATTTCTCCTTTAGATCTAATAGTATCAGGCTTAACAGTATCTAATATTGCTTCATTAAATTCAGAAAGAATTAAATTTTGATTGATACTAATAGTATCTTCTACTTCTATTATAGGAATTATAGTTTTGTTTTTAGTAGGAGTTTCTTGAGAATACAAAAAAGTGTTGCATAAAAGCAGCAGTGAAAATGTTGCTAATAAAAAATGCTTAAAAGTTTGCAATGCTACGATACCTTTTTTTTGTAAATTTGGCTTTGTATTGTACATCTAGTTTCTTAGAGTTACAACCTCAAAAATAAGCATATTTTTTATGTGATTTTTTTTAAAAGGAAATTTTTAACAATACTACTATAATCAATACGTTAAGAATAAATAACAAATGGGAAATGCTCATGAAAAACAAATTATTTTATTTTATTTTACTAATAGCAGTCATTCTTACTTCATATTCGTTTAATATTATTACAAATAATACAGAAAAGCCATTCATTGTAGTTTTAGATGCGGGACACGGAGGAAATGATCCTGGTAATATAGGAAATGGCTATAAAGAGAAAAATATTGTTTTAAATATTGTTCTTGAAGTTGGAAAAATTTTAGAAGCAGAATCTAATTTTAAAGTAATTTATACTCGCAAAACAGATGTGTTTATTAAATTACACGAAAGAGCACCTATTGCAAATAAAGCAGATGCAGACTTATTTGTTTCTGTTCATTGTGATGCTTTTACAAATAATGCCTATGGCGCTGGTACTTTTGTTTTAGGCTTACATCGAACTCAAGCAAATTTTGAAGTTGCAAAAAGAGAAAATGAAGTGATATTTTTAGAGGATGATTATAAAGAAAATTATGAAGGATTTGACCCAAATTCCCCTGAATCATTGATAGGTATGACTTTAATGCAAGAAGAATATTTAGATCAAAGCATATTATTAGCATCATTAATACAAGATAATTTCACTAATAATTTAAAGAGAAAAGACCGAAGCGTTAAACAAGCTGGCTTCATGGTACTTTATAAAAGTTATATGCCTAGTATTTTAGTTGAAACAGGTTTTTTAACCAATAAAAAAGAGGGTGCCTATCTAAATTCTTTAAAAGGTCAAAAAGAAATGGCTAAAGAAATTGCAAAAGGAATAATAACTTATAAAAATAGTTTATCATTAGAGACTGGAGATATTAACAAACGAGATATTATACATAAAAAAAATATTGAAACTGTTAAAGATAATAAATTTGAAGGCTACACCTTTAAAGTACAACTTGCAGCCTCTAGCAAGAAATTAAGCTTGGAGTCATATAACTTTAAAGGATTGATGGGTGTTTCAAGAGAAGAGGAGGATAAGTTATTTAAATATTATTATGGAAAAACATCAGATTATAATAAAATACAGCTTATGAAAAAAATTGCGGAGGAAAAAGGACATAATTCCTGTTATATAGTGGTTTTCAAAGAAGGTAAAAAATTAAAACTTTCTGATGTTTTAAATATTTTAGACAAATAATCCTAATTCATCAATTTATTTATAAATTTGTTTTTAATCAAAAACACAAATCATTGAAAATAGCTAAAGAAGTTAAAACCGGATTACTTGCCATATTTTCTATTTTATTATTAATTTATGGTTATAGTTTTCTTAAAGGATCTGATCTTTTTTCTAAAGAAAGAACATTTTATGTTTCCTATAATAATGTGGCAGGACTTGCTGTTTCTGCTCCTGTAACTATAAATGGTTACGCAATAGGACAAGTTGAAAATATTGATTTTGAAAATAAAAAAGGAAGTTTATTAGTAACTTTTAAATTGAAAAAAGATTTTGAATTTTCAAAAAATAGTATTGTCCGTATATATAGCACCAGTGTAATAGGTGGTAATGCCCTAGCTATTATTCCAACAATAGATAAAAATAACGTTGCTAAAAGTGGAGATACTTTAAAAGGTGAAATTGAACAAGGAATTTTAGAATCATTAACTTCTGGTTTAAAACCATTGGAGAATAGAATATATAAAACACTTTCTGGCCTTGATACTTTACTTTACAATTTTAACTCAGTATTAAATGATGACACTAAAAATAATTTAAAAGATGCGATTGCAAGTTTAAATAAAACAATGAAATCTTTTGAAGGAGTTTCTTCAGATTTAAACTCATTACTAATTGAAAACAAACCAAAACTTGATAGTACGTTTTCCTACCTTAAAACAACTACTAGTAATTTAGCTAGTTTTTCAGATTCATTATCACAAGTAAATATTAAAGCAATGGCTTCTAATTTGGAATCTACCTTAGAAAGTTTTGATGCACTTATGAAGAAAATTGATCAAGGAGAAGGTAGTATTGGCAAACTTTTAAATGACGAAAAACTCTACGATAACTTAGAAGCTGCCTCTAAAGAATTGGAAGAGCTATTAAGAGATTTAAAAGAAAACCCAAAACGTTATCTTCATATTTCTGTTTTCGGAAAGAAAGCAAAAGAATATAAGCCTAAAGTAACCGAAAAGAAATAGTTGATGCAATACATTCCCAATATTCTATTTTTAATTCTTCTTCTTATTGGTTCGGGGTTTTTTATAAAAAATAGTAAAAAGATAATTCGAAATATTAAATTAGGGCATAAAGTTGATGCTTCAGATCATAAAAAAGAACGTTGGATTAATGTACTTCGAATTGCATTGGGCCAATCTAAAATAGTTGTTAGGCCAATAGCTGGAATACTTCATGTAGTTGTATATGTTGGTTTTGTTATTATTAATATTGAAGTCTTAGAAATAATCATTGATGGACTTTTTGGTACTCACCGTATTTTCTCTGGTTTAGGTACGCTATATAATATTTTAATTGCTTCTTTTGAACTGCTAGCTTTTTTAGTTTTAGTTAGTGTAATTATTTTTTGGATTCGTAGAAATATAAAAAGAATAAAACGTTTTTTATCCCCAGAAATGAAAGGTTGGCCAAAAAATGATGCCAATATCATTTTGTATTTTGAAATGGTTTTAATGTCATTATTTTTAATAATGAATGCTTCCGATTTACAACTTCAAATTTTAGGGGCTGAACATTATACAAAAGCGGGAAGTTTTCCAATTAGTAGTTTCTTGTTACCACTTTTCGAAAACCTTTCACAAAACAGTTTAATTATTTTAGAACGTTCTGCTTGGTGGTTGCATATTACTGGAATCTTTATCTTTTTAAACTATTTATACTTTTCAAAACATCTACATATTTTATTGGCATTTCCAAATGTTTATTATGGAAGCGTATCACCTAAAGGAAAATTTAAAAATTTAGAGTCAGTAACAAATGAGGTAAAGTTAATGATGGATCCAACTGCCGATCCTTTTGCTGCTCCAGCGGAAGGAGTTAGTGTTCCTGCAAAATTTGGAGCTAGTGATGTGTTAGATTTAAGTAGAACGCAATTATTAAATGCTTATACTTGTACAGAATGTGGGCGTTGCACGAGTAATTGTCCAGCAAGTCAAACTGGTAAAAAATTATCTCCTCGAAAAATCATGATGGATACAAGAGACCGTCTCGAAGAAATAGGAAAAAATATTGATATCAATGGAGTATTTATACCAGATAATAAACAATTATTAGGAGACTATATAACCAAAGAAGAACTTTGGGCCTGTACTACTTGTAATGCTTGTGTTGAATCTTGCCCTGTAAGCATAGATCCTTTATCTATTATAATGGATATGCGTCAATATCTAGTTATGGAGCAATCCGCAGCACCTAATGAACTTAATATAGCAATGACCAATATTGAAAATAACGGTGCCCCTTGGCCCTATAATCAAATGGATCGATTGAATTGGAAAAGCGAATAATATGAAAAAAGAACATGTAAAAATAAAGTTACAAAGTAAAGTAATAGATGGTGAATTTGTTAGTCCAAGACATCCTGATGGTATTAAAAACTATCTGATAGACATTGATGGTACTATTTGTGACGATATTCCAAATGAAGAGCCAGAAAGAATGTTAACTGCAAAAGTTTATCCAGACGCTTTAGAAACATTAAACAAATGGTATAAAGAAGGACATATTATTTGTTTTTTCACATCACGAACCGAAGAGCATAGAGAATATACTGAAACTTGGCTAGAAAAAAATGGTTTTAATTATCATTCTATGTTAATGGGAAAACCACGAGGAGGTAATTATCATTGGGTAGATAATCATTTGGTAAAAGCAACTCAATTTAAGGGTAAATTTACTGATTTGGTTGAAAAAAAAGTGACCATAAAAGTTTTTGATGATTAATATAAAGGTCGTCATAATTATATTCTTATCTGGGTTTTATTCCATATTAAATGCCCAATCAATTATTGGAGAGTGGGAAACATTTGATGATTTAACCGGTGATAAACTATCTGTAGTTGAAATTTATAATATCAACGATATTTATTTTGGAAAGATTATCCATTTATTTGAAGACTCTTTAGATTCAGTTTGTGACCAATGTGAAGACGGTGATTATAACAAACCAATTATTGGTTTAATAATCATTAAAAACTTAATTAAAGATGATGATGAATATAATGAAGGTACAATATTAGATCCAAATAATGGAAAATCTTACAAATGTTATATGGAATTGATAGGTACTAATAAATTAAAATTAAGAGGGTATATTGGGTTTTCTATATTGGGAAGAACACAATATTGGCAAAGAAAAATATAAAAAATGAGTAATACATTAAAAGTGCCAACCATGGCTGAGCTTTTAGCTCAAGGTAAACAACCTGAAGTATTATTTTGGGTGGGCTGTGCTGGAAGTTTTGACGATAGAGCAAAAAAAATAACAAAAGCATTTGTAAAAATTTTAAATAAGGCAAATATTGAATTTGCTGTATTGGGAGCTGAAGAAAGTTGTTCAGGAGACCCCGCAAAACGTGCAGGGAATGAATTTTTATTTCAAATGCAGGCAATGATGAATATTCAAGTTTTGGATGGTTATGAAATTAAAAAAATTGTTACTACTTGTCCTCATTGTTTTAATACCTTAAAAAATGAGTACCCTAATTTAGGAGGGAATTATGAGGTAATGCACCATACTCAATTTTTAAAAGCCCTTCTTAATGAAGGTAGACTAAAAGTTGAAGGGGGAAAGTTTAAAGGAAAAAGAATTACGTATCACGATCCTTGCTATTTGGGTAGAGCAAATAATGAATATCAAGCGCCTAGAGATTTGCTTAAAAAATTAGAAGTAGAACTTATTGAAATGCGAAGATGTAAATCTCAAGGTTTATGTTGTGGTGCTGGTGGTGCACAAATGTTTAAAGATGCTGAACCCGGTGAAAAAGAAATAAATATTGAAAGAACAGAAGAAGCTATTGAAACTTCACCTTCTATAATTGCAACTGGTTGTCCTTTTTGTAATACAATGGTAACCGATGGAGTGAAATTTAAAAAGAAAGAAGGCGAAGTAGAAGTATTGGATATAGCAGAAATGATTATTAATGCAGATGAATTATAATAATGATAAAAGATTTTAATGATTTACCAGATGATTCTAGGTTATGGATTTATCAATCTAATAGAAAACTAAGCGAAATAGAAATTGGAATTATAGAACCGAAAATAATCGATTTTTTAAACCAATGGACTGCCCATGGAAAAGATTTGGATGCAGGGTATGAAATTAAATACAATCGTTTTATTGTTTTAGGTTTAAATCAAGAAAATGCTTCAGCTTCAGGTTGTAGTATTGATGCTTCTGTGGGTTTTATTCAATCTTTAGAAAAAGAATTTGAAATTGATTTAATGGATAAAATGAATGTTACTTATTATAACGGAGATTTTATTGCGCATAAATCTTTAAGCGATTTTAAAAAAATGGCCAAAGCAAAATCGGTGTCTAAAAATACTGTGGTATTTAATAATTTAGTTAATACAAAAATCGACTATATTGAAAATTGGGAAGTTCCTGCAAAAGATAGTTGGCACAATAGATTTCTAGCATAGTTTTTGTTAACTTTCTTTTATGAACAAACTATTTTCAATCTTATTAGTTCTATTCTTTTCATTTACTGGAATTTCTCAACAGATTTACCCTCTTTTAGTTGAAAACGATCAATTAAATCAAAAAAAATGGGTAGATAGTATTTATAATGCGATGACTCTAAAAGAAAAGGTTGGACAATTATTTATGGTAGATGTTTTCTCTAGTGACCCAAAATCAAAAAATAATAAAATTGATTCTTTAATTAAAAACCAACATATTGGAGGAATCATTTTTTCTAAAGGAGGCCCAAAACGCCAAGCAAAGTTAAATAACCATTATCAAAACATCTCAAAAACACCTTTAATTATGGCAATGGATGCAGAATGGGGTCTAGCAATGCGTTTGGATTCTACTTTTGCCTATCCCTGGAATATGACACTGGGTGCCATTACTAATAATGAAATAATTTATAAGATAGGCAAACAAATAGGTGAGCATACCAAAAGAATTGGTATGCATATTAATTTTTCACCAGTTGTCGATATTAATACCAATCCAAACAACCCTATAATTGGGAATCGTTCTTTTGGAGAAGATCGTGATAACGTTACAGAAAAAGCGTTAGCATATATGCGCGGAATTCAAAGTGTTGGAATATTGGCTAATGCTAAACATTTTCCTGGACATGGGGATACTGAAAAGGATTCGCATAAAACCTTACCAACCATTTCTTTTTCAAAAAAACGTTTAGACAGTATAGAGTTATATCCCTATAAGAGATTAATAGAAGCAGGTTTAAGTAGTGTAATGATTGCTCATTTAAACGTACCTTCATTAGAACTTAGAGCTAATTTTCCTTCTTCTTTATCTAAAAATATTGTGACTAATTTATTGCAAAAAGATATGGAATTTAATGGCTTGGTTTTTACTGATGCATTAAATATGAAAGGAGCTTCTAATTTTAAAAAACCTGGAGAAATAGATTTAGCTGCTTTTTTAGCTGGAAACGATGTGTTATTAATTTCAGAAAGTATTCCAAAAGCACAGCAACTCATTATGAATGCTTATAATGATGGAAGAATAGCTGAAGTTCGTTTAGAACGTTCAGTTAAAAAGATATTATATGCAAAATATAAGGTTGGATTAAACAATTATCAGCCTGTTGATATGAATAATTTAGTGGAAGATTTAAATACTCCATTGGATAAAGTACTTTATGAAAAAGCAATGGAAAATGCACTAACGGTGCTAAAAAACGATCGTTTAATTATTCCTATTAAAAAATTAGAGAATACTAGAATCGCTTATGTTGAATTTGGTGATGATTCAGGCGAACACTTTTTAAGTCAATTACAAAAATATGCTAAAGTTGATTGGGTAAAAGCTAAGACCGCAGATGAATACAATAAAAAATTAAAAAAATACGATCTTACGATTATTGGTTTTCATAAATCGAATGCAAATCCTTGGAAGGCATATAAATTTACTGAATTAGAGTTAACAAGATTGTACGAAATTGCTAGAAATAACAAAGTGATATTAGATGTATTTGCAAGACCTTATGCGTTATTAGATCTTAAAATATCTTTAAATATAGATGGTATTATAATGTCTTATCAAAATAGTAAAGTTTCTCAAGAACTTTCTGCCCAATTAATTTTTGGTGCTATAACTGCTAAAGGCTCTTTACCAGTATCTATAGGAGAAAAGTTTCCATTAAATACAACTAATTTCACAAGAAACCAGAATAGGCTGCAATATGGAACTCCAGAAAGTGTTGGAATTAATTCTATCAAGTTAAATAAAATAGATTCATTAGCAATTATAGGCCTGAAAGGAGATATGATGCCAGGCGCTCAAATTTTAGTGGCAAGAAAAGGAAAAGTTATCTACCATAAAACTTTTGGACATCACACTCAACTTAAGAAAATAAAAGTTTCAGAAGATGATGTTTACGATGTTGCTTCTTTAACCAAAATTTTGGCGACATTACCAATGATAATGGAATTAGTAGATAATGGAACTATTAACTTAAACACTAAAATTTCAGAACTATTACCAGATTATATAGGGTCTAACAAAGAAGACATCACAGTTAAAAATATGTTGTCTCATTATGCTCGTATAAAAGCTTGGATTCCATTTTATATAAACACATTGGACTCTTTAAAACAACCTGATCTTAAGTATTATTCAAAAAATAAATCCGCAGAATTTAGTATTCAAGTGGCCAATGATTTATATGCGCGAAATGACATGAAAGACTCAATTTATCTTCAGATAATAGAAAGCGATTTATATCCGAAGTTAAAATATAAATACAGTGATTTACCATATTATATTCTTAAAGAATATTTAGAACACTATTATAATAAACCAATGCAAGATTTGGTTCAACAACACTTTTATAAAACTTTAGGAGCTAATAATACAACCTATTTACCTTTAGAGAAGTTTCCTCTAGATAAAATACCCCCAACAGAGGAAGATGACTATTTTAGAATGCAGAAAATTCAAGGTTTTGTAAATGACCAAGGAGCAGCTATTTTAGGAGGAGTAAGTGGACATGCTGGTTTGTTTAGTAATGCAAATGACATCGCTAAAATTATGCAAATGTATCTTTGGAAGGGTAGTTATGGTTCTATTACTTATTTAAGACCAGAAACACTCGATTTATTTAATACCTGTAATTATTGTGATGTTGATGTAAGGAGAGGAGTTGGTTTCGACAAACCCCAATTAGAAGATATTGGTCCTACTTGTGGTTGTGTTTCTATGGATAGTTTTGGTCATAGTGGGTTTACAGGAACATTTACCTGGGCAGATCCAGAAGAAGAGATCATTTACGTATTTTTATCAAATAGAACTTATCCAGATGCTGGAAATAGAAAGATTATTAAAAATAATTTAAGAAGTGATATTCAAGATTATATATATCAAGCCATTGAAGATTAAACAGAAAACTCAAATTAATATTTTAAAATTCCGATACCGGGTATTTATATGAAAATTGCTATTGTTTGTTATCCAACATTTGGAGGAAGTGGAGTTGTAGCCACTGAATTAGGGATTGCTTTGGCTGAACAAGGTCACGAAATTCATTTTATTACTTATAAACAACCGGTTCGTTTGCAATTATTGCATAGTAATGTGCATTATCACGAGGTTACGGTACCAAGTTATCCTCTTTTTCATTACCAACCCTATGAGCTAGCCTTATCAAGCAAATTGGTAAATATGGCGAAACTGCATGAAATAGAATTGGTACACGTTCATTATGCAATCCCACATGCCTATGCTGGTTATATGGCGAAGCAAATGTTAGCAGAAGAGGACATCTTTATACCTATGGTCACAACGCTTCATGGCACAGATATTACATTGGTAGGGAATCATCCATTTTACAAACCTGCAGTAACTTTTAGTATCAACAATAGTGATGCAGTTACATCGGTTTCTCAAAGTTTAAAAGACGATACACTTCGCTTATTTGACATAAAAAAAGAAATACACGTAGTTCCAAACTTTATAGACACAAAAAAATTAGATAACTCATTTTCAGATTGCGAACGTGATTTAATTGCTTGTGCAGATGAAAAAATTATTACTCACATCAGTAATATTAGAAAAGTTAAACGCGTTGATGATGTTATAGAGATTTTTGATCGTATTCAACAGAAAATGCCTGCAAAATTAGTAATTGTAGGAGATGGACCAGAAAAAAAATCATTAGAAATATTATGCAAGAAGAAGGGAATTACTTCAAAGGTACTTTTTGTAGGTAATAGCAATGAAGTAGATAAAATATTATGTTTTAGTGATATGTTTATTCTTCCTTCTGAACATGAAAGTTTTGGTTTGGTAGCTTTAGAAGCTATGGCTTGTGGAGTTCCTGTGATTTCAAGTAACGCAGGAGGTTTACCTGAAGTTAATATACAAGGCGAAAGTGGATTTTTAAGTGATGTAGGTAATGTTGATGAAATGTCAGAAAATGCAATAAAAATACTACAAGACCCTGAAACTGTCTCTTATACACATCTGACGCTGCCGACGATGCAGTGTGTA
>OJIV01000741.1_pt1 | contig 12859 bp, 7 predicted proteins | sample 1595861 | NCBI WGS metagenome assembly OJIV01 (sample SAMN05416883, study PRJEB24817) | seawater metagenome | isolation source: Sea water | place: Canada:Atlantic | collected 2013-11
TACACACTGCATATCGTCGGCAGCGTCAGATGTGTATAAGAGACAGCTGTATTTGCTTTTAATTGATGGTAATATTTTTTAATTGACCTTGCTATTTCTTTGGCCATTTTTTGTTGACCAATTTTAGAATTTAAAAATTTTCCTTCATTTTTATTCGTTAAAAAACCTAATTCAATTAAAACACTTGGCATGTATGTTTGATGTAAAACTACAAAACCGGCTTGTTTTACACCTCTATTTTTTCTTTTTAAGGACTGAGAAAAATTTTGTTGAATATCCGCAGCTAATGAAAAACTCTTATCAAGGTTTTCCTCTTGCAGTAAAGTAAGACCAAGAACAGATTCTTCAGAATTAGGATCAAATCCTTCATATCTTTCTTTAAAGTTTTCTTCAAGAGAAATTACAGCGTTCTCGCGTTTAGCAACCTCAAAATTTCTTTTATTTGCATGCAATCCTAAAACAAAAGTTCCAGCACCATAGGCATTAGATGTATGAGAGTCACAATGAATAGATACAAATAAGTTTGCCTTCGCCTTGTTAGCAATTTCGCCTCTTTTCCATAAATTTATCAGAATATCTTTGTCTCTTGTAAGAATAACTTTTATGCCATCAACTTTTTGTAACTCAGCTTGTATTTCTTGTACAACTTTTAGTGCAATATTTTTCTCTCTGTAACCATTTCCAATATTTCCAGGGTCGTTTCCTCCATGACCAGCATCTAAAACAACTATAAATTTATCATTTTGAGAATTTGACACGAACGGATTCAAGAAAAGAAAAGACAAAACAAAAAAGAACACCAAGTATGTCTTGGTATCAAATTTGCTATTGTATGTAGGTTCTATGAACAAAATTTAACTAATTTTGGCTTTTCAAATTTGGTGCTTCAATTATGGAAGCATATTTTTACTAACATACAAAAATAGCATATTAAATATTGCAATCAAATCTGTCTTACATACTTTTATTTTTACTTTTATTTTGTTCATTAACAAATACAAGATCACAGGACATAAAGCCAGAGGCAAAACCGATTCCTATAGTTGTTAAAGACAGCATTTCTAAAGCAATAATAACCCCTGAGAAAATTATAAAAAATGACACGCTACTTGTAAAAAAACAAGACAGCATTCAACTAGATACTATTAAACCAAAAGAGGCTATTACAGATTTAATTACCCACGTTGCGAAAGACTATACTTCACAAAATGCAACTAACAAAACAGTAACCCTATACAATGAAGCGCGTGTAGTATATACTGATATAGATTTAAAAGCAGGTATTATTATTATTGACTATATAAAAAGTACCCTATTTGCCAAAGGAATTAAAGATAGTACGGGATACAATCAAAAACCAGTATTTAAACAAGGTGGTCAAGAATCTGAGCAAGATTCTATGATTTACAACTTCAAAACAAAAAAAGCCATTATTTATGGCATAAGAACTCGCCAAGAACCTGGTATGTTTATTTTAGGAGAAAAATCAAAACGTGTGAATGATTCTACAATTTACATGCGTAATATTAAATTTACTACCTCAGACAAAGAAAAACCCGATTATTATATTGGTGTAAAAAAAGCAAAAGTAGTTCCTAATAAAAAAATTGTAGCTGGTTTAAGCAATCTTGTCATTGCAGATGTTCCAACTCCTGTTTTTCTTCCATTTGCGTATTTCCCAATGGGTAAAAACCGTACTTCAGGATTTATTTTTCCAGCAATTCAAACAGGCACCTCTAACAGAGGAATAGGAATACAGAATGGAGGCTATTATTTTGCAGTGAATGATTATGTAGATTTAGAATTATTAGGTGATATCTATTCTAATGGTAGTTGGGGTTTTAGAGCACGCTCTCAATATTATGTGCGATATAAATTCTCTGGAGGTTTTAATCTGAGTTTTGAAAAACTAATTAGAAGTACCAGAGGTTTTGATGATTATTCTGAGGCAACAAACTTTAATATTAGATGGAATCATAGACAAGACCCAAAAGCCAGTCCAAATTCAAATTTTGGAGCTTCAGTTAATTTAGGGAGTAGCCAATATTTTAGACAGTCTTTGAATGAGTTTAACAATTCAAACTTTTTAACAAACACATTTAGCTCTTCTATTTCTTATCAAAAAACATTTGCTGGAACGCCATTTAACATGAGTGCAAATGCCACGCATTCTCAAAACACAAATACAGGAACTGTTACCATGGCGCTTCCTTCTCTTCAACTATCTATGAGTAGAATTTATCCATTTGCTGGAAAGGGAGGGATTAAAAAGAACCCACTTCAAAAAATAGGTTTAACCTATAATATGCAAGGAGAATATAGAATTAACACCTCAGAAGATGAATTTTTTACTGCTAAAATGTTTGAAACAGCCAATGCTGGTGTTCAGCATAGATCTGATATAAGTACCAATATTACCTTATTAAATTACTTTACTTTATCTCCAAATATTAATTATAAAGAAGTCTGGAACTTTAAAAAAATTAATAAAACCTATGATCCTACTTTACAAAATTCTGATGGATCTTTTGGTACCGTTGTATCAGACACCATTGGTGGTTTTAGTAATTTTAGAGAGTATGGTACTAGTGTAAGTTTATCTACCAATATTTATGGAACCTTTAATTTTAAGAAAGGAAGATTAAAAGCTATCAGACATACCATTAGACCCTCTGTTTCATTTTCTTACAGACCTGACTTTGCCGATAGATACAATGAAACAGTTCAAAGCAATCTAGAAGGCACAGAATTTGAGACCTACTCTCCTTTTGATGGTGGTACAAGTCTCTACGGAAGACCAGGAACTGGCTTAAGCAATACTATAGGAATCTCTTTAAACAATGTTATAGAAGGTAAATTAGCTCCAGAAGATCCGGACAGTGATGAAGAAGATAGAAAAATTACAATTTTAAACAACCTAAATTTTAGCTCTGCCTATAATATAGCTGCAGATAGTTTACGTTGGTCTCCAGTAAATGCCTCTCTTGGAACTAGATTTTTAAAAGACAAATTAGCCCTTAATTTAAATGCTTCTTTAGACCCATATCAAATAAATGAAACCGGGCAACGAATAGATAAGTTTGTAAAAGGCCTACCTAGATTAACCAGAGCCAATTTAACTGCTAATTATACGCTATCTAGTAGAGATTTTAGTGGAGAAAATAAAGATAATTCTGGAAATGGAAATGGAAACCAAGTGACTCCAGATGTGCTTGGTAAAAACTTAAATCCTACCAATAGTTTTGCTTCAGACCCATCTAGTAGCCAGAACAATAATGAGGAAGAAGAAATTACAGAATTGTACAAATCTACCATACCATGGAGTTTAAATCTTGCATATTCTGCATCCTACGCTAATAATGGTGTAAATAATATAGGTATTCAATCGCATTCTGTAATGTTTGGTGGAGATTTTGATCTAACACCTAAATGGAAAGTTGGCTTTTCTTCAGGATATGACATTGCAAGTGGTGGTTTTACATTTACACGAATGAATTTTTCTAGAGATTTAGATAGCTGGAAATTAAATTTTAATTGGGTTCCTTTTGGAAACAACCAATCTTATGTGTTCTTTATTGGTGTTAAATCTGGCATCCTAAGTGATCTAAAATACGAACAAAACAAACCACCCGATAGAGTATTATTTTAAAACAATTTATCTTATGAAAAAAATAATTCAAACCTCAAAAGCTCCAGCCCCTATTGGCCCCTATAACCAGGCGATCTTATCTGGTAATACCTTGTACACGTCTGGTCAAATTGCAATTAACCCAGCAACTGGTGAGATTCAGCTTGGTACTATTGAAGAAGAAACAACCTTGGTTATGGAGAATATGAAAGCTGTTTTAGAAGCTGCTGATATGACTTTTGAGAATGTGGTAAAAGCCTCTATTTTTATTTCAGACATGGCTAATTTTTCTAAAATTAATGCCGTGTATGGGCGCTATTTTAATGAAGAAACTGCCCCTGCTAGAGAAACCGTTGAGGTTGCCAATTTACCCAAATATGTACATGTAGAAATTAGTATGATTGCTATTAAATAAAAAAAAGGCTGTCTTTATAAAGACAGCCTTTTTTTATGAGTGTAAGCTTGTTTTGTGTTTTTTACAAAGTAGCTGCATATTCTATTAAATCTACAATCTTAGTTGAATACCCTATTTCATTGTCATACCAAGAAACCACTTTTACAAAGTTATCGTTTAAAGCGATTCCTGCATTAGCATCAAAAATAGATGTACGGGTATCTCCTACAAAATCTTGAGAAACAATTAAATCTTCTGTATATCCAAGAACCCCTTTCATTGGCCCACTTTCTGAAGCTGCTTTCATAGCTGCACAAATCTCTTTATAAGAAGCTGGTTTTTCTAATTTTACTGTTAAATCTACTACGGAAACATCCATAGTTGGCACTCTAAAAGCCATCCCTGTTAATTTTCCATTCATTGCAGGTATTACTTTTCCTACTGCTTTTGCAGCTCCAGTAGATGATGGAATAATATTATGAATTGCAGATCGACCACCTCTCCAATCTTTCATAGAAGGACCATCAACTGTTTTTTGAGTTGCAGTTGCTGCATGTACTGTTGTCATTAAACCTTCAACAATACCAAAGTTATCATTCAATACTTTTGTGATTGGTGCTAAACAGTTGGTTGTACAAGATGCGTTAGAAAAAATCTTTTGATCTGCTTTTAATTCAGTATTGTTTACACCCATTACAAACATTGGTGTATGATCTTTAGATGGTGCAGATAAGACTACTTTTTTAGCTCCAGCCTCTAAGTGTTTCCCAGCTGTTTCTTCTGTTAAGAAAAAACCTGTAGACTCAATTACATATTCTGCATCAACTTCATCCCATTTTAAATTTGCAGGATCTCTTTCTGCTGTAATTCTAATGGCATTTCCATTTACTACTAATTTTCCATCTTTAACCTCTACTTCTCCATCAAACTGTCCGTGAACAGAATCATATTTTAGCATGTATGCAAGATATTCTACATCTAGTAAATCATTAATTCCAACAATTTTTATATTGGGTCTGTTTACTGCAGATCTAAATGCCAATCTTCCTATTCTACCAAAACCGTTAATTCCTACTTTAATCATTTTTTTTATTTAATTGTTTGTAATTATGTAGACATGATGTCCGAAACTCTTAAAAGTTCTTTATTTATTTCATGCCCACCTGTAATTGCTTCTTCTAAATCTGTGGTTATTACTATGTTATTTTTAAGACCAACCATGAGATTGGTTTTATTGTCTATTAAAATCTCTACTGCTTTTACACCAAGCCTACTTGCTAAAACTCTGTCAAAGCAAGATGGAGAACCTCCTCGTTGCATATGTCCTAAAACAGAAACTCTTACATCATACTCGGGCATATTATCTTCTACATATTTAGCCAGCTCAAATACATTTTTCCCAGACTTATCTCCTTCAGCTACCACAACAATACTTGATGATTTTCCTGATCTTCTACTTTTTAATAAAGATTCAAGCAATCTTTCTAAACCTAGGTTCTCTTCAGGAATTAAAATCTCTTCTGCTCCTGCACCAACACCTGCATTTAATGCTATAAAACCAGCATCTCTACCCATCACTTCTACAAAAAACAGTCTGTTATGAGAAGAAGCTGTATCTCTAATTTTATCAATAGCTTCAACAGCTGTATTTAAAGCTGTATCGTACCCTATGGTATGAGAAGTACCAAAAATATCATTGTCTATGGTTCCAGGAATTCCAATAACAGGAAAGTTATGTTCTTTGTTAAAAATAACACCTCCTGTAAAAGAACCATCACCACCAATAACAACAAGCCCATCAATATTATGTTCTTTTAGTTGCTCATGCGCTTTTTTTCTACCCTCTGGGGTTCTAAACTCATCTGATCTTGCAGATTTAAGTATGGTACCACCTTTGTTGATGATATTATTTACATTCCGAGCTGTTAATGTTGTGAAATCTCCTTCTATCATTCCTTGATAGCCTCTATAAACTCCAATACATTCTGTTTTGTAATAAGCACAAGTCCTTACCACTGAACGAATTGCAGCATTCATACCAGGAGAATCTCCTCCAGATGTCATTACAGCTATTTTCTTAATTTTTCCCATAATACGAATGTAAAAATACTTATTAAAAATTAGTTTAAATAAAAAAAAAACGAAATCGATTTCGGTTACTTTACCAGTAAAACTGGCGTAAACAATGTATTTGTATAACCAATTTTAAAGAACCTATTTCTATTAAAGTAATCCATTAAAAAACTCAATCAATTATTTTTCTTAAAGTTTAAAAGGCCTTGATGAACTGAACCTAAAGAATCTTTCTTTTGAATCACTTTTTTCTCACTCTTTTTATTCTTTTTTAAACCAATCTTTTTTAATAAATCTGATAATGAATTAAAGTTTACCTGATATGATAAACCTATACCTTGTGTATACCCTTCTTCTTGTGCAGAATACTGAATTTCATTTTGTCTGTTAAAAATAACACTTCTAAAGTTTCCTGCTTCATTTAACAATACCTCAACTTTTACTTCTCCAACTACACTAGATTGTGTTTGAGCGCCTACTGGAACCCCTACCTTACCATTTACAATAACATTTTTACTGATTTGAGTGGTTAAAGAAACATCAAACTGATCGTCTGTAATAATATCATCTTGAGGGCTTTGAACTCCTCCGGTAGAGTATCCAACATCTAATCTCACTTTATTACTACTTATAATATCTGAAAGAATAGAACCAATAGCATTAGAGGTTGTTCCTGTTAATAATTCACTTCCATTAATATTTCCTCCATTAGGGTTTGCAAAAGTTCCGGCTGCAAGTAGGGTTAAAAACTGACGCATTTTTGAGTTAACATCATTATCATTTAGTACAAAATTTAATTCTGAAGCTATCGTAGAATTTGAGTTTTGAATTTCTATATCAAAATCTTGTTTGGAATTAAACAAGCTCCCAGAAATATTGGTAATTAAATCTACAGGTATTTTTCTATTGGTATTAAAATTCTCGAGTAAAACTGCTGGATTTGCATTGGTTGTATAAACGGCTGTTACATTTAAATTAGCTTCATAAGGGTTACCACTCCAAGAAATAGTTCCTCCTTTTAAAATAGAGAATGGTTTGTTTATTAGTCCTCCATATTTAAAATTATAGATTCCATTATCTATGGTATAATCTCCAAACATAGCAAACTTACCGTTAGTGTTAATTTCTATTCTTAAATCGCCTAAACCTCTTCCACTAAGCTCACTTCCGTTTATTTCATCTATTACTATCTGTGCCTTCGCATCTTTTGTAACTTCCAAATCTATGTTTAAAGAAACACCTTCAATAGCATCTATTGCTAATTTTTCTTGTAATTCTTCTACTGTTTTTTCTGATTTAAAATGAATAAGTCTGTAAGTATCTATAGAGGCAATATCTTTTAACGGAATTACAAAGTTGGTATTGGGCATTGTCTTTGCATTTACATCTATAGTGATATTATTGGTTAAGCCAGTAATACTAGCATTTCCTTGAATAAAACCGGTTCCGTAATACAAGGCTTCATCAGAATTTTTGGTATCTAATATTAATAAGTTAGGAGTTAAAATATCTATATTTAAAGACCATAAATCAAAATTTTGATGTGTTATGACACCTTCTAAAAACCCTGTAGATTGGTACTTAGTATCTACTAAATTTATGTTTCTAAATTCAAATGATTGCCCTTTTAGGCCTACACTTGCATCACCTCCAAAATTATAATCTGTGTTTAAATAAGGAAATTGTAATCCAGCATTTTCTAAGACCAATTCACCGTCCATATCTGGGTTTCTCAAAAAACCCTTTAAGGTAAAATCACCTGTTGCAATACCTCTTATTTTAGATAAAACATTTTCACCTAATGGGCTAAAAGCATCTAACTCAAATTCTTCTAGGTATACAGCTACATCAATTTTTGGTCTTGTTTCAGAAAAATCTAGTGAACCCATTGCTGAAATACTTTTTACTTTTTCTCTTTCTAAAGAAAAGTTAACATCGTATTTTTTATAAGAACTTTCACCTTCTATATTTAATTCTAAATCACCTTGTTTAAAATTATTGATTTCAAAATTCTTAACTGATAAATTCCCTTTAGGCCCATAGATGCCGTCTACTTGAGATATGTTTATGATACCATCTAATTGTCCTCGTAATTTTAAGCTATCTATTTCTGGTAAAAAACTTTTTAAATATACGTTTGTAAAATCTACATCTAATTCTTTATAAGTAGAATCTCTTATAATTCCTTTAAAATTAATTTCTTGCTCTTTAGATTGTAAAGTAAATGGCGAAAAGACATACTCATTGGTCTTTAAATCAAAAAGAAGCTTATTATCTGTATTATTTTTGGGGTTTAGGTCCCATATATTTCCAAGATAATTAAACGTTGATTTTTCTATTCCTAACACAGATTTTTTATCTTCATTAATTGTGTAGTAAAAATCTAAATTAAATTTTTCTTTTTCTGAAAGACCTCCTTTAAAGGTTGATTTAAAAAACAGCGTATCGTTCACAGTTTTATTGAAAAGCAATAATTTTGACAAAGTATAATAGGGTGTTTCTATACTTGCTGCACTAAAAGAAGTATCATATAAGCTTCTTTTAGTGTCTGTATCTAACGATAATGAATCTATAATAGTTCCGTAGGCCACAATCTTAGGTGAAGTGACCTTTAGTTTTAATTGATTTTTATTTGCTTTTATATTTCCATTAATTTTAGTGTTTGCGGCAACTGATATTTGTGGAAAAAACACATCAACTATTTGATTGTAAATCACAAAGTCAAATTTTAAAAATTGATCTGGCGAAACTTTAAACGGGGTATAATTTGAATAGATACTTCCTAAGGCATTTTGTGCAAGAGGCAACATTTGTTCAAACTTAAAATCTCCAATTAATTCTCCTTTAATAATATCTTCAGAATCTATTCTAATTTGTCTAATATTTTCTTTTACCGTAGAGAAAATTAAAAACTGCTTAAATGAATAACTGTCTTTTTCATTTGTATACATGATGTTTTTAAAATTTGCAATCCCTACAATATTGTCTATCTTATCTCCAGTTAAATCTAAATCTATTAACCCTTTAAGCTCAGAAATACTATCTCTATCGTAAAGATTCAGCGCTCTTAAATTTGCATAATTAATCGTAGCCTTAAAGTCAAATTTATTAATCTCTTCAGATAAATCTGCCAAGCCTTCAAAAGTTCCGTTTAAATTAACATCTGTAGAGGCTAACTTTCCGTTAAATAAATTATTTTGATACAACCCATTAACACTAATGTCTTGATAGTTGTACTCATTAAATTCTATCTGAGAGATTTGGCCTACAAGCTTGGTATTAATATTTTCTATTCGAAATCCTTTACCATCTACCTCACCTTCAAAAGAAATGTTACCAAATGAACTATCTTCAAAAAACCTTCCCAAATTAAACCTATCTAAGACCACCTCTCCTGTATAGATTGCCTCATCTATACTATTAAAGTTTTTTAATTCTAAATCTGCAACTACATCTCCTATCTCAGAGTTAATATCTAAGGTTGCCTCAATAGAACTGGGTGTTATTTTGGTAAATCCAGAGAGTGAAAACTCACCAAGTTTACTTAATTCTATTGGCAAATTTTTCTCCAAAAGGTTGGGAAGCATATTTTTTAACTTAAAATAATCTGCAGAAAAGTCTTCTAAATTGGCTGTTAAAAAAAACTCCTCTTGCTGTACAGCATTAATAAAGTTTAGATCACCAATAATTTTTATTCCTTTATCAGAATTTAGTTGTAAACGTTCTAAAGAAAAATTATTTAAAGAACCTTTTAAAGTAGTATTAAACCTTAGAACATCGTTTCCTTTAATCTCTTTATAGAGTTTTCTTAAATCTTTGGTAGACAAATAACTGTTCTTAAAATTGGCATCTATATACACCAATTCATTAAACTTACTTAAGTTTTTTCTATCATAATTAAAATCTATTTCTGCGCTAATTGTTGAGTGCCTTGTTTGAAGAAGTGTATTGTAAAACTTCATTTGAGTCTTAGTATACGTAAAATCTGTAGTTAGATTGGTTATTTCTAGACCTCTATTGTCTGTAAAATAAAGTCCTCTAATCTTTAAAGCAACATTAGGCCCTACAACAGAAAAATCTTGTAAACTACCACCTCCATTATAGGCAGCAAAATCTAACGGAACAGCTTTGTTTTCGTTTATTTGCTTATAATTTATATCTTCAAAATAAATATCTGATGAGCGAATCTGAAAAGGACTAGAGATTGAGTCTTTAGGGTTGTTATCTTCAAACTTCTCTACAAAAAGAGTTAAGTTGTCTATTTCTTCACCTTTATAGTTTTTAACATAGACATGTACTCCTTTTAATGAAGTATTGTTTAGTTGAATATTATTTTCTAAAATTCTTTTAGCATCTAGCAATGAAGTTCTTAATCTATCTACAAAAATTAGTGTGTCTAGATGATGATCTCTTATCTCTATACCTTTTAGAGAAACTGAACCTAGCAATGAAAGGTCTACTTTTTTAATCTCTAGATTGGTTCCGTACTCTTCATTTAAATTGTCTGTTACAATACTTGCCAGGTTTGTTTGTACAGACGGAATAGAGAAAAAAATGACAAGAAATACCAAGAATAGCACAAGGTACTTCAACCACTTTAACAGTATTTTGCCGAATTTTTTGATTTGTTTTATATTATATGTGTTTCCTTATTTTAGAGTAAGTGCAAAAATAGCCCCTTTCTATACAAAGAACGATAAAATTAATAAACTAATAAATTTCTCTTTTAAAAAGAAATAGACAATGTAATAATAGTTAATTTTGTGTCATCATTTTTATGGCAACAAAAAAGACATACATATTAGGAATAGAATCTTCTTGTGACGATACCAGTGCTGCAGTTATTTGCGATGGTGAGGTCTTAAGTAATATTGTTGCCAATCAAGAAATACATGCTAAATATGGGGGGGTTGTTCCTGAACTAGCTTCTAGAGCTCATCAACAACATATAGTACCAGTAGTACAACAAGCAATTGAACAAGCTGGTATCACTAAAGAAGACTTACATGCCATTTCTTTTACCAAAGGACCGGGTCTAATGGGATCTTTACTAGTTGGTACTTCATTTGCTAAATCGTTGGCTTTGGGTTTAGATATCCCTTTAATAGATGTAAATCATATGCAGGCGCATATTCTAGCTCATTTTATAAAAGAAAAAGATACTGCCTTTCCTCCTTTTCCATTTGTTTGCCTCACCATTAGTGGAGGTCATACACAAATTGTGAAAGTTTCTAATCATTTTAAGTTTGAAGTTTTAGGAGAAACTATAGATGATGCGGTTGGCGAAGCCTTTGATAAATCTGCTAAAATATTAGGATTACCCTATCCAGGTGGTCCATTAGTTGATAAATATGCCCAACAAGGAAATCCTAAAAAGTTTTCATTTACAAAACCAAAAGTAGGGGATTTAGACTTTAGTTTTAGCGGTTTAAAAACAGGAATTCTTTATTTTATTCAAAAAAACCTAAAAGAAAACCCAGCGTTCATTAAAGAGAATTTATACGATATCTGTGCCTCCATACAGCATACCATTGTTGAAATTTTACTAGAAAAATTAAAAAACACTGTACAACAAACTGGTATTAAACATATTGCCATTGCAGGTGGAGTTTCTGCAAATTCTGAAATTAGAAAAAGATTACAACTGGCACAAAAACACTGGGGATGGACTACCTATATACCAAAATTTGAATACACCACAGACAACGCTGCTATGATTGCTATTACCGGATATTTAAAATATAAGGATAAAAGATATGCAGACATCTCTGTAAAAGCAGTAGCCAGACTAAAAGTTTCAGAATAAGAACATAAAGTATCTTTATTACTCTTTCTTACTGCCTTTTATCCAAACAACTCGTTTAATACTTTTGCCAAGCGAAGGCCTCCTTTTTTTAATTGAGATTTTACTGTAGAAAAATGATCGTACATATATCTGTAACTCAAGTTGTCATTAATCTCTGCAGATTCGTAAACTTTCATGGTAATAACTCTAGTTTCATTTACCCAATCTAAGACAGATCCTTTTTGAATTGCTTCTTTTTGATTTTTAGAAAAATAATTCAAATTAGAAGACAATTCGGTATAGGTCATATTAAAAGATTCAATCATTTTTGTATCCCATACAGAATGTAAGTTTGTCTTTCCTCTAAACCATTTTACTTTTATAGCGTTTCCACCTTTATCTTCTGCCCTACCAATATGCAAAGGCTGATGTAAATCTCCTATTAAGTGCACTAACAACTTTACATAAAACACCTTATCTTCTTCACTAGAAGCAGGATTGGAAATAATTTTTTGACATTCTTTAATTCCTTGAATTAGATCTCCTTTTGGATTTTTATCTCCTGTTTCATAGGCCTCTCCTTCTTTAAAGTTTACATAATGCCACGCACTAAACTTTCTATAGGCGTTATCAGATTTAATTTCATCTGCATAGGTAGAAATAATTGCCAAACCTTCTCCTTTGAGCAATTTCTCTAAATTTTTTTTGGCTTTTTTTGTAAGATGACTGTAGGCTATTTCACCAACAACCCTATGACCAGTTTGACCCCATACTGGGATGTTTTTAGTAGCATATGAAGATATTCCAACACATAAAAAAAAGAAGATCAAATAATGTCTCATAATATTTTTTGTTTTGTATTTATGCGAAGGTAGAAAAAATAGTGTCTGAAAAATTTGAAAATATCAAAAAATTATACCTATATTTATGATATCATTTTAATATCATTTTAATATCATTTTAAATAAAAATATATGGA
>OJIV01000743.1_pt1 | contig 12846 bp, 11 predicted proteins | sample 1595861 | NCBI WGS metagenome assembly OJIV01 (sample SAMN05416883, study PRJEB24817) | seawater metagenome | isolation source: Sea water | place: Canada:Atlantic | collected 2013-11
CGAGATTTCTGCCTGTCTCGTGGGCTCGGAGATGTGTATAAGAGACAGATTTTTCTCAACATATTAATCCATATTTATACATTGCTTTTATTTTCATATTCCCTTTAAATAAAAATAGGTTTGTATTTTTGTTCATAGCTTTTATATACGGCTTAACCTTAGATCTCTTCTCTGATACTGGTGGTATACACGCAGCTTCACTTTTATTTGTAGGGTTTTTACGTTTATCCTTTATTAAACTTTTTTTTAAAAAAAACACTATAGATTACCTGCTTTTTAACCTTCATTCAGAAGCATTTGGACAAGTATTTAATTACGTAGTAACTATAACAGTCATTCATCATTTTGTTTTATTCTCCTTAGATAACTTTAGCTTTCACAATATGGAAACTGTATTCTTAAACACCCTCTATTCAAGTACTTTTACTTTGGTTCTTTATTTTTTAGGATCATATATACTGAGAAAAAAAATAACTTAATTACTATGAAAAGAAGTTTTTTACTATATTTTTTAATTTCAATAATCGGACTTCTTTTCATTGGAAGATTATTTCAATTACAAGTAGTAAGAGGAGGGAATTATAATCCTGTGAAAACTTCTGCGGTTAAAATAAAATTTGATTTTCCTGAAAGAGGCTATATTTATGATAGAAATGGAGAATTATTGGTTGCTAATCAACTCTCGTATGATGTAATGATTATTCCAAATGAGGTAACTCCTTTAGATACATTAGAATTTTGCTCGCTTTTAAAAATCACCAAAAAAAACTTTATAAAACGTTACAAGAAAGCAGAAAATTATGCGCCTTGGCTAGAATCTGTTTTCTTAAAACAACTAGCAAAAGAAGACTTTGCTTTTCTACAAGAAAAATTACATAAGTTTCAAGGGTTTTATATTCAAAAAAGAATTATAAGGGATTATCCCATAAAATCTGCTGCAAACATTTTGGGGTATATTAATGAAGTAAATGAACTCGTTGCTAAAAAAGATGACTACTATCAACAAGGCGAATTAATTGGCAAAGCTGGAATAGAGGCTCAATATGAAAAAGTATTGAGAGGAAAGAAAGGAAAAAAACATTTCCGAAGAGATCGACTCAATAAAATAATGGGGCCTTTTAAAGATGGAATATATGATTCTATTGCCATCAATGGAAAAGACATTACATTAACCATAGATAGTAAACTTCAACAATATGGAGAATATTTAATGAAAGGAAAAAGAGGCGGTATTATAGCACTAGAACCCTCAACTGGTGAAATTCTTGCGTTAATTACCTCACCAAGCTATGATCCAAACATGATGGTAGGTCGTGTACGGTCGCCTAATTCAGTGAAGCTCATTGGAGATACCATTAACAAACCAATGTATGATAGAGGTCTAAAAGGAACCTATGCTCCAGGGTCTCCTTTCAAACTAGTAAATGCACTTATTGGGCTTCAGGAAGAAGTTATTGATGAAGAGACACATTTCTATTGCAATGGTGGGTATCGTTATGGTAATCGTAAAAAAGAATTTATGAAATGTCATTGTGATATTTATGGAAAACCTATTCAACTAAATACCGCAATTTCAAAATCTTGTAACAGTTATTTCGCAAATACTTACAAAAGAATTATTGAAAAAAATAATAACTCTACAAACGGAATGAATAATTGGAGTGCTCATGTTAAAAGTTTTGGTTTAGGAAACTATTTGGGGTATGACTTACCTGAGGGTGATAAAGGATTAATACCTAATGGAGATTACTATAGTAACATGTATAAATATAGATGGAATGCATCTACTAATATCTCTAATGCCATTGGGCAGGGTGAAGTGCTTACAACTCCTATACAACTAGCTAATGTAACCGCAGCGATTGCAAATAGAGGTTATTTCTATACGCCTCATGTGGTAAAAAGAATAGAAAACAAAGCCATTACAGATTCAGCATTTACAATTGCTAAGCAAACCACTATTGACAAAAAGCACTTTGACCCAATTATTGAAGGAATGCATGAAGTATTTAAGACCGGAACCGCTAAGTGGGTTAATATTAAAGGAATAGATATTGTTGGCAAGACAGGTACTTCAGAAAACTTTATGAGACTTGATGGGAAAAAAATTAAATTACCAGATCATTCTATTTTAGTTGCTTTTGCACCAAAAGAGAATCCTAAAATTGCAGTTGCAGTATTTATTGAAAATGGCGGTTATGGTGCTACAGTTGCAGCGCCAATAACAAGTCTTTTAATTGAAAAATATTTAACAGGAATTGTGAAAAGAAAATGGATTGAAGATCGAATGTTAAAAACTGATTTAAGTTCAATATATCAAAGTCAAATCTTAGCACCCAAAAAATTTGAGACAGGAACGAAATAATATTTTTTTTGGTATAGATTGGTTACTCGTACTTTTCTTTCTGTTACTTGTTGGCTTTGGATGGGTAAATATTTACGCAGCTTCTCATTCAGACGAAAGTATTCAGGTATTTGATTTTTCTTCAAAATATGGCAAACAACTTCTTTGGATTTTATTAAGCATTCCTCTTATCATCTTGATTTTATTTATTAACGCTAAGTTTTTTCAGCAGTTTTCAAGTATTTTTTTCATCCTTTCATTAGTAACGTTGATAGGGCTATTTATTTTTGGTACAGAAATTAACGGGGCAAAATCTTGGTATCGATTTGGAGGTGTTAGTTTACAACCATCAGAATTTGCAAAAGCATTTACAGCGCTTGCGCTTGCAAAATTGATGAGTGATAGAAAGTATAATTTAAGTATCCTAAAAAACCAACTAAAGGCTTTTATTGTCATTTTTTTACCTGCTTTTTTAATTGCGTTGCATGACCCAGGTTCTGCTATCATATATTTAGCGTTCTTTTTTGTTTTAAATAGAGAAGGATTAACCTTAGCTTATATTATTTTAGGATGTACCTCTATCATATTATTTATAGCGACTATTTTGGTAGGTGTAAAAATCATTATTGGCTCCTTATTCATTATTATTTCCATATATCTTATTTATAAGATCTACAGAAATAAACGTTTTTTACAATTTAATTGGATGAGAGTTGTAGCAATCTATTTATTTTCTTCTCTTTTTATTTTCTCTGCAGATTACTCATACAATCATGTTTTAAAAAAACACCAAAGAGATCGGTTTGAAGTTATCTTAGGAAAAACCTCAGACACAAAACAAATAGGATACAACTCAGATCAGTCTATACAAACTATTAGCTCAGGGAAATTTTGGGGAAAAGGATTCTTAGAAGGAGATAAAACTCAGGGAAACTTTGTACCTGCTCAAGATACAGATTACATCTTTAGTGTTGTTGGAGAAGAATGGGGCTTTGTGGGATCTAGCCTTGTAATACTGCTGTTTATAGCACTTCTCTTTAGAATCATACACAGAGCAGAAAAACATGCTAATAAATTTGGGAGAATCTATGGCTATGGTGTAGCCTCAATTTTATTTTTTCATCTAATTGTAAATATAGGAATGGTTATTGGGCTTATACCAACAGTAGGGATTCCATTACCTTTTTTTAGCTATGGTGGTTCTTCTCTTTGGGGCTTTACACTCCTACTCTTCATTTTTATAAAACTAGATGCTGAAAAAAGTTATGATTGGTAAATTGCCATCTTAAAATGATTTCATAAAAAAACGCTCTGAATATATTCAGAGCGTTTTATTATTTTATTTAATGAAACTAGTCTACAAAGTAGCTACTTGCTTTGTTAATTTAGATTTTAAATTAGCTGCTTTATTCTTGTGAATAATATTGTTTTTCGCTAATTTATCTAACATAGAAATTACGTTTAATAACATACCTTCAGCTTCTTTCTTGTCTGAAGATGCACGTAAATCTCTTACAGCATTACGAGTTGTTTTGTGCTGATGCTTGTTACGTAACCTTTTTGTCTCGTTACTTCTAATTCTCTTTAATGCTGACTTATGATTTGCCATTTCTTTTATGTTTGTTTTAATAAAACTTGTAGTCCGTACGGGAATCGAACCCGTGTTACCAGGATGAAAACCTGGCGTCCTAACCCCTAGACGAACGGACCAATTGCAATCTTACAGAAAATAATCCTCCGATTGCGGATGCAAATATACAACGTTTTTAAAATTCTGCAATATTTTTTTAAAAAATTTAATAGGCCTTTGCAAATAAGACTCTTCTGACTGATTTTTTACCAGATAAAATACAGAATCCAGCCTCTTCTATTACTTCATTTGGGATGCATCGAATAGTTGCTTTTGTTAACTCTTTAATTTTATTTTCAGTTTCAATTGTTCCATCCCAATGAGCAGAAATAAATCCACCTTTGTTATCAATCACTTCTTTAAACTCATCAAAAGAATTTACCTCAGTAATATGATCATTTCTATAAGAAAGTGCTTTACTGAATAAATTTTCTTGAATCTCTTCTAATAAGTTTTCAACATAATCAATTAACTCGTCTTGAGAAACTGTTTGTTTTTCTAAGGTATCTCTTCTAGCTACTTCTACTGTATTGTTTTCTATGTCACGATTACCAATAGCAATTCTTATAGGAACACCTTTTAGTTCATATTCTGCAAACTTAGCTCCTGGCCTGTAGGTATCTCTGTCATCAAATTTTACTGAAATTCTTTTTGACTTTAACGATTTTACAATAATCGCTACTTTTTCAGAAATAACAGCTAGTTGTTCTTCTCCTTTATAAATAGGAATAATTGCTACCTGTATTGGCGCTAATTTTGGAGGTAAAACCAACCCTAAATCATCTGAATGAGTCATAATTAACCCTCCAATTAAACGAGTAGATACACCCCAAGAGGTTGCCCATACGTATTCTTGTTTTCCTTCTTTGGAAGTATATTTTACATCAAAAGCTTTCGCAAAATTTTGGCCTAAAAAATGAGATGTTCCGGCCTGTAATGCTTTTCCGTCTTGCATTAATGCTTCAATTGTAAAAGTATCTTCGGCACCCGCAAATCGCTCACTTTCAGATTTATATCCTTTCACAACTGGCATTGCCATGAAATTCTCGGCAAATTCAGCATATATTTCTTGCATTTGAGTTGCTTCTGCTACTGCTTCTGTTTTTGTTGCATGAGCAGTATGACCTTCTTGCCATAAAAACTCAGCTGTTCTTAAAAATAGTCTTGTTCTCATTTCCCAACGAACAACATTTGCCCATTGATTAATTAATAATGGTAAATCTCTGTAAGACTGAATCCATCCTTTATAAGTATTCCAAATAATAGCTTCAGATGTAGGTCTAACAATTAACTCCTCTTCCAACTTAGCTTCAGGGTCTACTCGAAGCTTCCCTTCATTATCTGGATCATTTTGCAATCTATAATGAGTAACTACAGCACACTCTTTAGCAAAACCTTCTGCATTCTTTTCTTCTGCTTCAAATAAGCTTTTAGGAACAAACAATGGAAAGTAAGCATTCTGATGCCCAGTTTCTTTAAACATTCTATCTAACTCTGCTTGCATATTCTCCCAAATAGCAAATCCATAAGGCTTAATTACCATACAGCCTCTTACTGCAGAATTTTCAGCTAAATCTGCTTTCTGTATAATTTCATTATACCATTTAGAATAGTCTTCTGCTCTTTTTGTTAACTTCTTACTCATAATACAAACTTTGGCACAGATATTGTTAATTATTTGTTATAAAAATTGTAGTAAATTTGTTTATTATCAAAATACTAATACAAAACTAAAGCATTTTGAGCATAGACAATAAAATTTTTCTAATTTTTAGCTATCAATTTATGTTTTTTTAAATCTCTAATAATTTCATTATGAAAACAAATTACATCAACACAACAAGCTCAATAATTTTTTTCTATTTATTTGTGATTGTTTTCGCTTCTTCTTGCACTATTTATCAAAACGTGCCAGGTAATGATGGTATTTATTCTTCAAATACAACTGAACGCAATATCATTGTAGCAAATAGTGATGAGCATAGAGATTTTGAGCAAAATTATTTCACAAAAGAATTAGAGAGAATAGATAATATTAATGGAACAGACATCCTTACAGACATAGAAACCTATAGTTCTGTGAACGATACTATTTCAAATTCAAGAGATAGCATTAGTAACTATAATACAAATAGTGCTTGGGGCTATGAAGATAGCCAGAGTGTTGTTATTACTATTAATTTAAACAATAACAATGGTTTTGGATGGGGTAATAATTGGAATTTATACGATCCATATATTGGGTATGGGTATGGGTATGGTTCTTTTAATTCTTGGTATGGAAGACCATGGGGCTTAAGATGGGGGAACAGATGGAATAATGGCTATTATTGGGGTGGATACGGATATTTTAACAATCCATATAATAATTTTGGTCCTTATAATCCATATAATTATGGCATGTATGGTTATGGATTCTCAAATTGGGGGAATTATTATGGTAGTGGTTTAGCCTATAATGGAAGAAGAAATTATAATTATGGCAGGAGAGCATCCACTAACAATTCATATAGTAGAAGAAATTATAGCACTACAACCAGAAGAGCAAATGCTTTTGTGAGAAACAATACTAATAATACTACCAAAAGGGTTAGGAAATCTGATAATACTACTAGTAAAAGAAGAGTCGCAACTACTAGAAGTAAGACCAATACCCGAAAAAGCAGAAGTTATAACACTAGAGGCAACAATAGTTCAAATTTCAACAGATCTTCTCCCAGGACTAACCCTTCTCCAAGAAGATCATCTTCAACTAGAAGTTCTTCAACAAGATCTTCTAGTCCTTCAAGAAGAAGTAGCCCTTCGAGAAGTAGTAGTACACCAAGAAGAAGCTCTTCTAAAAGAGGAGGTTAAAATATCTAAACAAGTAACTATGAAAAAAATTATCCTTTTTGTGGCTTTTGCCGCAGTGAGTTATACATCCTATTCTCAATCGTTAGGCTACGAGGATTTATCTACTATGTTTTCAAGAAATGATAGAAATGGAAGTGCCCGGTTTGTTGCAATGGGAGGTGCTTTTGGAGCTGTAGGTGGAGATGTAACTGCTATGACGATAAACCCTGCTGGAATATCTATCTTTAACGATAGCAATGCATCTATAGCTTTTCAATCTAGAAGCACAGATTACTTAACAACTTATTATGGAAATTCAACAACAACTCAACAAGATTTCTTTAAAGTATCAAATGCTGGTGTAGTATTTACTTTTAACAACTACACAAGTGACGAATGGTCTAAATTAGCAATGGGTATAAATTATAGGGTTTTAGCAGATTTTGAAGATACATTTATTGCTAAAGGAACTAGTGGTTTTGCTTCGTTTGATAACTTTCCGTTAGATAATAGTGAAAATCCATTAGTGTATGATATTGCAGATAATCAACAATTATCTAACTTTTACAATGGAGACATGTCCGAATTAAGCTTTGCTTTTTCAGGAGTCTATGAAGAAAAAATGCATGTTGGAGCTGGTTTAAATTTTTATGATCTCAATTTTAGTCAGCAAACAATTTTAAGAGAAAACAATAATGATGGAAATAACAACACTTTAAATGCTCGTCTTTACCAAGAAAACTTCACAACTGGTGTTGGGTTTTCTTTAAGTGCAGGAGTTATATACAAACCAACAAATGCTTTTCGTTTAGGTATTAGCTATCAGTCTCCCACTTGGTTTACCGAAATCATTGAAAATACCAACATCACAAATAATGATGGTTTTTTTGGAGATACTGAAATTGAAGTAAGTAATGATGATATCATCTATGACAATACTTTTGGTGGTAATTTACCAACACAAGGCTTGCTATATAAATTAAGAACTCCAAGTAAAATTACAGCAAGTACCGCTATAATTTTTGGAAAATTTGGATTGATCAGTTTAGATTATTCAACAAAGAACTATCGTGGTTTAAATTTATCTGGAGATGATTTTTCTGAGGAGAATTTATTTTTCGATAATCAATTAAGAAAAGTTGATGCACTTCATCTTGGGACAGAATGGAGAATTAAAAAACTAAGTATTAGAGGTGGATATATATATGAGCAAAGCCCAGACGTGAGAGCGATAGCATCAGATGATCTACAAAGCTATTCTTTGGGGTTTGGATATAATTTTGGATGGGTAAAATTTAACCTTGCTTACACCAACAGCAATAAAACCGGACTTTACGACTTTTACCCGCAGTATAATCAGGTAGAAGCTGCTGAATTAAACATAGATAATACTATGGTAACTGCCGGGTTTTCAGTACATCTATAATTGCACTACTCAGTGTATTTTAAGAAATATTATCACAAAATTTGAAGAGCTATTTTATCTCTATTTAACATATCTATTCATTTTTTTTGCAGTAATTTTGCACTTCATTTACTAACAAGAAAAAATGAGTTCACAAACAATTACAATTCAGTCTACTAACAACGATAATATCTTAAAATTTGTAAGTACTCAAATTTTAATTAACGGAGGTAGTTATGAATTTAATAATATAGATGATGCTAAAAAATCTCCTTTAGCGCAACAATTATTTTATCTGCCTTTTGTAAAAAAGGTATTTATTACAGCAAATTTTATTGCCATACAACGATTTGATATTATTGAATGGAGTGATGTACAAGAGGAAGTAAGAGAACAAATTGAAGCCTATCTTCAAGCTGGAAATATTGCTGTAAAGGAAACAGACAATTCCAGAAAAAAAGAAGCTATAGAAGTCTATGCAGAAGTAACTCCAAATCCTTCAGCCATGAAGTTTGGCACCAATAAATCTTTGACAGCTACAGATGTTGAATATAAAAATATTGAAGAAGCAAGTAAGTCTTCTCCATTAGCACAAGCCTTATTTGGATTCTCTTTCGTAAAAGGAGTATTTATCTCTGAAAATTACATCTCTATTACCAAGTTTGATGTTGTTGAATGGAATGATGTGTATGCTGAAGTAAGAAATTTTATCAGTACGTATCTTCAAGACAATAAAACCATCATTAAAGAGCTTCCTAAAACAGAAAGCACTACAAAAAAAGAAAAAGAAGAAGCTACTACAGATGGTTTAGATGGTACGCCTGGAAAGATTATAGCTATTTTAGATGAATATATTCGACCTGCAGTTGCTTCTGATGGTGGTAATATTGCTTTTAAGTCTTACGATGAAGAAAGTAAGGTTGTAAGTGTAATTTTACAAGGTGCCTGTAGTGGATGCCCATCTTCTACCATTACTTTAAAAAACGGAATTGAAACAATGTTAAAGGAAATGCTTCCAAATGAAATTAGTGAGGTAGTTGCTATCAATGGGTAATTTCTACTAAATTAAATAACGTGTTTATCTCTAATAGATAAAAATAAGATGTCGAAAACAATTAAACCGTACAAAGATTCTGACCTAGGTAAAAAAGAGCAAGTAGCTACAATGTTTAACAATATTTCTAAAAACTATGATGACTTAAATAGAGTAATTTCATTTGGGATAGACATCAGTTGGAGAAAGAAAGTAGTGAAAATTATTTCTAAAAATAAACCTCAACAAATTTTAGATATTGCCACTGGAACAGGAGATTTAGCATTAATGATGTCTACATTACAACCACAAAAAATTATTGGATTAGATATTTCAGAAGGAATGCTGGCTGTAGGGAAAGAAAAAATAGCTAGAGCAAAATTAACTGATAAAATAGAAATGGTTGTTGGTGATTCTGAAAACATGCCTTTTAAAGACAATACATTTGATGCAATCACGGTATCATTTGGTGTTAGAAATTTTGCCAATTTAGACAAAGGGTTATCCGAAATAAGACGTGTATTAAAACCTAAAGGAACATTTGTTATTTTAGAAACCTCAAACCCAACAAAATTTCCATTCAAACAAGGTTATAAATTTTACACCTCTATTATTTTACCTATGATCGGAAAAATATTTTCTAAAGATAAAGTAGCATATTCTTATCTGAGTGAATCTGCAAATTATTTTCCTTTTGGAGAAACCTTCAACAATATTTTAAAAAAAAATGGGTTTATAAATACAATACATACACCTGTTACATTTGGCGTTGCTACAATATACTCTGCTACTAAATAATATGAAAAAAATAGTCTTCTTTATTGTTTGTTGTTTGTTTGTTCTATCTGCTGCTGCTCAAAAAAGAAGAAATGTAGACAACCTACCTACTTTTGATGATCCAAAGATTCATTATGGTTTTTATTTAGGAATAAATCAAAACGATTTTAAAGTAAATTACAGGCCAAGTAATTTTCCTAGTACCGTTGTTGAAATAAAACCTACAGCTGGTTTTAATGTGGGTTTAATTACAGATCTTCGAATTCATAAAAATGTTAATTTACGTTTTGAACCAGGCCTAATTAGCAATTCAAAAACTATTTATTTTAACAACAGTCCATCTTTGCTGACCAAGAGAGACAGTGTTCGCGAAATTGGTTCTACTTACCTACATCTTCCATTGGTTTTGAAATTTAGTACAGATAGATGGAATAACGTAAGGCCTTATGTGCTTGCTGGTGTATCTTATGATCATAATTTTTCTAGCAATCAAGAAAATTCTGATGATAATTTTAGTGGAGAATTTAGAATGAAAACCAGTAATTTCATGTATGAATTTGGTATTGGTGTTGACGTTTACTTATCCTTTTTTAAATTTTCACCTTCTATTCGAGGAGTATTTGCAATGAATAGGGAGCTTATAGATGATAATAATGGCAATAGCCCTTGGACATCACCTATAAATATATTTTCTACACGAGGAGTTTTTCTAAACTTTGCTTTTGAGTAAATCTATCTTCGGAATTCACTTAATAAAATAGCAGTAGCAGTAGCTACATTTAAGCTTTCTGTTAGCTGAGAGTTCCCGTACCTTGGTATTGAAATTTTAGTGCTAACTATTTGCTTTATAGAATTAGAGATTCCATTAGCTTCATTTCCCATAACTAAAACTGCTGAGGTTGGAGGCTTCATTTCATAAATATTATCTCCATCCATATCCGCTATAAAAACAGGAATAGAAACCGAAGTTAAATATTCTTTTAAATCAACATAAGAGATAGCTACCCTAGTTAATGAGCCCATACTTGATTGCACAACTTTTGTATTATAACAATCTACCGTTTCTTTTGAACAAAGAAGCTGATCTATACCAAACCAATCACACAAACGAATAATAGTTCCCAAGTTTCCAGGATCATTAATAGCATCTAAAGCAACTATCAAACCAGAAGAACTACTATTTTTCTGTACTGGTATTTTAAATAAAGCTATCACTTTATTTGGTGTTTTTAAACTACTGATCTTTTTTAACTCTTGTTCAGAAACTTCAATAAAACTATCTAAATATGAAAAACTACTTTCTGTAGAAAATAAGATTTCTAATTCATACGATGAATTTAAAAACTCTTGAACAACTTTTATTCCCTCAACTATAAATAATTTATACTTGTGTCTATACTTTTTTTGAGATAAACTTGTTATAAGTTTTAGATGATTTTTAGATAAACTCATGAATTAAACTGGTTTTGTTTCACTAAAAAAAAACAATAAAACCTAAGCGTCTTTCTCTTATAGACGACTCAGAAAAGTTTTTATCTTAATAAAGTAATCAAAAGTAGTATTTTTGAGTTTATATTGCGAGTACGTTTCATGAAAAAAATCTTTATTTTCTTTTTATTGACATTGTTTTTGTCTGCATGCAGCTCTGTTAAAAGAGTGCAAGATTCTCAGTTTTTACTGACACAAAATACAATTACAGTTAATGAAAAGAAAAACACTAATACAGATTTAAATGAATTATTAGTTCAAAAACCTAACAGTAAAACATTAGGACTTCCTCTTTCTTTATATTTCTATAATTTAGGAGACAATACAAAACCTAAAAAGCCATCAGAATGGGGTAAAACCAAACCTAAAACATACAATTTTATAAAAAATATTTTTTCTGAAAAGCAAAGCATATCCTATGCTAAAAGCATGATTGGTCTAAATAATTGGTTTTTAAAAAATGGCCAATCTCCAATAATAATTAATGATGATAAAATTAAAAAAACAATCAATAACCTAAATGCCTACCATAAAAATAATGGGTATTTTAGAGTAGATGTAAGTTCAAAAAAAGAGCTATTAAAAAATAAAAAAGCCAGTATCAATTACATCATAAATACAGGTCGCCCAACTTTTTTAGATGCTATAATAACAAAAATAAAATCACCTGTTTTAGATTCTTTATATCAATCTAAAAAAGCATCATCTTATTTAAAAACTGGAGACCAATTTAATGAAACTAATTTTATTAAAGAAGCAAAAAGAATCACCAATCTTTTTAGAAATAGTGGTATTTATCACTTCACAGAAAGTGATTTGGGGTACTACAACATAGATTCTGCTAACACAAATAATTACAAAACAAATGTTGATCTTGTTATTTTTGATAAAAAAAGAGTTTTAAAAACAAATGGGGAGTATGTTTTAAAGCCTTATTATATTCAAAAACTGAGAAAAGTAACTGTTTTTACTGATTATTCTTTTACTGAAAAAGACAGTCCATACCTAGACTCTATAAACTATCAAGGAATTAACTTTCTTGCTCATAAGAAAATAAAATACAATCCAAAACTATTATCTGAATCTATCTTTATTAAACCCAATGAAGTGTATGCAGATTCTCTAAGGAATCTAACGAGAAAACATTTAAAATCATTAAGAAACTTTAAAGTTACCAATATCAAATATGAAACAGTAGACAGCCTAAATAACCAACTAGATGTTTCAATTTTTCTGACACCTCTAGATAAATTTAGTTTAGATTTAGAAACAGAACTCACACACTCTAACATCTGTCTCTTATACACATCTCCGAGCCCACGAGACAGGCAGAAATC
>OJIV01000744.1_pt1 | contig 12834 bp, 9 predicted proteins | sample 1595861 | NCBI WGS metagenome assembly OJIV01 (sample SAMN05416883, study PRJEB24817) | seawater metagenome | isolation source: Sea water | place: Canada:Atlantic | collected 2013-11
GAACCGGCCCAAGCCCGGACCCAAATGCTCGCGCGCATCGACGGCTTCTTCGAGAAGATCCCGGAGCGCCAGCGCCTCGTTCAGTTCTACGGGCCCATCCAGTGGACCGAAGAGACCACCGCGCAAGGGACCCTGAGGACCCGCATCCCCGACGTGCTGTTGGACGAGGTGCTGGTGCGCTGAGCCAGCCTGGCCCCATCAGAAGCGCAGGGTGAGACCCGCCTGTGCGCCCTGCTCTACCAGCGCCAGTCCGAAGCGAAGCTCCGCGCTCTGCGCCCGTCTCCCGTGCTGAACCGCCCCGGCTACCAACACGCCCCCGGCGAGCATGGGCAGGGCCGCGCCTGAGATCAGGAGCCCCACACCGAGCGGCTCACGGCCCTCTTCAAAGGCGAGCAGCCCGAGCCCGCTGGAGACCAGTCCGGCGATCGACATGGCGAGCCCAGCCAGAGCCAGCTGGGGCTTCTCCAGACCTGCGCCCTGGGCTGCCCGCAACAGCAGCACACCCCCCACGACCCCAAGCACCGGGGCACCGATGAAGGAATGGGCCCCAGCGAGCAGAATAGGACCGAATCCGCAGCAATAGACGTAGTAGCTTAGGGCAAACAACCCCGGCCCAGCGCTCGCGACCAGCCCAAGCAACAACGGCGCCGGCGGGACCTCCGTCACCCAAGAACTCTCCAGACGCCCCCGTACCCCGCCCGGAGTGCCCTCGAGGGCCTCCATCTTGTCCAACTCCTCCAACTCCGCGTCCACGGCCAAGGTCGAGAAGGCCGAGGCCCCTACCAGGTGCATCGGCTCCAAAGCTCCCCCGAATTCGTAGGCTTGGGCAGGGGCTTGGGCAGGGGCTTGGGCAGGGGCTTGGGCAGCCAGGGCGGCGCCGAGGATCAAGGTCCAGAGCATGGGTTCTCCTGTTTACATCCAACTATTGCAAGCCGGATGCCAGGCCGACTGTGCCCCGGGGCAGCGCCTCAGGCGGCGCTTCGCGCGTCAATGCATGACGCGTTGCGTCCGGGCAGCCCTCACTCGGAGCAGACCACTGGCTCCTGAATCTCACAGGACGCGACCAAGGCGTCCCCAGCGAACATGCGGGCAACGAAGTCCAGTTGCTGCCCCAGACTGTCCACAGCGCCGTCCACGTGGCTGGCGCCTGCGCACTCCAGGTGCTCGATCTCATAGCCCTGCGCGCAGAGCGCCGTGATGTCCTCGCGGGCGGGAGGGGCCCAAGCCAGGTCGTCGTCTTCGGCCAGGATCATGTACACGGGGGCGGTGGAGACGCGCTCGATGGTGCTCTCTCGAATCACGCCCTGCTGCAGGTAGCACTCCCAGGGCTCCAGACCGCTAAAGTCCCCGCTCTGAGCTGCGTCGATGGCCGCCTGGGTGAAGACGTCCTCTACGCTCTCGATGCCCTCCAGAACCTCAAAGCCACTACACTTCTCGGCCATCTCACCGGGCATGAGCTCCGCCAGCTCGGGGGCGAGCACGTCGCTCAGGGGGGGACCCTCGTAGTACTGCTGCATGCTGACCATCGCTGCGGCCACGCCCCAGGTGGTGTCCGACCAGACGCTGGTTGCCCGCTCGGCCAAGGCCATTGGGTCCGAGGGCGGAATGGCTGCGATCACGCCCACGCTGGTGTAATCGGGCAGGTAGGCCCCTTGGTAGCGGTCGGTCCAGAGCGCCGCAAAGCCGCCTTCGCTGGCGCCCCAGTGCAGCAACCGGCTGGCGTCCAAGCGCGCTGAAGTGTCCCGCTCGATGGTCAGAGCTTCCATCGCACGCACCGCGTCCAGGGAGGCGATGGCTGTGGCCTCGGCCACAATGTAGGGGTGCAGCTCATCGGAGCCGGCCCCAAAGCCGCGCATGCCCAGGTAGTCTGGAGAGACCACCGCGTAGCCCTGCGATGCCCAGAGAATGCCAAACGCGGCGCCCTCCAAGCCCAAGGCGGTGGGCGCACAGGAGTCGGCGAAACCGACGGTGGGGTGCAGCCAGAGGATGACTGGCACTTCGGTGCCGGGCTCCACGATGGGCAGAGTGGCAAAGGCGGTGACCTCGACCAGCTCTCCGCGGTCTTGGGTGGTGTAGCGGAGCAGGTAGGTCTCCACGTCCACCTGGGCCTCGACCCCGAGATCGTAGCCATTGAGCAGGGTGTTCACCGTGCCCGCAGTCAAGGACAGCGTGTCCTCGCGCGAGGAGAGCACCACCTCACCCATCTGCTCCAGAGGCAGGAACGGCGCACCGGCCCCACAGGGATCCGTAGGAAGATCCGGGATCGTCAACACCTGACCGCTGTCCCCCGCATCCTTGGCGCACGCCAGCAGAAACCAGATCATTCCAGATACCCCGCAGCCTTGAGCATCTCCGTGACGGTGATGTCGGTCTTGCTGTCATCGCGCCCATCGCGTTTGCCGGACTTGGCCAACTTGGCCAGCTCGTCCGTGGTCGCTGCAGCGCTTCCCTGCAGCTCATTGGGGTCCGTGCTCAGGTCGTAGGCGGTGACCTGACCCTCGTCCCAGATCAGCTTCTCATCCCCCTCCCAGATGGCCGCCTGCAGGTTGCAGAAGGCGGCCCCGTCCAGGTTCGCGCAGCGTCGTGCGTGGGGCCACGCGATGACTTGTACCGGCGGCAGCGGAGAAGGCAGGCGACCTGTGAGCAGCACGTCGTGAACGACCACGGCCGAGATGCGCTCGGGTAGGTCGATGTCCTCCCATTCCAGCTCGGGTGGACCGCCGAGCTGAGCGACGATCAAGGGCACCTCTACGTTGGCCTGGTAGGCGTAGTGGCCATGGTCCAGGAGGCCTTGGTCTCCCAGCAGCTCACCGTGGTCCGAGGTGATGATGACCCGGCAACCGGCGGCATCGCAGAAGCCCTGCTGCAGCAGCTTGTCCAGGAAGTACGCCAGGTTCTCGTCTGCCTTAAACACCGCGGCATCGTAGGCCTCTACGACCTGCTCCTCGAAACGTGGCGCCCGAAGCGGGTCCATCTCACCGCGCAGGTAGGTCGAATAGTCCCCCTCTCGGTTGCCCTTGCTGTACGAGATGCCGACCCCATACTCCGAGGCCCACTCCAGGCTTGCGGGCGGGGCGCCCCAGGGTTGGTGCGCGTCGGCGATGTTGACCGCCAGGAACTGCGGCACAGTGGGGTCGCGGTGGTCCAGGAACAGGTCCACGGTCGGTTGCCAGCGGCTGGAGGTGTAGCGGCCAAACCGGTCCGCCACATCCAGGCTGTCAAAGCCCCGGTCCAGCCCCATCGAAGGGCCCACCACGGGGTTTGCGGACACCAATGCGGTCTCGTAGCCCATGTCCCGGAAGCGCTCTGCAATGGTGGGCAGCTTCTGGTCCAGGGGCCGGGCGCGGTTGCCTCCCCCCTTGAAGCTGTCAATGCCCGTGCTGATGCTGTGGGCGCGGTGCTCAACCGGCATCACTCCAGTGAAGAAGGAGGCGTGAGAGGGAAGCGTCCAGGCACCGGGGGAGATCGCACCGCAGCTGATCTGAGCCCCATTGGCGACCAGGGCCTCCAGCGTGGGCGAGGTCCGGCGGCCGTAGCCGCACACGCTCAAGTGGTCGGCGCGCACCGTATCCAGCACCACCAACACCACGGTCGGCTGAACGGGTTCTGGTGCAAGCAGCCATGTACCGGCCACCACAGCGGCCAACGAGACCGCTCCAGCGGCAAACAAAACCTGAATCTTCTTAGACATGGATCGTAGCTATCACACTCAAGCCCGAGGTCTATGGGTCCGAAGGGCCACCTGAGTCGAGTACGCATGCCCGAGTTGTTGACCATCCTGCCGCCACCTGAGCAGCGAAAACGCCTGCACAGAGAGCTGCGCGTACCGCTCGACGTGCGCTTGCCCAGCCCCCCGACGGCTCTGCTCAAGCTACAGCGGCTCTTCCGCGACCCCAACGTCAACTTCCGCAAGTTGGCAGACGCGATCGCCTTGGATCCTGCCATATCAGCCTCCGTCCTGCGCCTGGCACGCTCCCCTCTCTTTGGCTTGGCCCGACCGCCACGCACCTTGGTACAGGCCGTCGCCTCCATCGGAATCGCCGAGTTGGAGCGCATGGTGCTCACTCAGCTGGCGGTGCAGACCCTCGCCGCATCCCCTCCTGCCCTGGAGCTCTTCCTTCAGGAGGCCTACGCCACTGCCCTGATCACCCGGTCTCTCTGTAGGCGCCATGAGCCCCTGCTGGATCCGGGACTCGCTTGGCCCGCAGGCTTGCTCTACGACATCGGCAAGCTGCTGCGACTCACCCTCAAGCCCGCCGAGGACGAAGAGATTCGCCGAGCGATGCTGATCGGCGCCTGCACCTACACCACAGCCGAGGCCTCGCTCTCCCTTCAAGACCAGCACCTCTTGGGCGCCTCCCTGCTCTACAAGTGGCAACTGCCGCTGATCTACGTAGACGTGGCCCTCTACGGCGAGCGAGAGGATCCCATGGCCTGGCCGGGCACCCAAGAGAGCCTCGCCTTGCGCCGAATTGTCTCCGCGGCCTCCAGCCTGCGCGGCGTCACCCGTGAGCGCACCTCCGCCGAGGAGCGGGCCAAGAACCAAGCCCGCGCCCAGGAGCTGCTCAAGCTGGGAGAAGAGGCCTTCTTGGCCGAAATGGCTGTGGTTTACCAGCTGCTCCCATCGGTAAAGACGCTTTTAGGCTAGCCCCGCCCACGGTAGATTGGGCCCATGCTGATCTCCCTACTGCTCGCCTGCAACAACAGCGTCCTGGCCCTGGACGAATACACCCTACTCCTGGACCGGGACACCCACTCCCTGAGCGTGGACCACGACGAACACGGGATCGTGCTGCGCCGACTTCAAGTCGTCTCAGGAACAGGCAGCGCCGACGTGGACTTTCGGGTGGGCTCCTTTAAGTTCGACCAGGTCAGCGACAACGCCTCTCCCGTGGACTTCGGCAAGCCCGAGCGCCGTGATGGGATGTGGGCGCTGCCTTTGGAGAGCGAGGGCGAGGAGATCGGCGAGCTGCGGGTCGTGAGTATCGATGGCCACCTGGAGCTCTCGGCGGAGACCGCAGGCAGCAACCGCATCGGCTTCTCAGCGGAGTGCATCGAGAACGAGGCCATGTTGGGCATGGGCAGCCACGCCTTTGACGTGGACCATTACGGCGAAGCCTTTCCTCTCTGGGTCTCCGAGCCGGGCATCGGCAAGTCCGACCAAGACGTCTACCCCGATGACTGGTTTCTGACGGGAACGCGCCATTCTTCCAGCTTCCCCGTCCCCTTTCTGTTGCGGCCGCAGGCCTCCAGCGGCCTATTCCTGGACGTGAGCGAGCGGGTGGAGGTGGACCTGTGCAAGACGGATCCCGAGCGTTTCACCCTTCTGGCCTGGTCTGAGCGGGGCGCGGATCTGCACCTCTTGCCCGGTGCGCCCTTGGCTGTTGTCGAGGACTTCGTCCAGCACCAAGGCGGCTACACCCTTCCCCAGCCCTGGGTCTTCGCCCCCTGGGTAGACGCTGTGCGAGGCGTGGACCGGGTCATGCAGGTGGCGCAGGATCTGCGCGCCGTGGGGGCCTCGGGCACGGTCATCTGGACCGAGGACTGGAAAGGCGCCGAGCTGGGCAGCTTCGGGTACCACTTGACCGGGGAATGGTTCGTCGACGAGACCCTCTACCCCGAGGTTGAGGACGTGGCCCAAGACCTGGAAGACCTGGGATTCAAGTGGTTTGCCTACTTCTCCCCCTTCCTCTACGAGGGCACACAGACCTGGGAGGAGGCCGAAGAGCTGGGCATCATCATCCAGGATGAGAACGGTGAACTGGTCACCTTTACTGGCCCCACCTTCGATACGATGACCATGGTGGACATCTCCAGTCCCGAGGGCCAGGCCTTCGTTCTCGACCACATGAACACCGCCTTGGACCTGGGCTTTGACGGCTGGATGGCCGACTACGCCGAGTGGCTTCCGGTGGAAGCGCAGGTGTACAGCGGCAGCGGCTGGACCGAACACAACACCTGGCCGGTGCTCTGGCAGGAGCTCAACGCTCAGGCGATGGAAGGCCGCGACGGCAGCTACTTCGTGCGCAGCGGCTGGGCTGGGTCCGTCCCGCACACCCCGGTGGTCTGGGCCGGCGACCAGCGCACCAGCTTCGATAGCGACGACGGCTTCCCCACCGTCCTTCCCTTGGGCTTGGGACTCTCCCTGAGCGGGCAGCCCGTCTACACCCACGACATCGCCGGCTACCAGAGCATCGGCAACGACCCAAGCGACTTTGAGCTCTGGGCACGATGGGCCGCCCTGGGCGCCTTCTCCCCGGTCATGCGCACCCACCATGGGGCCTTCGCCGAGGAGAACCACCAGTTCGACCAAGACGAGCAGACCCTGGCGCTGTGGGCCGAGCTCACCCAAGAGCACACCCGCCTCTTCCCTTACCGCTACGGCTTGGCCAACCAGGCCGCCGAGCGCGGCACGCCCATGATCTTGCCCACCGCCCTGCTCTTTGAGGGAGAGGACTTTGGCCGCACCGACGTGTGGATGCTGGGCTCAGGCCTCCTGGTCGCTCCTGTGTTGGAGAGAGGGGCCACCACCGTCGAGGTCAGTCTGCCCGCCGCTGTACGCTGGCTCGACTACTGGACGCTGACCCCTGCTGCCTCAGGCACCTACCAAGCCGCCCTTGGGGAGATCCCAGTCTTCATCCCAGAGGGCACGATCCTGCCGCGCCTCGCCACCGCTCCAGACACCCTGACCGGCAACGCAGAGGGGGACCTCACAGACTTGGCGGATGTCGATGGTGTTCGCATCCTGGTGATCTTCGGTGAAGGTGGACGCTTCACCGAGGCCGACGGCACGCGCTACACGCTGATTTCGGGCGGCGATGCCCCTGCAGAAAGCACCCAGCGCCTTCGCTCAGGCAGCGTGCAGCTTGGGTCGGCGACCCTCGAGATTGAAGGGTCCGTGGAGCGGGAGTACCAGGTTCACTACATCCCCTGAGAAGAGCCGGATACGAGCGCATTTCAGTACATTACAAGTTCTGGTCATCTCGCTCGGCAGATGCTAGAAACCCTGTCGTGACGCTTTTTCTGCTCTCGGCCTGCGCGCTACCCCTCGCAAATGGGCCACAGGACTCACCCCAAGACACCGGCCCTGCCGTGTCCGCAGAGGGCGGGATCCGCACGCCGGGCACCCAGTCCACAACGCCGATGCTGAGCCACCCCAAGGCAAACCCTGTGGGGCGGCTCGCAGAAGTGGACCAGACCACGGAAGCGGAACTGAAACAGGCCGTCCTCTGGGGTGACCCCCACGCGCACAGCGGGATGAGCTCCGACGGATGCGAGACCCCGGACGCTGACTGCGTCGCCGAGATGGCTGGAGCCCCCGGCAAAAACATGGCCTCCAAGGCAGCCGACAATGGACTGGACTGGTTCGCGCTCACCGACCACGTGGAGTTCGGCGAGTACGTGGACCTGAGCACCGGCGAGAGCCTCCCCATCTGGGACGGCATGCTGGACTTGGTCAGTCGCTCCAGGGATGAAGGAGCCATGCTCTACGCGGGCTACGAGTGGCGTGACTGCTCTGCTGGCGGCACCCACCACCGCACCGTGATCTTCGAGTCATCGGCCGCCTGCTCCACACTCCGGCCGCCGGCCTGCCCCCTCGCCAAGTCTCCCAAGACCGGTTTTGGCATGGAGGGCTACTTGCGGCGCGAGGAGACCGGCGCGCTCTCGGCAAAGGAGCTCTTCGAGTTCCTGAACGCGGCGAGCGACACCCCTGGCTGCGAGACCCGGTGGGTCGCCTTCGCGCACCACAGCGCCTACACCCGACCAGGGGAAGTGAACTGGCAGCGCAGCGTCGACCGCATGGACAACGAGGTCCTGCTGGAGATCTTCAGCGAGCACGGCAGCAATGAGTGCCAGGACCTGTCCAAGGACGGCTGCGAGTTCTACACCTCCAAAGAGGTGTACTCATCTCAAGGCTCCGCCCAGGCCGCCCTGCAAGCAGGGCTCCTGGTGGGCTTCGTGGCCGGCACCGACAGCCACGACGCCAACCCCGGCAGCACAGAAGACGGGCCGGGCCCAGTGACAACCCTGCAGGTGGTTGACGGAAAAGGGGTCCCAGAGGTGGGCTACCAGCGCGCACCTGGCGGCGTCACCGCCGTGCTTCTGCCACCCGGCCAAGCGCCAACGGAGCAAGCCGTCTTCGACGGGCTCTTGGCACGACATACCGTGGCCTCGACCGTGGTCTTGGATGGCCTTGAGCTGTGGGTCGAGGACCCCATGGGCCAGACCTACCTTCCAGGTGACCAGCTGCCAACGGGGACCTACAGGCTCAACCTGAACCTCCCCTACACCCCCACCAGCATCCTGCTCGTCGACCAATACGGCGAGAGCGTCATGGCCAATGACTGGTTCACAGTGCAGCTCGGAGAGCCCCGCTATCTGCGCATCGACCTGGAGATCGACGGAGAGCTGGAGCGCCTCTGGGCCTCCCCCTTCTTCGCCATCTAAGGGAGCCCTTAGAGCTTCATCGCCCGGAGCCGCCTGGCCCGCTCCTCGATGGGCGGGTGGGTCGAGAAGAGCTTGCTCATCACCCCGCCTCCCGCAAAGCCGTTCACGATGTAGTGGGTGGCATCGGAGCCGGTGGACAGAGGCTGACGCTTCACGCCGCCAGAGAGTCCTTCCAGGGCCAAGGCCAAGCCTTCTGGGTCGCCGGTGAGCTCAGCAGCCCGCTTGTCTGCCGCGTACTCACGGGTGCGCGAGACCATCATGCGCAGCATCAGAGCCGCTGCCGGTGCAGCGACGGCGATGGCGATCATGAGGAGGGGGTTCCCTCGGCGAGAGCGCCCCCAGAGCATCATGCGGGCGGCGTAGCTCACAGCCCCTGCCATGGTCGCTGCCACAGCCGAGGTCAGGGTGTCGCGGTGCTTGATGTGGCCCAACTCATGGGCCAGCACGCCCTTGATTTGGCGACGGTCCAGGTTGTTGATCAGCCCCGCCGTGACGGCCACGATGCCCTTGGAGGGAGAGCGACCGGTGGCGAAGGCGTTGGGGCTGGCCTCGTGGGGAACCCAGTACAGGCGCGGCTTGGGGATTCCGGCCTTCTCTGAGAGCTCCTCGATGTCCTCGTGCAGCCAGGCCAGCCTTGGGTCGTCCAAGGGCTGAGCTCCACTCGTTCTCAGGACGATTTTGTCCGAGAAGAAGAAGGCTCCAAAGTTCATCAACCCCGCCACTCCGAGCATGAGCAACATGCCGTTGGAGCCGCCAAAGGCCTCTCCCACCAGCATGAGCATCAAAGTCATGCTGGTGAGCAAGCCGAAAGTCTTCATCCAGTTCCACATGAGCAGAGGATAACCCCCCCGCTCAGGTGGAAAAGCACCAGAGCCTTACTTGGCTGCTGCAGCGAAGTCCGCGCGGATCTTGTTCAGGGCCGAGCCGGACTTGAACCAGATGAACTGATCCATCGAGAGGGTGTTGGTGGTCTCGATGCGATCCACGCTTCCGTCGGCGTGGGTCAGGACCACGGTGGGGCTGCCTCCGTCGGCGATGCGCGCGATGCCCTCGATGGCCACAACGTCGTCACCCTTGACCTTGTCGTAGTCGCCCAGGTCCTTGAAGAAGAGGGGCAGGACGCCCTGCTTCTTGAGGTTGGTCTCGTGGATGCGGGCGAAGCTGCGAACGACCACTGCGCGGCAACCGTTGTGACGCGGCTCCATGGCAGCGTGCTCGCGGCTGGACCCCTCGCCGTAGTTCTCGTCGCCGAAGATGACCCAGTCCTGGCCGGCAGCCTTGTACTGCTTGGCGATGTTGGGGTGGGTGTCCTTCTCGCCGGTCAGGAAGTTGATGCCGTTGCCGAACTCACCGGTGAGCTCGTTGTGGGCACCAGCCATCAGGTTGCCGGAGATGTTGGTCAGGTGACCGCGGTACTTCAGCCAAGGGCCAGCCGCCGAGATGTGGTCGGTGGTGCACTTGCCCATGGCCTTGACCAGGACCTTCAAACCCGAGAAGTCCTTTCCGTCCCACTCTGCGAAGGGGGTCAGGCGCTCGATGCGATCGGAGGTTGGGGAGATGACCACGTCCACGCTGGAGCGATCCTCCTGAGCGATCGGCGCGATGTAGCCGTCGCCAGGGCCACCGAAACCACCGGGAGGCAGCTCGTCGCCCACAGGAGCCTCGAGCATGAACTCGGTGCCATCTGCAGCGGTCAGGGTGTCGCGTGCTGGGTCAAAGCCCAGATCGCCGGAGAGGGCCAGCGCAGTCACCAGCTCAGGGGAGCCGATGAAGGACAGGGTCTCGGGGTTGGCGTCGTTGCGACCGCGGAAGTTGCGGTTGAAGGAGTTGATGATGGAGTTCTTCTCACCCTTCTTCACGTCGTCCCGCTTCCACTGCCCGATGCAGGGACCGCAGGCGTTGGCCAAGACCACGCCACCCATCGCGGTCAGGTCGGCGACCTGTCCGTTCTTCTTGATGGTGTCGAAGACCTGGTCGGAGCCGGGCGTGATCATGAACTGGATCTTCGCCTTCACGCCCTTGGCGGCAGCCTGACGAGCGATGTGGGCGCTGCGGGAGATGTCCTCGTAGGAGGAGTTGGTGCAGCTACCGATCAAGGCGGCGGTCAGGTTGCGTGGGTAGTCGTTCTCAGCAGCGTCAGCGGCCATCGCGGAGATGGGGCGCGCCAAGTCTGGGGTGTGGGGACCTACAACGTGTGGCTCGAGGGTGTTCAGGTCAATCTCGACCACGCGGTCGTAGTACTTCTCTGGGTTGGCCAAGACCTCGGGGTCGGCCTGCAGCTGATCGGCATACTTGTCGGCCAAGTCAGCGATGCCAGCGCGACCGGTCGCGCGCAGGTATGCGCCCATCTTCTCGTCGTAGGGGAAGGTGGAAGTGGTCGCGCCGTGCTCTGCGCCCATGTTGCAGATGGTGCCCTTGCCGGTGCAGCTGATGCTGGCGGCGCCAGGACCGAAGTACTCCACGATGTGGTTGGTACCGCCCTTGACCGTCAGGATCTCGCAGACCTTGAGGATGACGTCCTTGGCGCTGGCCCAGCCCTGCAGCTTGCCGGTGAGCTTCACACCGATCATGCCGGGGTTGAGGACTTCCCAAGGCATGCCAACCATGGCGTCGACGGCGTCAGCGCCGCCTACACCCACAGCGACCATGCCCAATCCACCAGCGTTCACGGTGTGGGAGTCGGTTCCGATCATCAAGCCGCCTGGGAAGGCGTAGTTCTCGAGCACGACCTGGTGGATGATGCCTGCGCCGGGCTTCCAGAAGCCCAAGCCATGCTTGGCGGAGACGGTGCGAAGGAACTCGTAGACCTCGGAGTTCTCGTCGTTGGCGATGTCCAGGTCCGCGTCGGCGCCCACGTGGGCGCGGATCAGGTGGTCACAGTGAACGGTGCTGGGCAGCGCCACTTCAGCGCGGCCAGCGACCATGAACTGGAGCAGGGCCATCTGGGCGGTGGCGTCCTGCATTGCGACCCGGTCGGGGTGCAGATCCAAGAAGCTCTTCTTGCGCTCAAAGGCGGCGTTCTCGGGGTCGACCAGGTGGTTGAAGAGGATCTTCTCTCCGAGGGTCAGGCCCCGTCCCAGGCGGCGACGGCCAATGGCAGCGCGCTCGGCGGCTCGGGCGTAGACCTTCTCAATGGCAGCAACGTCGATCATGGGGAGGCTCCTCAGCTCAAAAAGTTTGGGGGTTCACTAACCGATGGACACTCAGGATCTACGGCACCAGGCTGGTATCCGTCCAATCGATTCTTATGCCTGAGCCCATCAGTTTTGTTTATGTCTTAGCTCTGACCGTAGACCGGGACCACGGATCCGGTCTGGCAGAGGTTCTGCGGAAGCACCAAATCGGAGATCACCCGAGCGATGCCCTCTGGCGCAGCCCACTTGCTGTGATCTGCATCCGGCATGGCCGAGCGATTGGCCACGGTGTCGATGATTCCCGGAGCGATCGCGTTGACCCAGATCTTCTCCGGCGCCAGCTCAACCGCCAGCGAACGCGTCAGAGCGCTCACGGCGGCCTTGGACATGGAGTAGGCGACCATCTCGCCGGCGGGGATCTCCACCGGTCGCGCGCTCACGTTGATCAGGCGCCCACCAGGGGTCTCTACGGAGGAGCGGATCTTCTCCAAGGCGGCCTGGCAGCACAGGTAGGCAGTGGTCGCGTTGAGCTCCATCAGACGACGCATCTCCACGACCGAGGTCTGGCCGAGCGGCCCCATTGAGAACCCTCCAACCAGGTGAATGCTGGCCCAGAGCTCCGGAAGGGACTGGTAGTAGGCGCGAACTTGAGTCTCGTCCCGAAGGTCCACACCTGTGGTGGTGTTCACGGCGAGCCAGTCGACATTCTCCAGCTCTTCTTCCTTCCAAACCGGCGCGTGCACGATGGCGCCGCATTGCAGCATTCGAGCGACCACACCCTGTCCCAGGCCGCCGGTTCCACCGGTCACGACCACGTGTCGGCCGCGGATGTTCTCTTGAGGAAAGTCAGGCAGCATGGGGGTCTCCGGAAAGGGACGGGGCCGACGACAAATCGTGGAGCCCACACGCCTCCTTGGCACCTCCAGCGTGCCCGCGCAAGTGCTAGTATTTGGGGCTCTGACAAGCCCTGATCTTGGGCTCGACACCACGCGCCCCGCGTCCTACAAAGCGGGGGGTCACCAAGGTGACTTTGAGCTGGCACGCTCCCAAATCGCACCCAGGGCCACATTGTGCCCATTTTGTGGTGTACCCCCCAGATGTGGTGTTGACCTGTAAAGAGCACCCCCATATCTTGTGGTTGCTTTGGTTTGTCGAAAGCCTCATGCTCCCCCTCCCCGACTCCCAGTCGGCACCCTCCTCCCCCTGTCTCTTATACACATCTCCGAGCCCACGAGACAGGCAGAAATCTCGT
>OJIV01000750.1_pt1 | contig 12749 bp, 9 predicted proteins | sample 1595861 | NCBI WGS metagenome assembly OJIV01 (sample SAMN05416883, study PRJEB24817) | seawater metagenome | isolation source: Sea water | place: Canada:Atlantic | collected 2013-11
TCTACACACTGCATATCGTCGGCAGCGTCAGATGTGTATAAGAGACAGGTGCTGGTCGGAGTGGACTTGGCCGGGGCCGACTTGCGCGGTGCGCTGCTCTCCGGGGCCAAGCTCTCCGGCTCCTCCCTCTCAGGCGCGGACCTCCGAGGGGCCCGAATGCAAGGCGTGACTCTGCGGGGAGTGAGCCTCGCATCGGCCAAATTGGGCGGGGCGCTCTTAGAGGAAGCGCAGCTTCGAGCATGCGATTTGAGGGGGGCAGATCTGGCCCATGTCCTGGCACAGGGGGCACGTTTTGAAGGATGCCAGTGGCGAGGAGCCAGCCTGCAAGGGGCCGATTTGGTCGGCGCAGACCTGCGCGGTGCGGCGCTCTTGAACGCAGATCTGCGCGGTGCGAGCTTGGACCAAGCCAGTCTCTTGGGTGCGGACTTTGAGATGACCCAGGTGCTGGGGGCTGACTTTGGGCGCTGTAGGGGACTGGATGCAGCAGGTCGGGCAGCGCTGCGTGGGCGTGGTGCGAGCGTGGAGGGGGCGATCTGGGATGCCCTGACCCAGCGTTGGCAGGCCAGAAAGCCGAGCGTGGAGCCTGAGCGTCCGGCGGCTCCGCTGCTCAGAGCGGTTGAGATCCCTGTGGCGGAGGCCTCAGAGCCAGAGGTGCCCGTCCAGGAGACAGCGCTGGATGAGGGGCCGCCGGAGTTCACTCCCTCAGAGCTTCTGCTTGCGCATGAGCCTGAGCCTGCGCCCGAGCCTGAGCCTGAGCCTGAGCCTGAGCCTGAGCCTGCGCCCGAGCCTGAGCCTGAGCCTGAGCCTGAGCCTGCGCCCGAGCCCGAGCCCGAGCCCGAGCCCGAGCCTGAGCCTGAGCCTGAGCCAGAGCCTGAGCCTGAGCCTGAGCCTGAACCCGAGCCCAAGCCCGAGCCCGAGCCTGAGTTGGAGCTAGAGCCTGCGGCCCAGTCTGAGCCGGTGCGGTCCGAAGAGCCGGAACCGGAGCCAGAACGAGACTCAGAAGGGGAGCCAGAGCCTGCTTGGCTCACTGCCATCAAGAGCCGCGTGCAGATCTTGCTGCACGGTCCAACGCTCCCGGAGCTTGGTCCAGGTGCGAACCTTGCTGGCCTGGATCTGCGACGCGCGCAGTTGAACGGGGTGGACCTGCAGGGGGCGGACCTTCGCGGTGCCCGGCTCGCTGGACAGCGCATGCAGGACACCCTCTTGGGAGAAGCGGACCTCTCAGGCGCGGACTTGAGAGGGGCCCGTCTGTACGGAGTGAGCCTGCAGGCCAGCAAGCTGGAGGGCGCCCGCTTGGACGAGGCCCGACTCGATACCTGTGATCTGCACAAGGCCCAGGCACAGGGTTCGTCTTGGCTCCAGGCACGGGTGACACGCTGCCGTCTCCAGGGCTTGGACCTGCGTCAGGCGGACCTCTCTGGTGCCCACTTGATGGAGCTCTCTCTCTCAGGGGTCGACCTTCGAGATGCTCAGGTAGATCAAGCGGATCTGAGCGGCACGGAGCTCCAGGGCGCGCGCTTGGACGGGGTTGATCTTGGAAGCGCCCTGGGCGTTGAGCTCCGCGAGCGAGGCCACCACGCCGAGACCAGCCTGCCCCTCCCGTGGATTGCCGGCGCTGCCTTGGGCGTGTTGGGTGTTGGGGTGTTGGCCGTTCTGATTCAGCGCATCCCGGACCCGCCCAGTGAGGCCCTGGAAGCTGAGGCGGCCCAGGCACAGGCCGCCGGCGAGCTCTTGGTGGCCGTCGAGCACTGGAAGACGCTGGCAGAAGGGGCCGCTAACGCCGAGCAGGCCACCCTCTACCGTCGGGAGCAAGGCGCATTGCTCGCGCGCAGTGGCCAAGCCGAGCAGGCCTTCGCCGTCTATCTGCTCGCCCAGGAGAGCGCGGAGCGAGCCGATGACCAAGCTGAGATCTCTCTGCGGCTCGGGGAGCTCGCTCAGGACATCGGTGTAGAGGCGGTCCCGCACTACCGCAGCGTCTTGGCACTCCCCGAGGCCCCTGCCGGCGCCGTAGCGCGGGCCCTGGTGGCTCTGGAAGACCTCGGAGAGGAGCCCAGCGCGGAGTGGCGTGCCGACCAAGGCAGCAACTCCGGCCGCTTGCTCGCAGTGAGTTTGGCCGCAGCGCAGTCTCTGAGCGCCCGCGGCGAGATCCAGCGCGCCTTGTCCTGGCTGGAGCTCTCGCCTACGGACGCTGCTCAGCGACGCAGCCTCTACGCGGCTCAGGCGGAGGTCCTCTGGGCAGGCGGGCAACCCAGCGCTGCTTCCCAGGCATACGATCAGGCGCTCTCGGGCAGGGCCTGGAAGCTCGAAGATGGCGCCCTTCGGTTGCGTGCGGCGGAGCTGCAAGCGGAGAGCGGGGACGCTCCGGCGGCAGTGGCCTCCCTCTCAGAGCTGATTGCCCGGCCGGCGCAGCCCTGGGTCAAGGACCGTGCCCGGCTGCTCTTGGCCGAGTTGAGTCCCCAGAGCGAGGCCTTGGCGTTGCTCGAGCAGGTGCTCGCCAGCTCAGACCGGGACTTGGCGCAAGCGGCCGAGCTTGCGTTGGTGGAGCGCTTGGGCCCCCAGGCGGCTCAAGAAGCCGCTCGGGCGTACCTGGATGCCGGGGAGCTGGAGCGTGCCGGCTGGCTCCTCCTGGCTCAAGCCAAGGGCGACCCCGCTCAGGCAGAGGCGCTGATCGAAGAGGTCTTGAGCCTCCAGGTCAGCCCAGGTCTGCGCCAAGCCGCCCAGCTTGACCTGGCCGACCTGCTCCAGTCCGGGGGAGACACCGAGGGGGCCATCCGCGCCCTGCGTGCGCTGCGTGCCGAGGCGGAGTCCGAGCAGCAGAGCGAGCTGGATGCCCGCATCGCCCAAGCCTTGTTGGAGGCGGGTCGCCTGGAGGATGCGCGCTTCGCATTCGAGGGCTTGGCGGAGCAGTCGGCTTCGGGGTCGGAGGCCGCGATTCGTGGTCAGCTTGGCTTGGCGCAAGTCGACGAGGCCCAAGGCGCCCTGGAGCAGGCCCGCGCCGGCTACGAGCTGGTCTTGGCGCAGCAACCACCTCCGGAGTTGAAGCGGCAGGCTCTGTACGCCTTGGCTGGCAATGCGCTGGAGCGAGGGGATGCGGAAGAGGCCTTGTCTCTCTGGCAGCAGTCCCTTCAGGCCCTTCCCCCGGGGCACCCGGGGGACTTTGCGGCGCGCCTCGCAGTGGCCGACTTGCTCCGCGCCCGAGGTCAAAACGGCCCGGCCCAGCGCGTCCTGGAGCAGGCCCAGAGCCAAGACCCCAGTGAGCGGGCTTGGCAGCAGATCGCCTTGGCCGAGATCGCCGAGGAGCAGGGGGATCTGGCTGCTGCCGAAGCCATCTACCTGGCGATGCTGGCCGACCCGGAGCTGCCCCCGGATGAAGCGGACCCCGTGAGCGCGGGGCTGGCACGGGTGCGTGCCAAGCCACTGGAGCAAGCCACGGATCTGGGGCAACAGCAAGAGGCCGAGTGGGAGGCCCTGCAGGAAGCCCAGGCCCTCTTGGACAGCGAACCGGCCCAGGGAATCCTGGCGCTGGAAGCACTCCGGGATGCTCAAGACAGCGAGGTGCGCATCCAGGCGCTGTTGGTCCTGGCCGGATTGGCGCTGGAGGCAGAGGAGACCCAAGCAGCCATGGCGGATCTGGAGCGAGCCCAGGGAGCAACAGCTTCGGACAACGGCGTCTGGCAGGCGGCCATCACCTCCCTGCGGGTCCAAGGCCTGTTGCAGCAGGGAGAGCGTGAGGAGGCGGTCCAAGTCTGGAAGCAGGCCTTGCTGCAGGCAGAGGGCAACGAAGACTTGGCCTCGCAGGCGGGACTGGGCTTGGGAGAGCTGGCGCTTCAGTCAGGAGAGACGCAGGAGGCCGAGGGCTACTTCGCCGAGGTGATCTCCTCCGCCCAAGACCGTGGCTGGAAAGACCGGGCACGCTTGGGGCGGGCCCGGGCCCGCATGGAAGGGGGCGATACGGCAGGGGCGCGCGAGGATCTGGAGCGGGTGTTGCGCAGCGAGGAGGCCGGTCTGGCACAGCAAGCTCAGGCCTTGCTGGACGAGCTCACCGACTGACTACTTGTGCCAGATGCGCAGGGTGCCGTCGACGGACCCAGCTGCCAAGACGCCCGCCTTGGGGCTCAGGGAGATGGCGCTCACGGCGTCAGACTGACCTCGCAAGGTCTGGATCTGCTCCAAGTCCGCGTTGAGCAGGGTCACGCTCCCGCCTGCGCTGCCAACGGCGACCAGATCACCCGCCCACTCCAAGGCGGTGGGCTGCACGGCGCTCTGGGCGTTGAAGAGCAGGCTGCCTTCGGTACTGAGCAGCGAGAGTCCCGCCCCGTCGCTGAGCAAGTAGCGCTGGGCGCTTGGGCTCCAGGCGCCCAGGGTTGCGCCGTCGAAGGACACTGGCTGTGGCACTTGGGTGGCGGACAGACCTGGGCGGGTGAAGGCCTTGCCGTCGGAGCACCACACCAGAGATTGGCCCTTTGAGCTCAGGTCCATGCCCTGCACTTGGCAACCCATGGGGCTCTTGCTCAGGGGCTGTTGGTCTTTGAGCGACCAGCGAATGGCGGTCCCGCCCTGATCGCTAGAGAGCAAGCTGCCGTCCCGCTGCCAGGCCAGATCCACCACGTCACGTTCGTGGCCAAAGATCACCTTGGCGGGTGTGGCCTTTAGGGGGCTCCAGACGCGCACCAGGCGGTCTGGTCCGGCGATGGCCAGGTGTTGACCGCTGGGGTCCCACGCCACGGAGCGGGCGGGGCCTTCGGGCAGCACCAACTGAGCGTAGAGCGCGCCGTTGTGGCTGGCGTAGACCTGGACCAGTCCCTGGGCGTTCGCGCTGGAGACCCAATCGCCATCGGGGGAGACATCTACCTCTACGATGGGGGTCAGGCCGGTGTCCGTCCAGGCACGCTGCTGGGCAGCGCTCAGGTCCCAGACCCGCAGGGTGTCTCCCCAGGCCGCGACCAAGGTGTTTCCGCGACTCGCAGCGTCGGCGCGGGCGTGAAGCGCCACATCGCCCGGGGCACTCTGGGGCTCCGGAGGCAATCCGGTCCAGCGGGGTACGGCCCGGAACTCCCGCCGGCTGGCGTCGCTGAGCAGATACTCCACAGGCGCATCTTCAGCGCCCCGCACGTAGATGCGTGTGCTGTCGCTCGAGAACGCCACGCCGCCTGTGCGGCCGGTGCCCGTGAGGGTGTGAAGGAGCTCGCCAGAGTCGGTGTCCCAGACCCGCACGTGTCCGTCCCAGTCGCCGCCGGCGAGCAGTCGGCCGTCCGGTGAGAACACGAGCTGGGTGGTCTGAACGCCGCCCACCTTCAGGGTGTGGATCAGGCCACCGGTGTCCAGGTTCCACACCCGCACGTGGCCTTCTTCACCGGTGCTGGCTGCGCGGTTTCTGGGCAGGTCAAAGACCGCTCGTGCGAACCACTCGCCAGGGCCGTCGGCTCGACCCATTGGGCGGCCGGTCTCCGCATCAAAAGTCTGCAGCGGGCCGTGAAGTGCGCCGACCGCGACCACGCCTGGCGCGGCGTCCACCGCGATCACGGGGCGGCCGTTGCCCAGCATGCTGTACTGCTCTTTGCCGTCGTGCACGGTGTAGGCCCGGGTCACGCCATCGGCGTCACCGGCGAGCAGCAGGCCTTCGAAGAGGGCGATGCGTTCCACGGCTGCGCCCTTGTGCCCGAAGCTGGAGAGCACTTGGAGCTGCTCGATGTCCCAGACCCGCACCAGGTCGTCTTGGCCCGCGGTAATCACGCGCTTTCCGTCGGGTGTGATCAACACCTGCGCGGGGGCTGGGGCCCCAACGACTGCCCGCAGAGCGAAGCGCCCCTCAGCCTGCACCGGGTGCCCCAAGCTGGCTCCCAACAGGCCGATGGCCACCAGAGGAATCAGGCCGTAGATGCGCAACTTCATGGCCATAGGGTACACCGTCCACCGAGGCCCTTCCCCGTGAACCCAAGCTCCAAGTTGCCCCTGCAGGTCCCCATCGCCTTGGGGGCGGCTGTGCTGGCCATCAGCGCAGGTGGCGTCTTGGCCCGAGTGGCGGAGGAAGCAGCCGCTCCGGTGATCGGGTTTTGGCGCGTGGGCCTGTGCGGGCTCTTGCTGGCACCCGCTCTCTTCTCCTCTCGTCTGCGAGGCCAGATCTCCTGGAAGGACGTGGGCATCACGGCCATCGCCGGGCTGTGTCTGGCCCTACACTTCTGGACTTGGATCGCCTCCCTGGAGCGGATCACGGTCATGCGCTCCGTCGTGCTCGTGACCCTCGCGCCCCTCTGGGTCGGACTGATGGAGTGGAAGCTGGACGCCAAGGCACCCTCCCGCCTGTTCTGGGGAGGCGTAGGCATCGCGCTCCTTGGGGTGCTCGTGATGGGCCTCGTCAGCGCGGACGGCTTGGCCGGCGGTGACCTTCTGGGGGACGGCCTGGCGCTGCTCGGCGGGGTTCTCTCGAGCGCGTACTTGGTCATTGGCCGGGAGGTACGGCAGCGCGTGGCTTTTCTGCCCTATGGGGCGATGGTCTGCCTTCTGGCAGCCGCTTGGCTCTTGCCCATTGCCTTGAGCAGTGGCGCACCGATGGTGGGCTTCCAGGACAAGACCTGGTTTGCTCTGGGAGCCTTGGCGCTGGGCCCTCAGCTGCTCGGGCACGTGGGCTTCAACTACGCAGTGCGCTACGTCAAAGCCAGCCTAATCGCCAGCTTGATCCTGCTTGAACCGGTGGGGGCCACCCTGCTTGGGGTGCTGATTCTTGGAGAGATTCCCGGCATCTGGGAGCTGTGTGCCGGTGGAATCATCCTGAGCGGGGTCGTCGTCGCGACCCGTGGCTCAAAGAGCTGAGCCGGAGAGGCTACTCGACCTTCCAGGCGCCCTTGTCCAGGTAGCCCTCGCTGCACTCAAAGACCTTTGCAGGTCCGTAGTAGGCTTTGGCAGCGCACACTTCCTTCGCGCAGTAGCGCTCGGATGGGCCCGTCTCCGCGCAGTCCGTGACGCACTCCTCAAAGCCGGAGCAGTCTGCCAAGGTTCGCTCATGACCGACAAAGCCACCGTAGAAGCTCTCGGTGAAGAAGAACGGGATGACGGCAAGGGAAGCGAGAGTCACGCCCACCAGGGCCATTTCCTTCTGATCCACGAGAACACTCCGGGTGCATGCAAGTCTCGGGTGTCCCTAACGCGCTCTGCGGGCCTTGGGATCCTCGAAAAGGAAAGAATGCACACCCCGGTGCCGTAGCTTGCAGCAAGCCCCCCGGAGTCCCCATGTTGCTGACGCTGCTCGCCCTCTTGCCTGAGCCCGACCTCAAGCTCCTGGAAGCCCAAGCCGCGGCGGGACTCACTGAGCAGCCTGGTTGCTTTGACGTACAGGGCGATGTCTCGGTCTTCTACCGGGTCGAAGGTGTCATCCGAGACACGGAGCGCTTCACTTTTGAGGGCCGAGTAGAAGACGGCGTTTGGACCTCCCTCACCCCAACGGTCGTTGATCCCGGCAAGACCAATTCCAGCATGGGCTTTGGTGACATTCCCTTTGTTCCCCCCATGTACGGCATGTTGGGAGATGGAACGGTCTCGGAGGGGCCTGGAAATCTGCTGGCCACCATCGTGGCCGGCACGCGGGATGAGGTTGGCAGCACCACCGTGCGCCTGGACCATGTGGGCACCAGCGAGGTCTACGTGCTCCTGGAAGCCTTCGAGGCGAGGCAGGGCCGGGGGGACGTGGTGCAGCGGGTGTGGATCACCCCGGAGGGTGTTGTTCGCCACGCCCAGCTCAAGGTGGCTCACGCACGCACGGACGATGGTGTGCGGCTCAGGGCGCTCTACGCGGACCAAGCCATGGACGAAGCGGGCCAGCCCACCGATGAGTCGCTGGGCTTGAAGCTGCGTGCCGGGCCGATCTGGATGTTCCTGACCCAGGAGCTCAACTACACCAGCTGGACGCCCTGCACCTGATGGGCAGGAAGCTGACCAAAGTCAGTGCTCGTCTGCGCCGTTTTCAACCGCGTAGCGGGTCTTGGCGAGCATCCCGAGCAGGATCTCCAGCTCGGCGTGGCTGGGCTGGGCCCGCTGGAGCAGTTGACCCAGGGTGACCTGAACTTGCTCCCGGTTCATTCCGCGGCCGTAGGCGGTGCGATCCAGAAGGTCCAAGGTCTTGTTCAGGGCAGCGTGCTGCATGCCAAGGGGGGCGACGCGCTTGGCTGGAGACCGCTTTGGAATCTGCAGGCGGTGGCCCTCTTCGGAGTCCGGATCCACCGGTGTGTCTTTCTCCGGTGTCCAGCCCCGCGTTCTGGCCACATCGTGGAGACGCGAGACGGTCAGAAGGACGGCCTGGGCCAAGTTTAGACTCGCCTTTGGGCCCGTTGGAATTCGCAGAATCGCATGACATCGGGCCAGCGCTTCATTGTCCAAGCCCGAGTCTTCGCGGCCGAAGAGGATGGCCGTGGTGTCCTCGTGGTGGATGCGCTCACCGAGCTGTGCCGGCGTGAGAATGGGCCACCGCCACCGGCGCTTTCTGGCCGTGGTACCGATCGCGAAGCTGACCCCTTCCAAGGCCTCATCCAAGGTCCCGACGATGCGGGCCCGGTTCAGAACGCCCTTGCCGCTGGTGGCCATCCACCGCGCGCGTTCCAGGTCCAAGGCCAGGGGGTCGACCAGGACCAAGCGCTCCAGGCCGAAGTTGGCCATGGCGCGTGCGGTCGCACCAACGTTGCCGGGGTGCAATGGATTGACCAGCACCACGACGACGTCTTGGGAGAGGACCTCTCCGGGGTCCCGAGGAGGAGAGCTCAAGGCTTAGCTCAGTCCGAGCAGGCCCTTGAGCCAGGCCCAGAAGCCCTTCTTCTCTTCCTTCTTTGGAGCGATCTCGGCCTTGGCGTCTGCCTTGGCGTCGGCCTTCTCTTCCACCTTCGGGGCGGCTTTTGGCTCGACCTTCGGCAGGGGAGTGGCCTTTTCGGCGGCCAACTGCTCGGCCAAGCCCGAGGTGGGCATGGTGAGCGGAGTTGGTGCGGCCTGCTGCGGCTTGGGCTTTGGCGTGCGGCGCTTCTTGCGCTTCTTCTCGGCCCCGCGTCCACCCTTTCCGAGCTTGAGCAGGGACTCCACGGTCTGTCCGGTGGCTTTGTCGCGGGCGGTGAGGCCCAGGATGCCCTCGGAGTCGATGTGGAAGGTGACCTCGATCTGTACCTTGCCCTTGGCGGCCTTGCGGATGCCTGAGAACACGAAGGTACCGAGCAGCTCGTTGTCCTCGCAGTACTTGGACTCTCCTTGGTAGAGGCGAAGCATGATGCTGCGCTGCTCGTTCTTGGAGGTGGTCAGTGTGCGGGTCTTGTAGTCCGGCAAGGGCTGGTTCTTCTTGAACAGCACGTGCATGGAGCCGTCGGTCTTGTTGATGCCGATGGGCATGGGCAAGACGTCGAGAAGGGTCAGGCCTTCGGTGCCTTCGCCCACGCCAGCCAGGCTGTGGGCCATCATCGCGGCGCCGATCGCCACCGCTTCATCCGGGTTCACGCCCTTGGAAGGGGGCTTTCCGATGAACTTGGTGACCTGAGACTGCACCAGTGGCATGCGGCTCTGACCGCCGACCAGGAGCATCTCGTCCACTTCGTTTACGGTGCAGCCGGCCTCGCCGATGATGCGCTCGCAGGTCTGGATCGTGCGCTTGACGAGATCGGTTGTGATCTCCTCGAGGTTGGCGCGTGAGAACTCCAGGTCCACGTCCAAGGGCCCAGCATCTCCATTGGAGATGTAGGGCACATGGATGCGGGTGCTGCTCACCGTGGAGAGCTTGATCTTCGCTTCCTCAGCGGCATCGCGGATGCGCTGAATGGCCACGCGGTCCCAGGACAGGTCGACCCCGTGCTCATCCAGGAAGTCCTTGAGGATCTTCTGCATGACGCGGTCGTCAAAGTCCACGCCACCCAGGAAGGTGTCACCGCCAGTGGCGACCACTTCGAAGATCCGGTCCTTGATGTCGATGACCGAGATGTCGAAGGTACCGCCACCCAGGTCGTAGACCGCGACGCGAGCGGAGAGGTTGCGACCCAGGCCGTAGGCCAGAGCGGCGGCTGTGGGCTCGTTGAGCACCCGCAGCACCTTGAGGTTCGCCAAGGCGCCGGCGGAACGAACCGCTTGGCGCTGCCTGTCGTTGAAGTAGGCCGGGACGGTGATCACCGCCTGGTCCACTTCTTCGCCAAGGGCGTCCTCTGCCACACGCTTGATCTCACGCAGGATTGCTGCGGAGATCTGCTCCAAGGTGAAGACCTGATCTTTGACCTTGATCAAGATGTCGGAAGAGTCGCCTTCCACCATCTCGTAGGTAAAGACCTGGCGCACCTTGTCGATGGTCTTGGAGTGAAAGTTTCGCCCGATAAGGCGCTTGCTAGCTGCAACCGTATTTTGGGGGTTGAGCTGCGCTTGTTGCTTGGCCTCGTAGCCAACGAGACGGTTGCCCTCGTCGTCGATCGCAAAAACCGACGGGATCGTCGTCTCACCACCTTTGTAGGTGATCAGACGTGGTTTACCGTTCTCGAAAATGGCCGCACACGAGTTTGTCGTGCCGAGGTCGATGCCGATGGCCTTGCCCAAAAGGAACTCCGCTGGGATGCACTGCTGTGCTCTGAGTACCACGCATCCGGATCCAGGGTCAACGCGGGGCCCTCCCCATTGGCGCGGACTGCCTGAAGCCCTCCAGTTGCGTCCCTACGCGGCTTGCGCCCAGGGCTGGAGCCGAAGTTGAATGGCGTTGCGCACCCTCTCCCAGGACGCCGCCAGGGCGGTGTTGTCGGGGGGGTGGTCCCCCAAGAGGTCCAGGTCGTCCAGCAGAGACTCTTTCGCTGCGCTGTCTAAGTGGTGCTCTTGCGGGCTTCTGGCCAGATCGTGTTCCGCTTTCAGGATGGCGGCGACTTCTTCTGGAATGCGGTGCCGAAGCGCCGCATCTGGAAGCGTGGATCGGAGCAAGAGATGCAGTGGGTCCAAGGCTGGGCCGCGCAGCGCCTCACGATGGGCCTGCAGATCGTGGCCCTGTACCCGCGCCGAGGCCAGGTTGGCCGGCAGGGGACCGCCGCTGGGCCGACTGAGCTCAGGGAGGTAGGTCAGGGCGCTCTCGGGAATATCGACTGGGGGCAAGGACATGGGTCTCTCCGCAGCCCGCTGATCGGATCCCCGGCGTGCGGCCTAAACCCGGATCATGATCTTGCCGTCGCTTCGCGTGCAGCTCTGCTCGATGGCCTGGGCAAAGTCGCCAAAGTCCATGTGGGCCGTGATCATGGGGCCCACGGGCAAGCGGCCATGCTCGAGGAGACGGATGACCTTGGGGAAGCATCCACCGCCGACATGGCCTCGGGCACCGTTGATGCTCGCTGCGCCAGTGACCAGTGCGTCCAGCATGACCGGGGCGCGTTCACCGGTTCGGCCCAGGTAGACCATCTGTCCCCCCGGCGCGAAGGAGATCTCGATCTCCGGCATCAGCACGCCCGCGGCGCCAGCGGCCTCGACCTGAAGGTCAGCGCCCCAGCCTCTGGTTCGGGCCATGATGAGGGCGCTGAGCTCTCCGGGTGCCAGGGTCCGTGGATCCACCACCTGGTCTGCACCAAGAGCGCTGGCCAGGGTCAAGCGCTCGGCGCTAAGGTCCACCGCCAGGATGCTCGCTGCGCCGGCTGCCCGGCACAGAGCGATGGCGCCTAACCCGATGGGGCCGCAGCCATAGACCACGACGTGCTCTCCGGGCAGCATGCCGCGCCCGGCCACCCAGATGCCGTTGTAGGGGCAGCTGATGGGCTCGATGAGGGCCCCAAGCTCCAAGGCTTGTTCCTTGGAACCCGTCGATTCGGCCAAGCCGTCCAGGCTCCAGCAGAAGCGCTCGGCCACGGTGATGTATTCGGCGTAGGCGCCGGGAGCCGAGAAGCCGACCATCTCCAGAGTGGGGCATTGGTTGGGCTTGAAGCTTCGGCAGGCCTCGCAGACGCCGCAGTTGAGCATGCCCTCTGCGGCGACGAGCTCGCCTACCCGAAGGTTTCGCACGCCGGGTCCCAAGGCGACCACTTCGCCGGCGTACTCATGACCGGGCACAACGGGTAGCACCATGGGTCCTGAGAACAGCACATAGCCCTGCTCATCGGTCTCGTAGCAGTGGGTATCAGAGCCGCAGACCCCGACACGCCGAACCCGAACAACGACCTCGCCGTGACCGGGCGTGGGGTCGTCGATGGTCTGGGCTTCGTAGCGGGGGTCTTTCCAAGCCAGAGAGCCTGGGGCCTTTCGCTGGGCCTGGTGTTCAGGGGAGAGCCGAAGCTCTGGCTTGGGGGCCCACTGGCCTTGGAGAACGATTGCCTTCATGGGGCCACTGTATCCCTGGATCTACTCAAGCTGCACCGCTTGGTCGGCCAACACCATGGAGGACTGGTAGGTCATGTACTCGGGGTAGGGGAGCAGACCTCCAAAGATCGGGTCGTAGCGCAGGGCGGTGCGGACCTCGATGTAGTTGTAGCCGTAGACGGGGAGCGTATCGACGATGGCCGTGACGCTGCAATTCCCGTCGGTCTGCTCCGCCTCGCTGCAGCTCAAGCTCACCAAGTCCAAAGACTCCCGAACACGGGTGATGGCCTCGGTCTCGGAGTCTCCGCTGTCTACAGTCCAGTTGGCGCCCCAGCGGGCGCCGTTTCGCGTCGCTGAGACCACGGAGAGGTACTCGTTGAACATCAGCCCGTACTCGACCACCGAACCCAGGATCGCGATGAGCACAGGGACTGTCTCTTATACACATCTCCGAGCCCACGAGACAGGCAGAAATCTCG
>OJIV01000753.1_pt1 | contig 12729 bp, 16 predicted proteins | sample 1595861 | NCBI WGS metagenome assembly OJIV01 (sample SAMN05416883, study PRJEB24817) | seawater metagenome | isolation source: Sea water | place: Canada:Atlantic | collected 2013-11
GTGGGCTCGGAGATGTGTATAAGAGACAGAGATGTCCCTGGGCACCTTGCTGGCCGTGGGGACCCCGGCCAAGTGGGTCCGCCTGGATGCGGACTTGAGCATGGACAACACCGGCATGCTGCGCCTGAAGGGTGGCGGCCATGAGCGCCAAGACCGGCTGCTGGACATGGGCGGTCGGGCTAAGCTGGACCTGGCCGCGTTCACAAAGTGGATGTTCGAGGAGGGACCGGAGCCCAACTTTGAGGAGCCCGAACAGTGGCTCTCTCAGGTCAACATCTCCATGGTCCCGCTGCGTGTTCACACCGACGTGCTTCGGGTCTTCGTTGAGCTTCCAGAAGGATTGAATGGCCGCCTGACCGGGGCCATCGCGCTCTTTGGCGACCTGCACACCCCCCAAGTCTCAGGAGCCCTTCAGCTCACCGAGGCCGAGGTCGGTGGGCTGATCTTGGAGCCCGCCGTGGTCTCTCTGGGGCCCAACGGCAAGGGCTACAGCATGAGCGGACTCTTCGGATTCCGGGAGAGCGAGGATGTGGTGCACAGCTTCAGCGTCTCGGGGTTTGTGCCCTTCTCCTTGGGCACCGCCTCCGACTGGGACCTGGATGAGCAGCTCGCACGCGAGGGTCTGAACATGGAGATCAGCGGCGACGGATTGCCCTTGGCTGTGCTCTCGCTGGCTGACCCGGGCATCGTTGACACCTATGGCGTCCTGGACATCGAGGGCACCATCACGGGCTCGGTTGCAGTGCCCAACCCCATCGTCGACCTGGACATCGAAGACGGAGGCTTCTCTTACCCGGAGATCAACACCCGCTTCCGCGCCATCCGAATGCACGCCGATGCGCGCCAAGAACAGATCGAGCTCAGCCAGCTCCAGTTTGAGTCCTTCGGCCTGGGGGGGCGGCAGAGCAACGGCAAGCGCAAGGACAAGGACAAGGAGGAAGGGGAGGGCTGGCTGCCCAAGCTCGGCAGCCTCGAGTCTTCGGTGGAATGCCTCGAACAGGTCAAACTCGCCAAGGGCGTGACCCGTGTGAGTGGCACCGCCAAGCTCAACGGGCTGGAGATAGGAGAGCTGGACTTCAATGCCTGCGCCAACAACGCTGTGCTGTCCTCGACGGTGGAGCAGTTGATCAAAGCGTCTGCGGACCTGAGCCTGACCGGGCCCTGGCCCAACTTGGTCGTGCGAGGCGACGTCGTCTCCAACGAGATCAACATGGTCTTTGGGGAGGAGCTCTTCTTCGACTCCAAGGGATTGAAGGTGGACCCGCGCATTCAGCTGGTGCGCGAGAATCAGCAGCTCGCCCAGCAAATCGAAGAGGTTCCGCCCTTCTACTACCCCTGGGACATCGAGGTGGACGTGGACCTGAACCGCTCCACCCGCCTGGACATCACCGTTCCCCTCTTCGATGGCTACGATGAGGCCCTCAAGCTCAGCGAGCTGCGCCTGAAGAACGCCGTGCTGGACGGGAAAATCACCTACCTGCAGCGCGAGGACTTCTACGACGCCAAGGGCACCGTGGACATCATTCGCGGCAGCATGGAGCTCATCAACAAGGCCTTCAACCTGGACGATGGCTGTGAGATTCAGTTCAGCGGAAGCGAGATTGAGAACCCCACCATCAACTTCAAGGCCAGCCGGACCGAGGGCGCCTACGGAACCATTGGCGTGGGCGTAACGGGCACCGTCGAGAACCCGGAGCTGACCTTCACCTCCTCCGAGGGCTACAGCAACACCGACATCCTGACCATCCTGCTCTTGGGTGTTCCCAGCAGTGAGATTGGCGGAAACGGGGGGGACACGGCCTTGGCGTTGGCGACCGCCCAGCTCACGGGGGCGCTGACCGAGCAGCTCGAGAGCAGCGCGCAGTTCAGCCTGGTGGACAGCGTGCAGCTCAACAACACCTCGGGCCAGGGCTTTGACCTGGTGGTCGGCAAGAGCGTCGGCAACAAGGGCTATCTGGAGCTGGAATACAACAGCGCGCCCGAGGAAGATGAAAACGGTCTGGATGCGACCTTTGACTTTGTGGTCACGCGCCGTCTGACCTTCCAGGTTGGCTACGACGAAGAGCTGTCCTCGGACCTGTTCTACACCTACCGCTTTTAGAACATCCCGTTGTCGTGCTTGGAGGTGGGGGGAACGGGCTGCAGCACGTCCCAGTGCTCCACGATTTTGCCCGCTGCGTCGAAGCGAAAGATGTCCATGCCTGCGTAGTCTTGGTCACCGGGCCAGCTCTGGTGACAGTGCAGCACGACCAGGTTGTCCTGAGCGACCGTGCGAATGAAGCGCACTCTCTTGCCGGGGTACTCGGCGGCCATGCGCACAAAGTAGTCGATGAAGGCCTGCTTTCCGTCGGCCACATCTGGATTGTGCTGGATGTACTGCGCGCCCACGTAGCGCTCAACGGCCAAGGCTGGTTCGCACTGGTTGAACATCAGCTCGTAGAAGGCCTTCGCGTTCTCGGTGTTTGCCGTGATCTGGGCGTTCTGAGGCAGGGACATCGCAAGCTCCGGGGCCGTGGTGACCCACTGGGGCTAACCACCTTGGCGTGACCCCCGCCGGTGCTTCCATTGGGGCACCAGACCTGGAGAGTTTTGATGTTCTTCCGTTCCCGTCCAGCCGTCATTCCCAGCCCCGAGCAGGCCCTTCCAGGCCGGGAGCAAGCCATCGCGCCCCCTGCGCGCCACGTGGTCACCGGCAATCCCTTGGCGGGTCCGTGGCCGGACAAGATCGACACCTTCGTGGTCGGCATGGGCTGCTTCTGGGGAGCCGAGCGCAAGTTCTGGCAGCAGGAGGGGGTCTACAGCACCGCTGTTGGCTACGCAGCTGGGCATACGCCGAACCCTTCCTATGAGGAGGTCTGTTCGGGAAAGACTGGCCACAACGAGGTCGTCTTGGTCGCTTTCGATACGACGGTGACCTCGCTGGCGAAAATGCTGCAGGTCTTCTGGGAGAACCACAACCCCACCCAGGGCATGCGCCAAGGCAATGATGCAGGCACTCAGTACCGCTCAGGGATCTACCTGAACACCCCTGAGCAGGTGGCACAGGCCCAGGCCAGCAAGGCGGTGTACCAAGCGCAGTTGGCAGAGGCCGGCTTGGGTGAGATTACGACGGAAGTGCTGCTTGCTGGAGGCTTTTACTATGCCGAGGAGTACCACCAGCAGTACCTGCAGAAGAACCCGAATGGGTACTGTGGCATAGGTGGAACGGGGGTTTCTTGCCCGATTGGGGTTCTGTCAGAGGGATAAGGTGTGCACAACCGCTTTCGGTGGTTGGTCATGCAGGCGTTCCAGGCCGAATTTCGGGTCTCGACGATGGCGCGAGTCCTGGGCGTGAGCCGGCAAGGCTTCTACGCTTGGTGCAGGCGAGAACCAAGCCAGCGGGCCACAACGGACGTGTTGCTGTTGGCTGAAATCCGGCGCCTGCACCAGGCCTCCCGAGGGCTGTACGGCGCGTGTCGGATCCACGCTCAGCTCCGTCGTGGCGGCTGGCGTGTCTCGGCAAGAAGCGGGTCGCCCGCCTGATGATTCAGGCAGGCATCCGCGGCGTGATGCGCCAAGGCTACAAGCCGACGACGGTGCGGAACAAGCGGGACCGGCCGGCGCCTGACTTGGTAAACCGCGCCTTCCACGCCGAGGCGCCGGCCCACCACGGCAAAGTCATCGAGCTCAAGCTGGTCTACCACCGAGCGCACGGCGCGAATGTGGTTCTCGATGGACAGCTCGGTGGACTCCGTGAATCGACTGTCGCCCGCACCCGGAAGATCGAGGAGATGACATCGCACATGCGAGGCCAGGTGGGGAAGCAACTTGCGAAACGTGGCGCCGCTGGCGGGCCATCCGTGCACGAAGATCACATCTGGGCCAGAGCCCACGGTTCGGTACGCCACTTCACCCTGGCCCACATCGATGAAGCGCTGGGGCGGCGAGCGAAACAGATCGGCAGCCTCTTGGATGGATACGGCCATCAGGTCTCTGTCTGAGGGTGGCGTCGAAGCAAGATCAGGTACGTGAGTGGCGAGAACGAGCCGAGTACGACGGCGTAGATGAGCCAACCCCATGGAGAAGCCCCCCGTCGTCGGGCATCCACCAACATCCACCCGGCCCAGAAGCCGATGGCGATCACCAGGTCGACGAAAATCTGCAGCGACCACCACGAGCCGACCACCGTGGCGGGAACGTTGGGACCATCCATGGCGATGGCCGCGACGGTGAGGATGGCGAACGGAACGGCAACCACGGCACCACCGATGCGCACTGGAGCACTGGTCTCCAGACTGGAGACGCTGGAGCCGGGCCATCGGCCGTACACCACGGTGTAGAGGAGGGGCGCCAGGGAGCCGGCGACCAGTCCCAAGACGACCCAGAGCGGACCGCTTCGTGGGGCATCCCGAATCACCCAGCCCCACCAGAACGCCATGGCGATCACCAGGTCGACGAAGATCTGGAGCGCTGTGGCGTTTCGTGCCGCGCCCGGCCAGATACCGTCGATGCCTTCGAACCAGAAGCACGCACCGGTGAACGCGGCGAAGAGAAGCAGGATGGCGGCGGCGACAGGGCGACAATTCATGTTCACAGTTTGGCCAGCCCACCCGATGACTGCAATTACCTCAGGAGGTAGGTGATCGGAAGCCCTGTGCCGCGCTACCTCTCCTTGCTGGAGGACCCATGCCCGACCCTCGCGCTGGCCTGTTTCCCGCGCTCCTGAAGCACTGGCGCGGCCAGCGTAGCTTGTCTCAACTCGACCTCGGGTTGGCCGCGGACGTGTCTGCACGCCACATCAGCTTTCTCGAGACCGGACGTTCCCGGCCGAGCGTCGGCATGGTGCTCAGGCTGGGCACGACGCTGGGCGTTCCCCTACGCCAGGTCGACGCCATGCTCCGGGCCGCAGGACACGACACGATCTACGACACGACACCGGGTGAGCTTCCCCAACCCGTGAAGGAGGCCCTCGAGCTGTTGAAGCGCCACCACGACCCCTACCCACTGCTCGTGATCGACCGGCTGTACCGCGTGAGGGACATGAACAACGGCGCCATCCGACTCTTCAACAGGTTGTTGGGACCGGGGCTTCAGCTCGAGGGCCTCAACCTGGCGGAACTGACCTTCGACCCCGCGGGAGCTCACCCCCTGGTCGCCAACTTCGAGACCGTGGGACGACAGTTGCTTTGGCGGCTGCAACGCGAGGCACTCGCGGATCCCAACGACTCGGAGATTCGGGCGCTGCTGGACCGCCTCGTGGCCATGCCGACCGTGTCTCCGAACTGGCGAACCATGGACCCGGAGGTCCCGTCGGACCCCGTTCTCATCTTGCATCTGCGAACGGGTGAAGTGGACCTTCGTTTCATGACGATGATCACGGCGTTTCAGGCACCTCAGAACGCCGCCGTGGAAGATCTCCGCATCGAGTCCTGGCTCCCCTACGATGCTGCGACGGACGCGCTTCTCCAGGGCTGATTGCGGGATTTGGCGATGGTGAGGCTCGTTTGCAGAACGTCCTGCAGGTCCGTAGGACTGGATAGACATGATCAGCGCGTCTGTAGCCGAGCGAGAAGGGTTTTTAGCCGGGCGGTGGGAGGGAACCTTGGAATTCATGAACAGTTCTTCACCCCTTGGCGATTGTGGTTCTGCCCAGATCAGAGCAGTACCTTGGCACGACTCGACCGCAGCAGACCTGATCCCTTCCCCTCTGCGCAGGCGGCAAGACCCTCGCGACCGCGTACGCGCTCAGATCTTCTGGCCGGCGTGCGGGGGCGGAGCACTGGACCTGGAACTCCAGTACACGCACCGGGGACCCCTGCCTGCCCACAAGTCCAATGGCCGCGAGCCGAGCGAGCTCGTGCCAACGCGGCTGGCTGGTTCTACGTGGGCATCGACCCCACAGCGGTGCGGACGGTTCGGGTCTGGTCACCGTCGGCGACCTGCTCTTCTACTACAGCCACCTCGACCACAGACAGGACGCCGCTGATGCGCTGTCCAACCAAACCCTGCTCTTCTACCTGGGGTCCTCGAAGCGGCTGACCAAGGTGATGGACCTCACGCCGGTCGCCGACCTGAGTGAACCGTGGGTGCTGGCTGTGCGGGGTTTGCTGTTCGCCATCGTCATCCTAGGCGGGGTTCAGCACGGCTTCTTGGAGGTGCCCGAGTAGGCTGAGCCACCTCGGCATCCAGCGGTTGCCCGGGGACCGATCCGCCAGGCAGGCGCCCAGTAAAGGTGAGGTCAGCGTGTTGCCTACCTGGCAGGTCATCGTCGACTCGACCTGCCAGGTGTACGTGTGGCCACCCGGAGGAAAGATCATGCGCTCCCTGAGATTCCACAAGAACTGGCTCGCCGTGTCGGCGGTGATCATCGCCTTCTTCGGACCGGCGCTCACGCTCGGCACGATGGAGCCTTACTCCGAGCCCGCCCGCCTCGGGCTCCAAATCCTGTCCGGCCCGGGCTACGAAACCAGGTCGTTCGCCGAACCCACGACCCGGTTCTTGTCTGCTTTGACCGGCGGGTTCCTCATGGGTTGGGGCATGACCCTGATCGGCCTTCGGCAATGGGCCTTCGACCTTGCCCCAGAGGCGGTGCGCCGGACCGTTCTCCTCGGCACGCTGTCGTGGTTCTGCTTCGACAGCACCGGGTCGATCTTGTCAGGGACGCCCTGGAACGCCTTCTTCAACGTCGTGGTAATGATCTGTGTCATCGGGCCCATGTGGCTCCCCGCCCGAACCGACGCGTGAGGTGACGCATGGACGACTTCCCCACCGTGCTGCGGCTTCTGCGGGCGCGCAGCGCGATCTCCCAGCGGCGCCTCGCCGAGGTAGCCGGGGTTTCGGCGCGCCACATTTCTTGGTTGGAGACCGGCCGCGCGCGGCCCAGCCGGCACATGGTGTGCACCCTCGGCGCCGCCTTGGAGTCCTCCTTTCGGGAGACGAACCTCATGCTCGATGCAGCCGGCTTCTCGCCAGAGTTTCGTGAGCACACGCTCGACCACCCCGACATGCAGCCTGTGCGCCAAGCGGTCGAGCTGCTCCTACGGAGTCACGACCCGTTGCCGGGACTCGTCGTCGATCGACGGTGGAACGCGGTCCTCGTCAACCGGGGCTTCGCCGAGCTGCACCGACAGGTCACCGGCGAGCAGCTCACCGCGCTTCAGGTGCTCGCCGACGGAACGAACCTCGTCGACGCGTTCTTCCACAACTACCGCCCCTACGTCTTGAACTTCGACGAGGCGATTGCGCAGCTGCTCCCGCGGCTCGAGCGCCAAGCCCTGGTCGATCCCTCGACCCGTAGACGCCTCGAAGCCTGGTCCACGCACCTCGCGGTGGCCTCGGCGGGGCCGATCGACACAGGCGCCGTGGTCTACTTCGACCTGGCGTTGGCGGACGTCCGACTGAAGCTGTTCACGACCTTCACGATGCTGGGCATGCCCAACGACATCACGTCCCAAGAGTTGTCGGTCGAGCTGTTCCATCCTGCCGATGCCTTCACCCGCGCCGTGTTCCAGAACGAGCCAGCCACGACTCCGCAATGAGTCTCTTCAGACCCTCAACGGCCTCGTGGTGGGCGTCCCTCACCAGGAGCGAGGCGAGGATGAGACGCGTGGGCACGCGCACGACGGCGAGCACATTGATGCTCGGCAAGCCGGGCTGCGCCAGTCATACTGCCGGACAGTACCTCGCGAAAACGGGTGACCGAGCGTTTGATCACTTCCGAAGAATCCTTGATCTCTTCTCTCAATTACCTAGGATTAAGCTCGATCTGGGAAACTCCCACCAGCAGTACCTGCAGAAGAACCCGAATGGGTACTGTGGCATAGGTGGAACGGGGGGTTCTTGCCCGATTGGGGTTCTCTAAAAGCGCAAACATCTTTTCCGGCAAGGAGTGTGACCCCGTGGGCTCCAAAGAGATGGCAGGACAAGGCCCGGAGCTCGCGCTCAGCGAGGCTGACGATGGGCTTCAGGCCTTCGTGCGAGAGGTGACCGCGGCACTTCTCATGGGAAAGCGTCACCAGACAGCGGGTCTGGGTACCTTTTCGACGTGCACGCGTAAAGCAACGGCCGAGCGTGCCGCATGCAAGAACGCCATGTTTCGGGCCTCCGCGGAGCTGCGGGCCTTTGCCGCTGGCGGGCCTTCACCTTCGGTGTCTGGGCCCCATGCTCTGGTCGTGAGCTCCCTTGTCAAAGCCTTGCAGAGCGAGGAGGGCGTCATTGTTCCGCTACTTGGACGACTGGCTGTGGTGCCAGTGCCTGGAAGGAAACCGAGACTGATTTTCCAGGGCGCCAAGGCGCTCAATGATGCGCTGACGGTGGGGTGAGGCCTGGATGCTGAGAGCTGCCCTCAGCGCTTGCGAAGCTGCTTGATGCGCAGCCGATTGCCCGAGTCCTCGATCAAGGTCGCCAGCCGCCGCTCTCGCGTCTCCGGCCGCTTCGCGCTCGTCACCCATCGCGCGCTCTGCTTGCGGTAGCCCGGTGGTTGCTCTTGGTAGAAGGTCCAAGCCTGCTCGCTCCCCTTGAAGCGGGCAATCATCTGCTCCGGCAGCACGTCGCCGTACTTGGCCGTCGCGTAGCCACTGTCGGGATGCAGATCCTTGAAGGCGAAGGCCGCGAGCCCCTCCGTTTGCATTCGGCCTGCTGCGGTGAGCCCCTCGACCAAGTCGATGTTTCGTTGGCTCCAGACGCTCTTCGGCTTCCGGGGTGTGAAGCGAATCACGTAGCTCTCAGCATCTCGAGACTTCCGGATGCCATCGATCCAACCGAAGCACAGGGCTTCGTTGACCGTGTCTTCCCAGGTCACGGAGGGCTTCTTCGTCGCCTTCTTGTAGTAGCCGACCCATAGATGGTCCGTCTTCGCGTGGTGCTCCTCGAGCCAAGCTCGGAAGGCTGCGGGGGTCGGAAAGAAGGTCGGTGTTTGCTCGGACATGTTCAGGGACGTGTACCCCACCATCGCTCGATGAGCCCGTCTACAGAAGTGGACCAGACGGGGTCCTCCTCCAGTGTCTTCGTCTCGATCTCGGGCCACCACCGGTCCACAGTGTCGGCATCCGCCAGCTCCACTGATGCCCCTGGGCGTGGGGTCAGGACAGGTACGCCTTCGCGCTTTGCCGCACTCAGGATGCGCTCCATCGGCTCGGTCCAGCTGTGGTTGCCCAGGTCGAACATTCCCCAGTGCACCGGCATGAGCACTCCTCCTCCCACCATCTTGTGGGCCATGACGGCCTGCTCCGGACCGAGGTGAACGTCGCTCCAGGTGCCGTCGTAGGCGCCAGCCTCCATCAAGGTGAGATCGAAGGGTCCGAGTCGCTCACCGATCTCTTCAAACTGAGGATGCATGGCGGTGTCGCCGCTGTAGAACACGGCGTGCTCGGAGCCCTTCATGCTCCAGCCGGCCCAGAGCGTCTCGCTCATGCGGTCCAGCCAGCGGCCTGAGAAGTGGCGGGCTGGGGTGGCGGTGATGGTGAGGCCAGCCACTTCCGTTGTGTCCCACCAATCCAACTCTGTGATGCGGTCGGCGGGGATTCCCCAGTGCTCCAAGTGGGCGCCAATGCCGAGGGGGACCAGCCATTGGGTCTCTACCTCGCGCATTCGGGAGACGGTCTGGTAGTCCAAGTGGTCGTAGTGGTCGTGGGAGATGATGACGGCGTCGATTTGAGGAAGCTCTTCAAGGGCCAGGGGCGGCGCATAGAAGCGCGCTGGGCCCGTGCTGCTCCAAGGTGAGGCCCGCTCTCCCCACACCGGATCAATGAGCAGCCGCGCCCCATCCAGGTCAACCAGCATTGTGGAGTGTCCCAGCCAAGTCACCCGCAGCCCGGACTCTGGCCGAAGGGCCAGCGCCTCTCCGCTGGGCTTCACGACGGGAATCGCAGCATCGGGCGACTGAAACTCCGCTGCATCGCCCACCTCTTTGGCCAGGACTTCGCTCATGGCGCCGTCGACCTGGGGCAGCCTGTTGGCGAAGCCTTCGCCGTCCCACTGTGGGCTGGCCTGAATGGCCGCCAGTCGCGGTCCAGTAGACCGCGCGCCGATGTCGGGGGTCGCGGTCCACCACACGGAGGAGAAGGCCGCAGCGAAGAGGCCACCGCCACCAATCAGAATCCTCAACAGCCACTGCTTCACGTCTCTCTCCTAGCCGGACCCACCATAGGTGGAACGGTCCGTTGGTGTGCTTGCTTGGCGCGTTCTGCTACTGGATCGGCGTGTTTGGCGGGTCGCTTCCCCGCTCAGGGCTGGGGCAGCGCGCCGAAGAAGTCCCCGATGGCCCGCGCCACTTCCGCTGGGCGGTCCTCTTGTAGGAAGTGGCCGCACTCGGGAATGGACTGCCTCTGGGCCTTGGGCAGCACAGCTTGCACGCGGTCCATGGTGTGGGCCACGTCGGGCAGAATGCTGTCGGCCTCGCCATACAAGAGCAACGCGGGGGTGTCCTTGAACTGAGTCAGGCCCGAGGAGATGGTCTCGAAGCCCTTTGGATGGAGCCCATGACCGGCTTTGAGCAGCGCCTGGCGCGCACTCCGGGTCCTGAAGGGCGCTCTGTAGAGCTCGGCGACTTGGGGGGTGATCTGGCGCTTGTCGACCACACCAAACTTCATGGCCTGCTCAACGCCCCATGGACTGGAGAGCGCTGTGCGTACTCCGGGCAGGTAGGTGGCCGCGATGAAGACCTTCACAGCCCGGGACATCTCCGGAAACACCAGAGTGTTCAACAGCACCAACTCGCGGACTTGCTCGGCGTGATGCACCGCCCAATGCAGCCCAACGGGCCCGCCCAGGTCATGCAACACCAAGCCGATCCGGTCTATGCCGAGGTGCTCCAGTAGGGCCGATATCGCCCGGTCGTAGAAGCGAAAGCTGTAGCTTGCATCCAGGGGTTTCGCGGACTGGCCAAAGCCTGGCAGGTCCAAGGCGATCGCACGGTGGGTACGCCCGAGGACAGGCAGAACGTGGCGCCAGAGCGCTGCTTGAGTCGGCCATCCGTGCAGCAGCAGTACAGGAGGGCCCGAACCGGCTTCCAGGTAGCTCAGCTCCAGGCCATCGAGCTGAGCTGTGTGTCGTTGCGTGCTCATTCTCGCGCCCTCTGGCGCGAGTATAGGGAGGACCGCGGGACGGCGTGCTTCTTAGAGGTCCGCTCGGACTTCCCAGAGCTCAGGGAAGAGCACCACGTTCAACATCTTATCCAGGTACGCGACGCCCGAGGTACCACCCGAGCCGCGCTTGGAGCCGATGATGCGCTGCACGGTGATCAAGTGGTTGAAGCGCCAGCGCCGGAAGTAGTCCTCAAAGTCGATGAGCTTCTCGGCGAGCTCGTAGAGCTCCCAGTTCTTGGCTGGGTCGGAGTAGACCTGGCGCCAGACTTCGCGCAGCGCTGGATGGGAGACATGGGCTTGGCTCCAGTCACGGTCCAGGAGCTCTGGAGGCAGGTCAAAGCCGCGCCGCGCGAGCAGCAGGGTGACCTGGTCATAGATGCTCGGGGAGTCCAGGCATTCCTGCAGGTGCGCGTGCGCCTCCGGGATGTGGGCGTGGGGGCACATCATGGTCGCGTTCTTGTTGCCCACCAGGAACTCGATCTCCCGGTACTGCTGGGACTGGAAGCCGGAGCTCTTCTGCAGGTCGTCCCGGAACATCAGGTACTCGTTGGGAGTCATTGTGCGCAGCACATCCCAGGCAGAGTTGAGCTGGGTGAAGATGCGGGCGACGCGGCTGAACATCTTGAAGCAGGGACGAATGTCTTCGGCCTGAAGTCCCGCAGAGGCCGCACGCAGCTCGTGGATGGCGAGCTTCATCCAGAGCTCTGCGGTCTGGTGTTGCACGATGAACAGCATCTCGTCGTGGGCATCGGAGAGTGGAACCTGCGCACCCAAGATGGCGTCGAGCTTGAGATAGTCGCCGTAGGCCATCTTCTGGTCGAAGTGCATGTGCGCACCGTCGTCGGCAGGGTTGATCGGCTTGGACATCTTGGCTCCTGTTTGCGGGCAGTCCGCTGGACGGTATCCCAAAACGTGGGACCTGGGCGTATGGCGTGGTGCTTCACCCGGCCGTACTGGACCGGCCATGTAAAGGGTCACGCTTGGGGCGATTGTCGATCATCAGCCCGCCTATTCTTTGCAGACGGAACGGACCTCAGAGCGTGACCCTGTGGACCTCTCCGTCTGCCAACCCAAATGCGACAAGCGAGCCCTCTGCCCACACTGGGTTCGAGAGAATCTCGTAGGAGCGCTCACTGGCTGTGAGGCCACTGTACAGGCGCTCGGCGCCTTTGGGGCCTGCGCGGAAGCCCACCACATCCCCGAGCTGCCCGATCCGTCCGACCTTCTCGAAGGGGCCGAGGAGCTCTCCGTTCAGGCTGACGACCTTGCCCTCGCTGGTGCTGGCCACAAAGACAAAGCCACCATTGGAGGTGACCTGGATGGTCGAGACCTTTGTGAAGGGTCCGAAGCGGCCCGAGTCGGTCACCACAAAGCACTCGGTGCCCTCTCTGGCTGCATAAGCGTAGCCAGCGGCGGACACCGCGAAGGCCGAGACTTCGTCGTGGGCGCCGTGGATTTCACCGTCGATGCAGAGTCCCCAGCGGCCTTCGGTGCGCGCTGGCCAAGCCAAGCGGCTGCCGTCCGCCGAGAATTTTGGTCCCAGCGCCCGCTCGTGTTGTCCCACCAACTCACCGGCCTTCCAGACCTTCCACTCGCTGCCTGCTTCCAGGTGAGCGACCACAGCATTGGCTGTCTCTTATACACATCTGACGCTGCCGACGATATG
>OJIV01000754.1_pt1 | contig 12703 bp, 9 predicted proteins | sample 1595861 | NCBI WGS metagenome assembly OJIV01 (sample SAMN05416883, study PRJEB24817) | seawater metagenome | isolation source: Sea water | place: Canada:Atlantic | collected 2013-11
ACGAGATTTCTGCCTGTCTCGTGGGCTCGGAGATGTGTATAAGAGACAGCACTCACTACCTCTATATATAATATGGAGTTTTATTCCCGAAATATTTATTGAATTCCCTGTCTTATCTAAATTTATGTTAAAATTTATTGACATATATATAATATTTCTGAGTATAAGTATTGTTAATAGTATTTTGCGTTCTCTTAAAAAATACTTATTTAAAAAACCAAAATTCAAAGACAAACCATTAGAAAGTTACTTACAGGTACTGATGATGTTTTCTTGGGGTGTAGGTACATTTTTAATCATAAATAGTATTACTGGTTATTCCACAATAAGTGTTACTACTTTAAGTGCTGCTTCTGCAATTTTACTTCTTATTTTTAAAGATACCATACTTGGCTTTGTTGCAAGTATACAAGTTACTATTAATGATATGGTACGAATTGGAGATTGGATTACATTTAGTCAATATGGTGCAGATGGTAATGTTATTGAAATAACATTAGCTACAGTAAGAGTTCAAAATTGGGATAATACATACACAACGATACCTACCTATAGTTTGATTTCAGATTCTTTCAAAAATTGGAGAGGAATGGAAGAATCTGGTGGTAGAAGAATTAAAAGAGCAATTCATATAAAACAAACTTCCGTAAAGTTTTTAACGAAAGAATTAATTGAAGATTTAAAAAAAATTAATTTGGTAAGTAATTATCTAGATGATCGTGAAAAAACAAATGATAAATTTAATAAATCCAAGGACATTGATAAATCTTTATTAATTAATGGAGAAAACCAAACAAACTTAGGGGTTTACAGAAAGTATGTAGAAGCTTATCTCGGAAAAAATCCTGCGATTAGTGCAAATATGTTACAGATGGTAAGGCATTTAAAACCTACTGAAAAAGGAATACCAATAGAAATATATTGCTTTAGTAAAGACCAAGAATGGTTAAGTTATGAGCATATACAAGCAGATATTTTTGATCATATTATAGCATCTGCTGCGTATTTTGATTTGGAAATATTTGAATTTCCTACAGGAAATGATGTAAATTTTAATAAATAATATCTTTTTTATTGTAACAAACACTTGTATTTAGCGTCCTAAATAATAACAAAAAATAATAATCAAATTATGAAAACAATTAAAACACTATTCATCGTACTATTAATATTAGTATTAACTCCTTTAAATGCTCAAACAGCAGATGAAATCATCAATAATTATTTTGAAAATACTGGAGGCATTTCCAATTGGGAAAAATTAGGCGGTATAAAAATGGAAGCTGAAGCAGATGCTCAGGGAATGATAATTCCAGTAACTATTTTTCAAACTAAAGATGGAAAACAATTATTTAAAATTAATTTACAAGGTCAAGAAATGACACAGTTTTCATTTGATGGAGAGGTATTATGGACCACTAATTTTATGACGATGGCTCCAGAAAAAAGTGATCAAGAGACAACAGATAATATGAAGAAACAGATGAAAGATTTTCCATCTGCATTATTAAATTATAAAGACAAAGGCTATAGCGTTGAAAAATTAGAAAACGAAACGATTGAAGGTACAGAGACATTTAAACTGATGCTTACTCAAGATCCTTTAACTGTAAATGGTACTGAGGTAGCAAATGTTACATATTATTATTTTGAGACAGAAAACTTTGTTCCAATAGTAACGGAGTCAAAAATTCAACAAGGTCCAATGAAAGGACAAATGAACAAAACAACATTTAGTGATTATGAAGAAGTAGATGGACTTTATTTTCCATTTTCTATGAATATGGGAGGACAAGGAATCTCCATTAAAAATATTACTTTAAATCCAGAAATTAGTATGGACATGTTTGCTTTTCCAGAAGCTGCTATAATAACTGAAGAAGGGAAATAACACTAAATTATTTTAATTTTAAGCCCCCCTCCTAGTTTGTTTTCAACAACTGTTTGGGGGATTTTTTTTAATCAAAACAAAGCAATGAAAAAAATAATATACTTTTTAGCAATACTTATTTTATTACCATTAATAAATTATGCACAAGACATTTCATTAAAAGGCAAAGAACTCTTTGGCGGAATGCAAGCAAGACATATAGGGCCAGCTTTAATGAGCGGTCGCATTATAGATGTTGAAAACCATCCAACAAATCCAAGAATCATATATTTGGGTGCTGCTGGTGGTGGTGTATGGAAATCTAGTGATAGCGGAACAACATTTAGCCCAATTTTTGATGATTATGCACAATCCATCGGTGTTGTAAAACTAGACCCTAAAAATCCAGATGAAATTATTTGGGTTGGTACTGGAGAAATTTGGACACGTAATTCAGTTTCTGTTGGAGACGGTTTATTTAAATCTTCAGATGGAGGTAGTAATTGGACAAAAATAGGGTTTGAAAATTCAGAACGTATTTCATCCATTGTAATAAATCCCAATAATACAGATGAAATGTATGTAGGTGTTTTAGGAGCCTTATGGAGTGATAGTGAAGACCGAGGAGTTTACAAATCTTTAGATGGCGGAAAAACATGGAATAAAATACTATACGTTGGCCCATCAACTGGAGCTGCAGATGTGATTATAGATCCTAATAACCCTTCAGTTTTATATACCTCTATGTGGGAGTTTAGACGTTCTGGATGGGGTTTCTCTTCCGGAGGAAAAACAAGTGCATTATATAAATCTATAGATAGTGGAACAACATGGAATAAAATTCATAATGGGTTTCCTGAAGGGGATCTAGGCAGAATAGCAGTGGCTATTGCTCCTAGCGATAATAATATATTATATGCTGTTTTAGAAACAGTAGAAAAAGCAACTAACGGTCTTTGGAAATCATCTGATGCAGGAAATAGTTGGGAGCATTTAAATAATGACTTTGGACTAACCGTTAGACCATTTTACTTTTCAAGAATTACGATTGACCCTAAAAACCCTGATGTTGTCATAAAGGGCGGTTTAAATGGTTCTATTAGTAGAGATGGAGGTAAAACATTCAAGTCTTTAGGAAATATGCACAGTGACATTCATGATGTGGTTTTTGATATAAATAATTCTGATGTATTGTATTCTGGAACTGATGGTGGCATCTATCGCTCATGGGATGGAGGAACAACTTTCGAAATAGTTGAAAATCTCCCATTGTCTCAATTTTATCATATCAGCGTAGATAATGAAACGCCTTATAATGTGTATGGCGGATTGCAAGACAATGGATCTTGGTATGGCCCTTCTTCTTCTCCAGGTGGTGTTAATGCTAGAGATTGGAATAGTGTAGGATATGGTGATGGTTTTAGAGTTTTAAAACATCCAACAAAAAATATTATCTATTCTGAAATGCAAGGTGCAGCTAATGTATGGCGATATGATGTTGACAAAAACAGAACTCGAACTGTTCAACCCATGAAAAGAAAAGGAGATCCAGATTTACGATTTAATTGGAATGCTCCTATGGCAATAAGTGCATTTGTACCCGATCGTTTTTATATGGGAAGTCAGTTTTTGCATAAATCGGAGGATATGGGTGATTCATGGGATATTATATCACCAGATTTAACTACAAATGATTCTACAAAACAAGATCAATCTAGTTCTGGAGGATTATCTGTTGACAATAGCGGTGCTGAAAATCATACAACTATTTTTACAATAGCCGAATCTCCTTTAGATGAAAACATTTTATGGGTTGGTACTGATGACGGAAACGTACAGGTAACAAAAGATGGAGGTGAAAACTGGAGCAATGTTACAGAGAACTTAGTAGGTATTCCTGCTAATACTTGGGTGTATCATATTGAAGCAAGTGTACATGGTAAAGGAACCGCTTATGCAGTTTTTGAAGGACATACCAGTGGAGACATGAATCCATATACCTTAAAAACAATAGATTATGGTCAAACATGGAGCAATATTATATCAGAAGATGTTCATGGTTTTATAAGAAACATACAAGAAGATTATGAAAGTGAAAATTTATTATTTTTAGGCACAGAGTTTGGTCTTTATGTAACCATAGACGGAGGTGAAAACTGGTCAAAGTTTGAGAATAATATGCCAGCAACAGCAGTGCATTTTATGGAACTTCAAAAGCAAACAAATGATTTAGTAATGGGTACTCATGGTAGAGGTGTTATTATAATTGATGACATTAGTCCATTGAGAGAACTAAGTCAAGAAGTACTTGCTCAAGATGTATATTTTTTCAAAAACAAACCTTTTACAATGCTTGAAGACAGCGGATTTTCAGGAAGTTTTGGAACTGAAACACAGTTTGTAGGACAAAGTAAAAGTAGCGCAGCTAGAATTGTTTATTATTTAAAAAAAAGACATACGTTCGGTAAAATGAAAATGGAAGTATTTGATATGGAAGGGAATAAAATTACAAATCTTAGCCCTGAAAAATCAAAAGGAATTAATGTCATTACTTGGGGTTTCAATAAAAATGTCCCTAAAATGGCTCAAGGTAAAACCTTATCATTTGGAGGTTTTACCTCTCCAAGAGTTACTGCTGGCAACTATAAAATAGTGCTTACCAAAGGAAAGAACACTTACGAACAGATCATAGAAGTTAACTATGATGAAAATTCCATAACAAGCCTGGCAGAAAGAAAAGAACAAGAAGCTTTAACTGAAACTCTATTTAATATGGTAGAAGATTTAGCCTATATGGTTTATGAAATCAACGGTGCGATGGATAAAGCGAAAGAGGTAATTAAAGAGGATCCAAAAGGAAAGAAAAAAGCGCAACAAGCTTATAATGCATTAAGCACTTTATTAAAAGAATTAGTAGTTACTACAGGTGATAATTATGTAGCATCTGCAACGCCAGAATTACGCGAAAAAATGGGAGATTTGTATAGTAATATTGCGAGTACTTATGACAAAGTTTCAGGATCAAATAGAGATAATTTCGAATTGATTGCTGAAGAATTTGATACCGCAAAATCTAAATACCAAGAAATTCAGAATAAGGAAGTAAAGAAATTTAATACTTATATAGAAAAAAGTGGAAAGGAACAAACTACCCTAAAAAGCAAAAAAGAGTTTTTAGAAAAATAACTTTTGTAAATAGTTTCTCTAAGAAGGAATGAAATATCTTAAGGATCTTTTTTTTTCAATACTTAAAAATTTTTTAACTGTTCTGAATGGTATTATTTATCAACTGATTTTATTTCAATAATTGTTAAAAAACAGGTGCATAACTATTTTGATTAACTATAAATAAAAGAGTTTAAAATTATAGTTTTAATAAAACTCAAATCATGGATTCACGCGATACTTCGTTATTGAAAATTAGACCAGAAATTCCAAATGCAAAAGTGACTTTATTAATGTCTGAAGAAGAATGTTTTCAGAACAAAACGATTCGGCCTATTGCAAAACTTCAAAATAATTTATTAGTGGAAGTTTTTAAACATTATATTAAAAAACATAAAAATGTTTTTTATAACCTTTCTATTGAAAAACGCATGCATTATATTGAAAATGCAATACATAAGAATATGAAATTCAGAAATTCCTTAAAAGGAATTATGATAGGTCAATTTACAATTGAGGAGCATCGAAAATACACAAGTAATTCATCAGCGATAAACAAAAGAATGATGGGTATTGTAAAAGAACGTTTAAAACAAAATATACAATTATTGGAGTTCCATTGTGCAAGTTAACTACAATAGCGAAACACCATTTAAATCTGTAGTTAATACCTCACTCATATAATCAAAGTAAGGACGAAGTAATAAAAAATGATGCATTAATCGATCTTCAAAATCTTTCGACAATACTTGATCGTCTGTAAAACGATGAGCTACAAAATAATTTTTCAATTTTATTAAATCAATATTTGGATCTTCTTTATTAAAATCGCGGGGAGCAGTTTTTAATTTATTTTCTTGATTAAATCCCTCAAAAGCTTTTTTAAATTCTTTTTGATTAAGAATTGTTCTAATTTCAGTTGCATCCATTTCAAACTCTCTTCTTATTCTTAACAAGTCATGAGTTTCTGGAGAGAAAAAACCTCCCGCCATCGAAGATTTTCCTGGCTCAATCCTTAAATAATAGCCTCCTCTTCTATAGGCACCTGCCCTACTAAAACTTACACTTCGGTGAATATTATAAGGAGTTTTATTTTTGCTAAATCGGAGATCTCTATTAATTCTAAATACTTTTAATTTTGAAATTTCATCAGTAATATTTAAACTAGCTTCAACTGAACTGTAAAATTGTTTTAATATTTTTTCATTGGATTGATATTCCTTTTTATGTTCCGTCATCCAATCTCTATTGTTATTCTTATTCAACTTATTTAAAAAAGATAGATTTGATTTTTGTAGGGTAGCCATTTCTTATTTTTCTTTTAAAGATACTACTAAATATGAATCTCATAAAACCGAATAAATTAATAATTTATACATAAAGTTAAAGCAACATTTTTAGGCTAGTTATTCTTGCACTTATTTGGATCAGGTTATATAACTGATAAAGTAAAATTTTTATGGTCTGAAACAGATTAACTCTTTACGATAACATTTCTGTTTTGATGACTATAGCTTTTACTATAGCTGAATTTGGAGTAATTTCAGCTACCACAGCTATTTTATGGAGAAAACGATAGCAAAACTTTTATTAGTGATGCTATGAACATATATGGTCCTGTACAAATTAACATACCCGCTATGGTAATTGTAATTGGTCTTTCCTTACACATCTAAAGTAAAAAGTAAATTATGAACGGGTGGTTAAGCTAATGTTTTAATTATTCTGTTTTGTTAAGAATATGTGGAAAACATATCCTTAAAATGTATTATAAGATAGATAAAATTTAATAAATTTGGTTGATAAGATTAAGAAACATAAACTCTAACAAGTTGCTGTTTAATAATATGAAAAAAAATAATCATATTTAGTGTATTTATAGTATGGCCTGTATTTGTACTGTTGATTTACTTTTGGATTCAGACCAAATCCATTGTTGGCATAGCAGTAATTAAAATTCTAGTATTGAAAAAAAATCATAACATTTACACTTTTTTTACTGAAATAAAACCAAAATATTTAAATCTAGCTCCCAAAGAACAAAAACAGGTTATAGAAGGAAAAAATTTAAAAAAAGCCTTAACAAATAAAGCAAAGACAAGTTATATAACATATACAAAAACAAAAACAGAACTTGATTCTAATAATTTTAGTGAAGCATTAGAAAACCAAAATGATGACCTTATAAAACTTGATGGTATTGGTCCTTATATTGAACAACGATTAAATGACATTGGAATTTATAATTACGAACAAGTAAGCAAACTAAACAATGAAGATATTCATAAAATTACAGAATTAATAGATTTTTTTCCTGGAAGAATCGAACGAGATAATTGGGTGGGAAAGGCACAATTATTTAAAATAAATACATAAATTTTTCATGAAATTAGCACCATTAGATTGGATATTAATAATATCTTTTTTTTCGCTTATATTAGCAATAGGAATTATTGTTTCTAAAAAATCTGGTCAAAGTACTTCTGAATACTTTTTATCCAACAGAAATATGCCCTGGTGGTTACTCGGGTTTTCGATGGTTGCTACTACTTTTTCAACAGATACTCCAAACCTTGTAACAGATATTGTAAGAAATAATGGGGTTTCAGGTAACTGGGTATGGTGGGCATTTTTATTAACAGGCCTTCTTACTGTTTTTGTATATGCAAAGCTCTGGAGAAGATCTGATGTAAATACCGATTTAGAATTTTACGACCTTCGCTATGGAGGAAAACCTGCACATTTCTTGAGGGGTTTTCGGTCTGTATATTTAGGTGTAGTTTTCAATATTATGGCAATGGCAGCTGTTACACTTGCAGCTATAAAAATTGGACAGGTAATGTTAGGACTTAGTCCCATACAGACAGTTTTAATTGCTGGCTCTATAACTGTTATATTTAGTGCTTTAGGAGGTTTTCGAGGTGTTGTTTATACAGATTTTGTGTTGTTTTTTGTCGCTATTGCAGGTGCTATTGGTGCTGCTTATTATTTAGTAAATCTTCCTGAAATTGGAGGTTTATCAAATTTAATTAAACATGAAAATGTTGTAGGTAAAATTTCTATTTTTCCTGATTTTTCTGATACAGAAGCGTTGATAGGTATATTTATAATACCGCTAGCTGTCCAATGGTGGAGTGCATGGTATCCTGGAGCTGAACCTGGTGGAGGTGGCTATATTGCACAAAGAATGTTGGCTGCAAAAAATGAGAATCATGCTATTGGAGCAACTTTCTTTTTCAATATTATGCATTACGCATTACGTCCTTGGCCCTGGATTTTGGTAGCCTTGGCTTCATTGGTCTTATATCCAGATTTGGCGAGTATACAAACAGAATTCCCAAATGTTGAAGAAAGTAAATTAGGACATGATTTGGCTTACTCTGCGATGTTAACAAAACTTCCTCCAGGACTAATGGGTTTAGTTCTTGCATCATTGGGATCCGCTTATATGTCAACAATTTCAACCCATTTAAATTGGGGTTCGTCCTATATTGTGTATGATTTTTATAAACAACATATTGATAAAAGTGCTTCTGAAAGAAAGCTTGTAAATGTTGGAAGAATATCAACAGTTGTATTAATGCTATTTAGTGCTTTACTTGCATTAGTATTAACAAATGCTTTACAGTTATTTGAAATTATTCTGATGTTTGGTGCTGGAACAGGTTTGATCTTTATTTTGCGTTGGTTCTGGTGGAGAATAAATGCCTGGAGTGAAATATCTGCAATGTTTGCTTCTGGAGTCATTTCTATTCTTTTAAATTTTACTAGCCTAAAAACACTACTATTCGATCATAAAATTGACGGTGGAATCCTAGTAGAAGGTGTTTTTCCTGCTTGGTCAAAATTTCCTTTGGTAGTTTTAATAACTACAATAGTTTGGGTTGTTATAACTTTTTTAACTAAACCAGAAAAGGATGAAACTTTAAGAGAATTCTACAAACAAACAACACCCGGTGGTCCCGGCTGGAAGAAGGTGTTAAATACATTTAGTGATACTGAATTTATTGAAAAAGAAACTACTAAAAAATGGTCTGTTCCTTCAGGAATTTTAGCAATGGTATTAGGGTGTATATTAGTTTATAGTACCATGTTTGCTACTGGAAATATTTTGTATGGCAATTATAATATTGCTTTAGGGCTTATCGTTTTAATTATTATATCTGGTATATTATTAATAATACTTTGGAAGAAAAACAAACTTTCTACTTTAAGTTAGTGTTTTATATAGAAAAAAAATAAATAACTGTTTTAAAGGTGTTTTTTCTTATTTGTTTATTAATATAATATCACACTATCTTTTATTTAGTAAATTGCATTCTTTAAAGTAATACTCTATTAACTACTAATAACTCTTATTCCTAACTCTTAGGTTTATTTAAAAATTTAGCACATTCGATACATTGACAAATCAATTTACTAAAGAAAAATACATTGATGTTGCGAAATCAATTAAAGAAAGTGATTCAAAACTCTTAACTAAACTTCCAAGTTTTGTAGTTCGATTAATTTCTAAAATTGTTAAAGAAAAGCAAATCAATGAATTATTAAACAAATATTCTAATGAAATTGGTGGAGATTTTTTGGAAAACATATTAAAAGAACTCAATATTACTCTAAAAATAGAAGGCTTAGAAAATCTACCTAAAAACGAAAAATGTTTTTTTGTTTCAAATCATCCATTTGGAATCATAGATGGTTTAATATTAACATCTATTGTAAACCACAAGTATGGTCATTTAAAGGCCATTGCTAATGATGCATTTGATTACATACCACATTTAAAACCTTTTATCATATCAGTAAATGTTTACGGAAAATCATCAAAAGAACACATTACAGCACTAGAGAAAACCTATCAAAGTAATATTCCAATTACTCATTTTCCTGCTGGTGCAGTATCGAGAATTACTACTGGTAAAATTCAAGATGATTTTTGGAAAAAAAGTTTTATTAAAAAAGCTAAACAATACAAAAGAGATATTGTTCCTTTTTATATTCATGGAAAAAATTCAAACTTATTTTATTCGGTTTATAGAATTAGAAAATGGTTTGGAATTAGTCAAAACATAGAGTTAGTATTATTACCAGGCGAAATGTTTAAGAAAAAAAATAAAATAATAAAAATTAATATTGGAAATCCAATAGCTCATAGCTCTTTAGATAAAAAAGCTTCTGACTCAGAATGGGCTCAAAAAATACGCAATCAAGTATATCAACTAGGAAAAAAATATGACTGGCATAAAATTTAACTTTAGAGAGCATTTATTTAAAATTTGGTATTTATATGTAAACAAAGTAGATAAAAATGCCGAAGTTTTATTTATGAATTATGGTTATAGTAATAATGATCAAATAATTACTTTAGACCAAAAAGACGAAATAAATAGGTATTCCATTCAACTTTATGCTCACTTTACAGCAGACGTTCCTATTAAGGACAAAGATATTGTAGAAATTGGTAGTGGCCGTGGTGGTGGCTTAAACTTTTTAACAAAAACGTTTAAGCCAACTACTGCAATCGGTGTTGAATTAGATAAACGTGCTATTACTTTCTGTAACAAATACTATACACAAGACAATTTAAACTTTATACACGGTGATGCACAAAAACTTACTTTAAATAACGAATCCTGCGATATTATACTTAATGTAGAGTCATCGCATAGGTACTTAAATATGCAAAGTTTTTTAGGGGAAGTATATCGCACTTTGCGACCAGGGGGTCATTTTCTATTTACAGATTTTAGATACGATTATGAAATAGATGAGCTAAACAAGCAACTAGAGTTAAGCGGTTTAAAAGTAGTTAAAGAAAGAAACATTAACCAAGAAGTAATAACTGCACTAGAACTTGATGACTCTAGAAAACGCAGCCTTGTAAAAAGATTAACACCAAAATTCCTTAATAAAATAGCTTTAAATTTCAGTGGAACCATTGGTTCAGAAACATACTATCAATTTGTATCTAACAAATACATCTATTTTAGTTACATACTAACTAAGCCTGCATAAGCAAAAAAAAGACATTTAAATAATTGATTTACAACTAATGAATGCTTTAGTATATCCTTAGGTTAACTATTTTTGACCTTATTTTAATATGCCATTGACTAGATCTGACCTATTTTTTAAAGTTCCTTAAAAATATAATATATCCAGAATATATGCAGCTTATCAATATTATTGTTCCTAAACAATTCCTATCATAGTATCTAAACTCATCATTTTCTATTTGTTATCATTGCTTTCACTTGCCAATTTAGGATAAAAAAACCTCTTACAAATTAATGTAAGAGGTTTAAGTTTTAGTTTAATTGAAAACTAATCTAATAGTTTTACGCCAAACAAAAAGACCCAATAAAATGCGGTTTTTTGTTATAAAATTAATTAGAACGTTAGTTGTTACCTAATATTAATGGCAAACCAGAATCACCAGATCCAATAACAATTACTTTAGTATTTGGAGATTCCGATAATTTGATCGTTGCATCTATCCCTTTATCTTGAAGTATTTTATCGGTTAAAGATGCACTTAAAATTCTATTAGATTCTGCTTTACCCTTCGCTTCAATAATTACTTTTTCAGCTTCTTTTGAAGCAGTTACTAATCTAAATTCATATTCTAAAGACTCTTGCTCTTGCTTTAATTTACGTTCAATAGCACCTTTAATAGTTAATGGTAAAGTAACATCACGTATTAAAATTTCGTTTAATTGCACAAATTGATCAGACACAATATTTTGAGTCTCTTCCAATATTTCAACCTGAATAGCGTCACGTTTACTAGAATATAATTGCTCTGGCGTATAACGTCCTACAACACTTCTTGCTGCACTACGTATCGCTGGTTGTAAAACTCTAGATACATAATTCTGACCCTTTTGCTGGTGTAAATTACCAAGATTACTGATATCTGGCTGAAACCATGCAGAAGCCTCTAATTTAATATCTAGTCCGTTAGAAGATAATACTTGCATATTCTCAACTATTTCTTGTTGTCTTACTTCATAAATAAAAACTTTATTCCAAGGTGCTATAATATGAAAGCCTTCACCTAAGGCAGGCTTATTCGTTACAACTCCATTATCAAATGTTTTATATAATACTCCAGCTTCTCCAGATCCTATTGTTACAGCAGATTTTGCAACTATAACTATGACTAGTATTAATAATATAATTACTGGTATTCCAATTTTCGGTAATTTTTCCATTTTGTTTTTTTTAGTTTATTTATGATTTTTATAGGAGTCCGTTATACTTTCGCAGAAACCATTCTGTTGACAAAGATAAGATTATTAGTCCTAATAAGTATATCCATTCTATAAGAGGTTCAATTTTTTCTTCACTTTTCTCAACTTGCTTAAAAGTATCATCCTTAATAAGAGAATCCATTAATGACGAAGCATCAGAAATATAATAGTTCTTCCCTTCTGTATTTCTGGCTATTCTTGATAATTTTGCTACATCCGCATTTAAAAACTGTTGTTCTATATTAAAATCTAGTATCGTAAATGCTCCATTTTTAGTTAATACACTTTCACCATTTACAGAAACTTTAAATACATATTCACCTGCCTCCAAATTACTTAAATCAATTTCATAATAGTTTCTTTTCAATCTGTCTCTTATACACATCTCCGAGCCCACGAGACAGGCAGAAATCTC
>OJIV01000772.1_pt1 | contig 12402 bp, 29 predicted proteins | sample 1595861 | NCBI WGS metagenome assembly OJIV01 (sample SAMN05416883, study PRJEB24817) | seawater metagenome | isolation source: Sea water | place: Canada:Atlantic | collected 2013-11
TCTACACACTGCATATCGTCGGCAGCGTCAGATGTGTATAAGAGACAGCTTTTGATATAACCCTCTTTCAGTAGCCCATAATCTTATTTCATCAAATATGCATCGTGAACATTTTGTTGACACTTCTTTTTCACCTGTAACTAAATCATACTTTACATCTATATCATTAGGTTTAGGATTATTTACAAATTTAAGAAGCGCTTTATTATAAACAAAAGTTCTACCTTTAGTATACATTGAATCAATAGAATTTACATCTATCCAATCAATTAATTTTTGAGTAATTTTTATTTCTTCTCCTGTGTTAAGATTTATAACTTTATTTAAGTTTTTAGTTAAATACTTTCTAACATCAAACTTCCATACTGGAAAAGTTGTAGTCATATCAGTTACATTTATTTTAAAGCTTTTAGGCTCTTTAGTTTCCATAAGATCTTTATAAGATATTCTATCTACTTTATAACCAAAACTTTTTTGATATACAATTTCTAATTCAGATGCTTCTTCCATGCTTCTAGTTGCATATAATATTTGAACCTCTGAAGGATCATAACCTTGTTTTTCAAATACTCTTGTTCCTAAGTCGTGTGTCATACCTATTTTTACTTTAGGTATGTGATACACAAAATACATTTTTTGATTTTTACTCATGTTTTTTAATTTTAAATACCAACACTCAAAGGAGCTTTTATTGCTGGTAAGGGGTTATAATTATTTAATTTAATTTCTTGCTTTAATGGTATATGTAAACCATATTCTTTTTCAAAGAATAAACCGCTATCTAATTCAAGGCTAGGTAGCACTCTGTTTGATCTACTTAAGTATTCACCGGCTTGATTATAATGATTAGAGTAAAGATGACAATCACCTAACTGACCAATCAATCGGCCCGCTGTTAAACCTGAGCCCTTAGCTAACATCTCAAGCAATAAGCCATACATAACTATATCGTATGGTAAACCTAAGAATACGTCTGCTGATCTTTGTTGCCACATTAAATCGATCACGCCGTCGTTAACATAAACTTGAAATGCGTAATGACAAGGTGGTAAAACCATATCGCTTAGCTCAGCCGGGTTCCAAGCCGATACAATCATACGCCTGCTATCAGGTGTAAAATGTATAGCATTTACTAGATCTGCTAATTGATCTCTACCATTAAAATCGCGCCATTGCTTACCATAAACAGGGCCAAGCGTTTCATCTGTACGACCTGAGCGTTCATAGTCTGGTCTCCAGTACTTTACGCCATTATCTTCTAGATATTTTAGGTCTGTCCTACCGTTAAGGATCCATAGTAACTCAGTTCTTGCGGCGTTAAAAGATACTTTCTTACCCGTAAGAATTGGGAAACCAAGTGACATGTTATGTTCAATGCTTCTGCCAAACACACTTCTTGTTCCAGTTCCTGTACGATCTGTTTTGTTTCTTCCACTATGCAGAACTCCAGCCATAAGGAGTCTATATTCGTCTTCAATATTAATCATATTTAGATAAGGATTGTTTTAGTTTTTCTACGTAATTAGATGCATCTAAAAGCTCTTCTTGCAAGTGTTGCAACCACTTCTGAATGTCTTTGACATCTTCATCAAGTGTAACACCATACTTTTCATAACCTACATCTGATCTACTTACTAATTGATCCACTACTTTTTCAATAATAGGATCTCTAAAAGTTATTTCTTTTGTTTTCATTTGTTATATTTTTTATAATAGTACATGTAGTATTCATACATTTTTTTCCATACTTCATTACGCTTTAATGGTTCAGGTGATGGATTTGGATTACCTTTAATTTCTATAATTAAGAACCACGCAGCTGGTGCGCCTCTAGTCTCAGGCTTAGGATATATTCTTATACCATTCTTTTGGCACCACATCCTTGCTATCTCTTCAATCTCGTCAGCATTGTATGCTCCCATCATTGATGCTTTAGCTCTAGGCATTACGTTTCCCAGGGCATTGAATGGCTTTCAGCTGGCGTGTGTGGTATGTAACAACCGCTTTTGTTTTCCCAAGTGAAATGACACTCAGCACCATTGATTCCTAAATTTTGAAACTTACATTTTAATACTTTAACCTTAACAGTGTTTGCCTCATAGTCTCTATGAACTAACAGTCCGTGATAACTAGCATCGTACCATTCGCCACCACCTTTAATGTTATACATTGTAGGTTCTTCTATCTTACCATCGTTACCTTTATACATTTTAGTAGGATGAGCTACAACAAATACAACTACATCATATTTCTTAGCAAAGATTTCTATCTTAGTTAAGTACTCCATGGTATACTTTGTTACATCATCACTTGATCCCTCACCTGTATCTCTAACTTTATTAAATGGATCTATTACTAATGCTTTAATACCTTTACGCTTTACTAGCTCAGCTCCTTTGCGAAGGACAGAGTCCAAAGTAAATCTTTCCATATCAATGTGAAAGTAATTGCTGTTGCAATGATCTGCTATTTGATTCCATTTTTCACCGCCAACATCCTCCTTCTGAGGCATGCCTTGCCAGTGTTTCCGCATTAGCTTATGAGCATGTAAAAAGGTTGGTACATTCTCAGGCGAAGCATACGCTGTCTTCCAACCATATTTTTGATTGTAACCCACAACCATTTGGTCGACAAAATCCGATTTACCGGAAGACGGAATGCCAGTGACAGTAATAAATTGACCGGTATAAGTTGAAAAGATATCATCAAAGTTTTGCAACCCCACTTGAAATCCTGGCGTAAAGCCGTTATTAACAAACTCGGTAATTTCGTCTTCGATATCCCTGAACGTTGTAACATTCTCCATCGGTACAGGCTTCGCTCCTGTAATACGCTGTGATAATTTTTCTTTTCCATGTTTTTGTAAGTATTCATTTGCATCTTTGCAATCTTCAAAGGTTGTTATAAAACAAACTTCAGATCCTAGACGTCGTATTAATTCTGTTTGCAATGCTAATCCCGCATCATCTGTATCTACAGCTAAGATAATCTTTTCTTTATCATCAAAGTAATCAATACAGTTGTCAAGATATTCTAAGTTGTTTTGACCTAGTGTTGCGCCGTTAGGCACTGATATAGCGTTTGTTATACCTGCTTCATGCAGTGCTAGAACATCCATCTCACCTTCAACTATCACACAGTATTCAAATCCAACTATTGAATCTATATTGTAGAATACTTTTTCAGCTCCTTTAACAAGCTTAAAATTCTTACGACCATCTCTATATTTAATGTTCGTTAATTCACCACCAGCAAAATAATTAAACTTAATAGCGTTCTCTTCCTTCTGTGTTTGGGGCATCCATTCTTTACCTTCAGTAACTTTTACATCTAATAAAGTTTGTCTTGATATTCCTCTACCTTCAAACCAGTTCACAACTGCTTCAGATAAAATAGAATCAACAAAAGACTTAGGCTTTTCATATACTTTTTCAGCCTTACCTTTACGCTTAAACGTATGTAGTTGGAATGGTTTGTTGCAGTTGTGACATGTACCAATACCCCGTTCCCAATCATAAGAAGCACACTTTGCTTTTACGTTCTTAGGTTTTCTATCATGAGAACACATAGGGCATACGCCTTGAGTCTTCTCTTCTAGCTTATGTACATTGTACTGGTCAATAACAAAGCCGTTAATTTCTTCTACCATTAGTTAAATACTCTTGATCTAATTACTTCTTTGTATTCAACTGGTGTATCCGGCTGTAACAAATCATACACATGCTGCGTTAAGTCAGTTACTTCACTTCTTAATTCAGCTATTTCAGACTCTCTTATTATAGCCATCTCATGATAATACTCTAGCATATTGTTCATATTTTATTTTTAGAGGTTAAAAAAGGGAGCATACATTTCTATATACTCCCGATAAATTTAATTTGATTAAGTTAATAATCTTTTACACATTCTATTGGCACCTAGAATGGTAAGTCATCTAGCACAGGTGGTGCTGCTTTTGCTTCAGCTTGATTAGCTGGTTCCCCATCTCTTGGAGCTGTTGCTACATTCGTTCCATTAGTCCATACAACTTTTACATTACCTAAATAAACTTTGTCAGTCTTTGCTTCACGCTCTTCTTTAGATTGTTCTACAATGATAGGTCCATTGTCCCCATAGTTTCCTAGTTCGTCATTGATTGTAATAGTAATAGGTAAGTACTTACCTTTTTTCCCGTGATAGATCTTATCCTTTGGGATGTTGTTTAAATTGATGTTTGCTTTAATAATTGAAGCCATAGTTAATAAGTTTGTAATTGGTTAAACATTCTTTTTAATTGTTCTTTTGTCGCGCCCGTGTTTCGTCGAATGTTATCAACGGCTTTTACATGAGTTTGGTTGGTGTAGAAATTATCTACTTTCGTTGTTACTCCAGTTACGGAGCAGGTTCTTTTTTTAGTTCTTCTCATTTTAAATAATTTAATTAGATTCATATATATTATCGATTGGTATTCGTATTGTGTCTGCAACTATAACGTATCAGTCTTAACATAATCTTTTAGATCAAATAGTGGATCATTAATAAGTAGTTCATAAGCTTCCATTGCTTCAATAACTTTCTGTTCACCTTTGCTATAAAACTCATCAGAGCAATCATAAATAGCTATTTGTTGTGTCTTCTTACATATTACAAGAAAAACTAAATCATAGCCAAAGATCTTTCTATAGATGTAAGCTTGGCTATCATAATTATATATGTTAGCAGATTTTCTAAACCGGTTTATATCTCCTGTTGTTTTTATATCAACGATTAATCCTTGGTCTTTGTTAATGCAATCTGCTTTACCTTTCCACCATGTACCATTGATTTCTTTAATACCAGGCTCTTCATATATAATATCCTTACCCAACAATAATGATTGGCATACGCTGTTGTTTTGGATCTTGCGTATCATTTCATCGCACTTATCCGCTTCCTTACGTGTTATCATCATATTGTCACCATTGTTCTTTACATCTTCTTTATAGCCTTTTGTAACTCTACTTGATGCTTCAGATATAGGATAATTCTTTTCTAGTTTTTCAGGTTCTAGTATAGCTGTATGGACATATCCACCTAAAATAAAATTGATGTTCATTTCAGATGGTTTTCCAAACTGCTCAGGATCATTTAGTAATTTATATATATCTGAATTAGATCTATATTGTTTACCTACGCCATCATAATATTCAGCGTCATCTCTAAGTAATTTTATTACTTTTTTCTGTTCAGCTTTAGTCATTAAAGTGTTTCAGTTTTAATTGGTGTAGCCTCTTCTAAAGCTTTCTTTATTTCCTTACTAAGGTCATATTTACCGGCTATAGCTGTTAGATCACCACCACCTTCAATAAACTTCACTGCTTTAGCATATAAAGGATCTTTCTTAGATGTAAGAGTTACTTTAGCTGTTTTGCCTGAGTGATCGTTAGATGCGTCGGCGTCTGCCGTGTCATCAATCAATAACAAATTACCAAGCGCATATTTTTTACCATAACTCGAGGCTGCTCCAAACTTCTGAGGCATGGACATTCCCTTCGACATCAGGTCGACACCCACGATAGCATCAGAGTGTATAGCATCGTCAGATTCTGCATCTAATATGCTTGCTGTTGACTTTAAAATTGGAGGATCAAAAGAGATCATCTCTTCATTAATAGTTACAGTTACTTTCTCATTATCTAAGAAAGGTTTTATAGCCTCGAGTATATCTTCTGCAGCACGGTAATTGTATTTACCAAACCCATTGTATCTGGATTTTTTAGCTTTAAGATTAACCTGAATGTTGGCTAATTTCATTTTTAAATTTGATTTCATTTTATATAGTAATTTATTGGTTTAAAATTTGCGAACTTTCTATATATATATAATCACACGTTTTTAAAGAAAGCTACAGTTTATTTTTGTTTACAACTTATAGTAAATCAGGTAGTTGCAAATCATTTGTTTTATTTATTAATTTATCTAAAGCTTCGCGCTTTATTTCAGAGATTCTGACGCCCTTCATTTTGTATGATCCTTCAATACCAAATACATCACATATTTCTACAGCATTATGTTTCTTACAGTCAAGTCCAAAAGACAATCTTAATACATCAGATTCACGCTCAGTTAAATGCTTATCGAGTAAAGCTAGTAGATAACTATTTATTAAATCTACATTATAACCCTCGGCCTCATCGGGTAATTCAATTTCATAATCGCTACCCTCTTCGTTATTAACTTTAAAGTCTCCTATGTACATTGATTTAGATTTGTTAAGTAAAGTATTAACAACAGGATTATCTGCTTTTTTACGTATCTCGTTGATCTTCCACTCAGGAACTTTTATATCTCCCATGTTTGCATTTATATAACGTCTGATCGTTCCTTTAATTCTTTTAGATAGGAATGATTTTAAAGTCTGTTCAATGTTATTAGACAGTCCTAGTATTTCCCAATCAATTTTGTCTACAGCATTTATTAATCCTATGTGTCCGGCTTGTATAAGATCATTGATAGATAATATACCGATAGCTTGATGAGAACTTGCAAACTTTCTCGCTAAATTTTCAGTGAGTGGCATGAATTTAACTATTAAATCGTCTCTGTTTAGTTTTTCATACCCGATGTTAGGTACATTACTCAGTGTTTGTTGTAAATCTTTATGGTATATTACATAGTTATTTATATTATATCTCTTCATTGTTTATTTTATTATAAGCTTTAGTCATAGCCTCGTTGTTAGCATAGTAAATGGAATTTACTTTTAGCATCCACTCGTTAAATTTTTCTATTTTAGATATAGGATAGTTTATATCTTCATGGTATTTATCATTAGAATTCATATTGTTAGTAACTTTATTTAGATGTGAGTAGTTATGTCGTTCAAATGCGTAATTATATATATGTACATTAATAAGTAGTTTAATTTATTTTTATAAAAATATAACATCTAGTTTAAATATACACATAATAATTTAGCCGGGGTATTTTTTATTCTTGTCCTCCAGCTTTTTAATTGCTGCAAATACATTTGCTGCGTTAATATAATCTTCACCTCGTTCATAATGTCTTAACAACAAATGTAACTCATTTAATTGTGTTTCATTATCCGGTAACTCATCTATAAATTCAGAGTTCATAGCTTTAGTATCTGCATCAATGCGCTCAAAGAACCTCTTCACAATCACATCAGCAAGTTTTTCCATATTTTTTTCAGTCATAGTTTATTTTTAGTGAAATATTAATCCTACTTTTTTACTTTTTGAGTACCACTTCGTTGCATTTAAGTCATAATCCGAGCTATCAACATAGCCAGCAGCGTTAAGATCAAGAGAGCTACTAAAAATTTTAGTGTGTCTATCGTGTTTTTCATTTATCAAATGTTTTTGTTTGCCTGAGTCGCTAAATATTATATCATAATTCTCAGGTAATTCGGTTTTTTTGATCATATCGATCATGTTTGTGTAGCTGTAAAAGCGTACACCGGGATTGTGTATAGCAACCGCAATCCATTTGTTTAAGTATGCTCTTGAGTAATAATCTCCGGAGTCATGCACTCGTACGTAATCAGGTTTCTTACGTCTGATCTCATCATTAACAGCGTCAACAAACTTATCAGTCTTGCTTAACTGATAGCGAGCTTCAAATGCTGGTTGAACATTAGACCAGATGTATGCCCCCTTCTTTGCATAACAAAACTTAACACAAGCATCAGCCATAGGACAGGTTAGTTTACCACTAGCGGATTTGTATGCTGGTATACCGAAGTTCATCAGCTTAACACCGAAGTGTTTAGAGGTCTTTTTGATCTTTGAATTTTGTGTAAGTAAGTTCATGTCTATTCTATAGTTTTAAATACTGATTCAATTGCTTTTTCAAGGCTCATTTGTAATTCATCCATTTCATTAAATGTTATGTTATCAGCTATGATTTGATTGCCGTAGTCAAGACTAAAATCAATATCGTAGTTGCCTGAGTCTTCAAAATTAAACTCTCTTAATGCGTCATTAATAGCATCACAAAGATGAGCATATTGATCTTCAGTTAATTCTGGTTTGTTTACATCTTCAAGCTGTCGTTTATTAAGTGCAACTTGTGATCTGTATTCGTCAGTAGTTTTTTCTGCCTCAAGTAATTGAGCTGTTAATACTAATAATTGCGCATCTAATTCTTCTCTAGTTTTTTCCATTATATTATATTTAGTTTGTTATTCAATTATATTATCTTTAAGTAGTCGTATTTAGTCTGCAACCGTTTGATATTTGTCTTTGATCTCATATACTAAGAACCTACCGAATGATGTTGCGGTTTGTAATCCTCTCCATACATACAACGGTACACTGTGGTAAGTATAACCACTACCGCTTTTCCACATTACATATAATTGTTTTGCTTCATGTCCATAGTTAGCGTAAGCTATTGCTTCGGATTCTACTACTAAAATTTCTGTTTTTACTCTTCCCATCTTACATTTATTTAAATTAGTAACTAGTGAGGGAATCGAACCCTCAGTGCATTGATATTTTAAATTGTATCACACACGCCACGTCTAGCTGGTTACTCGCTGGTTTCCTCCTTGGACATTTAACATCACAATAACAGTGATCACGAGTTTTCGGTTTAATCGAACTGCTTATGCAAAGTGTATAGCATTTCTTTGTTTACATTAGCACAATGTTTTTTTGCGTCAATATAATAATTACGGTACGCAGCTACAGAATCGCCATCAACTTTGTATTCGTCGGGCATACACTGTGGCATATCAGTTAGGCCAGTGTCAAAGATCGGACCCGGTGTTTTAGATAGTACATCTTCACATTTAGTTATAGTTAAATGTTTTTTACCGTATCGCTTAGTGTATTCGTCGCCAAGAGCTAACATGTGGTAGTATAGCCATGCATAGTTTTGTAGTGATTGTCGTGCCCACACCGCAGAGGGGTGATTTTTATGTGTTAACTTGTAAGGTACATCGATTTCACTATCAAGCATGTGATGAGCAGAGCATAGTAATTGAGCTGACTCAAGTATCATCTTGACAACGTGTTTGTTGTATTGTTTTTCGGCAGCGACTACAGGATCGCTATTTAAATAAAATATATTCATAGTTAATTATTTACGGATAGCGTAAGCTGCACCTCGTGCACAGTCTTGTAATAGTTTAATAAGTTTTTTCATCTTGAGAGAATTGAGTTAGTAATTCGGTTAGTGAGTCGGTGGCGTCATTGCCAAGTACTTTTTTAAAATCATCTGAATAGAATTCAGTGAAGTGAGCGAGTTGATAGATTGTTTCATAGTGATCATTTGGTATTGTCATAGTATTAGTATTTAGTTTCGCTTATATTATCGATTGGTGGTCGTGTTTCATCTGCATCTTTACCACACCAACCACAAGGTAGCAATAGTATCATTATTAATATAAGTAATATTTCTAGCTGGTATATTTCCCAGAAATTCTTTAAGCTATGTAGTTTTGTATATTTCATAATTATTCTTTTAAGTAAGTTAATCCTTTATAGTTGAACCACTTTGATACACCATTACTTTCACTGGATTCGTCATAAATATATCCAAAGGAGTTAGGTAGTTCTCCCACTCTGTAAGCTCGGTATTTAATATCATTTACTTTAACATCTTGATTTACTCGATTTGTTTTAATAGTATTCATAGTTTTTATTTTTTTAATTCTTCGTTAATTTTTTCGATCTCGTGTACTAAGAAGCATTTATTTAAGCCATTAGTTGGGTCGTTATAATATCCTTTCAGTCTTTCAAGAGTGGTTACTAATCCTGCAGTATTCATAGTTTATTGTTTTTCGGTTTCAATTAAAGTTTGTACATAATTATATAAAGGTAAGCAATTTTCATTTTGAAAATGTAGTTGTACCTCGGAGATTAAGTTTTTAATAGCGTAAAGTTTTTGTAGATTAGTCATAGTTATATTATTTTAGATTCAATTATATTATCTATAGGTAATCGTATTCCGTCTGCATTAGTTGTAATCCATATAGACATTCATTACTTTATTCATTTGATCTCTAGTAAGATCGTAGTAGTTTGTACCGGGGTACAGTCGGTTTGCAATTGTAAACATTTGTGTTACACTCATTTGTTAGTTGTTTTATAGTAGTTAATTCGTTCTTGTAGTTCTTCACGTGTGATCTCACCTTGTATTTGTTTCAGTACATAGTGAGTCATATCGATTTCTTTTCCGTTGTTACATCGTAGACCGTACATCATAGTTATTTATTTTGGTTTATAAATTCTTGTAATAGTTCTTCTAGTTTTTGATATTGACTAGGTTCTAAATCCCCGTGGATCAAATGGTGATCACCACAAATCTCTTCCCAGTCGATGTAGTCTATTAAGTCTTTCATATTTATATTATATTTAACTCCATTAATATTGATTCCTCTATATCCTCTTCTAAGAATTGATCCGTATCATACTCCAACTTCATCAGTTCTATAGTATGTTCAATTTGTTTTAATCTACCTGGATATTCCAGTTCTATTAGTTGTTGTATTCTATTCATAGTATTATTATTTATTTTGGGTTTTACAGTCTTCTAATATTTCTTTTAATTCGTTTACATCAAAAGTTTTTAGATCTTCAAAGTCTTGAGTATTATGGGTATGTTTTACATATTTCCAAATTTCATTTATTAATTTAGTTTTCATAGTATTTGTTGTTAATTTATATTTTATTTGTTATTCAATTATATTATCTAAAGGTGATCGTATTCTATCTGTAACTACGTCAACCCGTCATGACATATTGTACCGACATATTTTCATACCATTTTTTAAAAATAAACCCTCAAAACCTGTAGTTTACCCCAAAAACGTGTAATTATATAAGTATTTTATATTACTAGTTCTTTAAGTGTACTTTAATTACTCTAAGTAAATATACACTTAAGTCTAATAGTTAGTCTATGACTACACTACACTAGTATTTGTTAACTAATATCTAGTTAATTTAGTTACACTAATGGGATCTACTCTTTTTTCTACATCGATCTTATTAACATTCCACCACTTCCACTACATCGTCTACATTATAGTATTTCCACACGTCCTCTATTGACTCTACCTTTAGGTATTTAATATAGTTTGTAGGTATTCCTCTTTTATTCCATGTATTCTCTAAAGTAATTTTAAACATTGTTATTAATTTTTTGATTCACTTATATAATCATTAGGTGATCGTGATTCGTCTGTAAATTTGCAAGACTCGATCGACCGAGCTTTACCGAACCGGTTCTACCGAAAATGCTATACGCGGTGCTATACACACGCTGAGGTGTGTTAGGTTAGTTTAAACTAAAACCTACTTTTCAGTAGATTCTAGTTGTACTATGTCAGCTAAGTGTCTAACATTTGTAGGTAAGTTAGTTGATTGTGACCAGTATTTTCTTTTCAACCAACAGGCTTGGAATTGTAGTTTAGGTAACATTGCTTCGAGTACTACATCATGATTGTAAGTTACTTCTTGATTCTTGTTGTTGATGAAGGTGATCACTTGATTTCTGTTCATCCAACTCTCTCTCACAACAAAGTTCTTTCTTGTTATTGGTGGGAAGATTTTAGCTTTTTCTTCGTTTGACATTGTTTTCAATGCATTTGATAAAATTTCATTTGTGTTCATAAGATTAAATTTTAAGTTATTATTATTAATTTCTTTATTCACTTATATAATCAAAACAAGGTCGTAATTCGTCTGCAAAATTGTAGTAATATATCATTAGGATTAATGCTATACGCGGTGCTATACACCTTGCGGTGCATACACGCTGCGGTTGGATCAGCCGATCAGCAGGTCATTGAACTTGCGGATGAAGCTCTCGTGCTCAGACTTCGCGCGTTCCAGGCTCTCGTCCTGTCTCATGGTTCTTCGTTGCCAAGCAGGATTGTCATGCTCTGGGTATCTCTCTTCAAATGTTTTCATATTAGTTTCGTATTGCGGCTCCGGCTGCGGTTCCTAGGTTAGACATTACTTCGTTGATCTTACTCATTACTTTCTTCATAATTATAGTTGTTTATTAGATTCATATATATAATCGAAGGAGGATCGTAGTTCGTCTGTAAATCCGGCGGACACAACCCCTTAAAAAAAAGAGTCGAGGTGACGGGTGAGGTGATCGAGGTGACGGGTGAGGTGGCATGGACGGGTGAGGTTAAGTAGCAGCGATAGTATAGGTACACCAGCGCATAAGGCTAAGGCAAAGGCCTAACCGTGGGCCGCGATGTCAAGGCAAAAGGCAAACCCTTTCAATAAATCCCTAAAAACAAAGGGGGGGTGGGGAAAACAAAAATCGTTTCCGTATGCAAATTGTTAATACATTTTAGTATATAGCCCTATACCTATATATATGCAATAATAAATTTAAAAAACCTGTAGCTTTTGAAAAATCTGTGTAATTATATATAACCATGTAATAGAATGT
>OJIV01000801.1_pt1 | contig 12066 bp, 11 predicted proteins | sample 1595861 | NCBI WGS metagenome assembly OJIV01 (sample SAMN05416883, study PRJEB24817) | seawater metagenome | isolation source: Sea water | place: Canada:Atlantic | collected 2013-11
AGAAGGTTTTCTCTATCTGTAATAAAGTGATCTTTTTTTATAACCTTATTCTTTGGTTTTAGGGAAAGCCTATATTTTAATCTTTGCTTGGCGATTGAATCTCTAACACTTTGTATTGAACCGTCAGAAACTTTATGTAATTCTGCCTTTGGCATTACATCTAAAATTATCGAGGATTGAAAATCAACAAGGCGGCCTCTAATCGGGGTTCTTCTTTTTAAGTAGATTAATTTCAGAAGCCATACAGGCATAGAGAAAAATATATTTAATAAAAGTATTCGAAACATTTGCACTCACTTTAATCTGTTATTAAAAAAATTCTTCCCTTTAGCAGCCTCTAAGACTATTCTCTAAAAGCAATGAAGAAAATTTTATCAATAATCCTAACATCATACAGTTTAATTATGCCATCTCATGCTTCAGTCCTTTTCGATGAACAAGAAAGCGTCCCTTTAGCAAAAGATGTTTTTGTTATAAGTCAGGGGCAGGCATCTAAAGGTATTTACATATCCTGGAACATTAAAGATGGTTACTACATGTATCTTGATAGTATTAAGCTGAAAGATATTACCAACAATATTCCTTTTGAAATCGTTGAATCTCATCAATCATTATTTGAAGATGAATTCTTTGGAAAAACTGAAATTTTAAAAAAAAACCTTACCTTAATTATAAATAAGTCTGATATATCTAATTCTTCTGAGTTGTTGATATACTACCAAGGATGCTCAGAAGATGGGTTTTGCTACCCAGTACAAAAAGATATAATAATCAATAAAATCCTCTAAATTCGATAAAGTTCTGTTAAAATCACTTAAATATGAATATATTATTACTCAATGGACCAAATTTAAATCTCTTAGGAAAGAGAGAGCCGGAACTTTACGGCAGCACTTCCCTCTCTGAAATTGAATCAAACCTTAAAGAGATTGCTGCGAATCAGAACTGCCAATTAAGCCATCTACAGACAAATGCTGAACATGAATTAGTTAATGCAATACATCAAGCTCAAGACAATGAGGTTGATGTTATTATTATAAATCCTGCTGCTTTTACCCATACAAGTATTGCAATTAGGGATGCCCTGCTTGGAGTTGCTATTCCCTTTTACGAGGTGCATATCTCGGATATTTACTCCAGGGAAGAGTTTAGGCATTTCTCGTACCTATCTGATGTGGCAGAAAAAGTTTATTGTGGCTTAGGTATTAAGGGTTATGAGCAAGCGCTTAATGAAGCAATTTTAAAATTTAAAGGAGTTTAAGTGGACATAAGAAAAATTAAAAAATTAATTGAAATGCTTCAAGAATCTGATCTAAAGGAAATAGAAGTAAGTCAGGGTGATGAATCAGTAAGAATTCTCAGAGGCGGACATAATGAAAATAATCCTGTTAGTTCAGGTATGCAAACACAATTAGTTCAGCCTGCTGGTGTTTTAATCGACAAGGTTGAAGAAAAAAAGTTAGAAGTAGGCTCAGCAATTAAATCACCTATTGTTGGAACATTTTACAGAAAGCCAAGTCCAGATAAAGACCCATTTATAAAAGTTGGTGATTCAATAGAAGTAGGAGATGTTCTATGTATCATCGAAGCAATGAAGATGATGAACGAGATTAAATCAGACATTAGTGGAAAGATATTGTCGATTGATGTTGAAGATGGTGAGCCAGTTGAGTTTGGTCAAAGAATTATTACCATAAATTAAAATGTCATTTAAAGTTCTTATTGCTAACAGAGGAGAAATTGCCCTACGCGCCATAAGAGCGTGCAAAGAGCTAGGAATATCTACGGTTTCAGTATATTCAGAGGGTGATAAAGACTTAAAACATCTTAGGTTCTCTGATGAAACAGTTTGCATTGGCCCAACATCTCCTCTAGAAAGCTATCTTAATATCCCTTCAATCCTCTCTGCAGCAGAGCTAACGCAAGTAGATGCAATATACCCAGGCTATGGTTTCCTTGCTGAAGATCCAGATTTTGCTGAGATGTGTCAGAAGAGTGGTTTTAAATTTATAGGGCCGGATGCCAAAACAATTAGAAAAATGGGAGATAAGATTACTGCTAAAACATTAGCGGAGAAAGCAGGTATTCAGACAGTCCCTGGATATAAAGATGAAATACCAGAGGATCCAGAAAAATTTAAAGCAGTTGCTAGGGATGTTGGTTATCCAATAATGATAAAAGCTACAGCTGGTGGCGGTGGAAGAGGAATGAGGGTTGTCGAAAAAGAAGAGGATTTAATAACCCTAGCCCAAATTACAATGCAAGAAGCTAAAAATGCATTTGGCAATGAAACAATATATTTAGAGAAATTTATTGCCAATCCTAGGCATGTTGAAGTGCAGGTAGTGGGAGATGGAAAAGGAAAAGCAATTCATCTTGGAACTAGAGATTGCAGCATGCAAAGAAGGCATCAAAAAATTATAGAAGAAGCTCCGGCATTAAATTTAAATGAAGTTGCTTTAGAAAAGATATTTTCTGCATGCATAAAGCTTTGTGAAAGTATAAATTATGAAGGTGCCGGGACATTAGAATTTTTATATGAGAATGATAATTTTTATTTTATTGAAATGAATACAAGGATTCAGGTTGAGCATCCTGTAACAGAAATGATTACTGGATTTGACATAGTCAAAGCTCAAATGAGAATTGCTTTGGGCATGAAATTTGAAATTGATCAGAGCAGAATAAATTTTAAAGGCCATGCTTTAGAATGCAGAATTAATGCAGAAGATCCAGAGACATTTCAACCATCACCTGGAACTATTACAAAAATGCATACTCCTGGTGGGTTTGGAGTAAGGTATGACTCTCACATATATGGTGGTTATGTAGTTCCACCTTACTATGATTCTTTGTTAGCTAAAATAATTACGCAAGCAAATTCCAGAGAGTCGGCAATAAAAAGAATGCTTAGTGCATTAGATGAGTTTTTTATAGAGGGCATAAAAACAAATCACTCTCTTCATCAAAAGCTTTTACGTGATGAGGTTTTTATTAATAATAAACACACTATAAATTACTTAGAAAATGAGTTCTTAAAAAAACATGAAAGCTGAATACAATCCTAAAGAAATCGAGAAAGCCGTTCAAGAAGAATGGCTAAAAGAAGATAAGTTTAAAGCCACTCCAGATAATAGAGAAAAATTCTATTGCCTATCTATGTTTCCTTATCCTTCTGGAAAGCTTCATATGGGGCATGTAAGGAATTACACAATAGGCGATGTAATTTCTAGATACAAAAGAATGAGAAATTTTAATGTTTTTCAACCAATGGGATGGGATGCATTTGGTCTTCCTGCTGAGAATGCTGCTATTGCCAACAAAGTTAGTCCTAAGGACTGGACTAATGAGAATATTGAGTACATGAAGAAGCAATTAGCATCGCTAGGTTTAAGCTACGACTGGTCAAAAGAATTGAGGACTTGTGAGCCTGAGTATTATAAATGGGAACAAGTCATCTTTAAAAGATTTCATGATCAAGGCCTCGTTTATAGAAAAAAATCATTTGTTAATTGGGATCCTATTGATGAAACAGTTCTTGCCAATGAGCAAGTAATCGATGGCAAAGGTTGGAGATCTGGTGCTCAAATTGAAATTAAAGAAATAGATCAATGGTTTATTAAAATAACAGATTATGCTGATGAGCTTTTGGAATCTTTGGATGAGGTTGATTGGCCTGAAAATGTAAAAGTGATGCAAAGAAATTGGATTGGGAAATCTAATGGGGCTGAAATTAAATACTTGATCGAGGAATCTGATGAGTACTTAACAGTATTTTCTACAAGACCGGACACGATTTTTGGCGTTTCATTCTTAGCAATATCACCTAATCATTCCATCTCTTTGAAACTGGCAGAAACTGATAGCTCTATCAACCAGTTTTTAGATAGGTGCAAAGAAACAAAAGCTGCGGAAGCAGATATGGCAAAGGCAGAAAAACTTGGCATTGATACTGGCATTAGTGCAATTCACCCCCTGACTGGTAAAAAAATACCAGTATGGATAGGTAATTTTGTCTTGCTAGACTACGGAACTGGAGTTGTTATGGGTGTTCCAGGGCATGACCAAAGAGATTTTGAGTTTGCATCTAAGTACCAAATGGAAATATTACAAGTTATATCAACAGATGAAGAAGGCCTCCCAGTATTACAAAAAGGAAGCCTCATTAACTCAGGTGATTTTAATGGAATGACTTCAGAAAATGCTTCTGAAAAAATAGTTGCTGAATTAAAAGATAAGGATCTTGGCGAAGAGCTTGTTCAATTTAGATTAAGAGATTGGGGCGTAAGCAGGCAGAGATATTGGGGATGCCCTATTCCAGTTGTTTATGAGAATGGGGAACCGAGAGTTTTGGATGAAAGTGAGATGCCAGTTACTCTTCCTGAACTCCCAGCTAACTCAGCACCCATACCCCTAAGTCAAAACAAAGATTTTATTAATCTCTCAGAAAACTTGAAAAGAGAAACTGATACTTTTGATACTTTTATGGATTCATCTTGGTACTACGCCAGATTTACTTCATCAAATAATAAAAATGAAATTTTTGATGAAAATTCTAAATATTGGCTTCCGGTTGATCTTTATATAGGAGGTATAGAGCATGCCATATTACATTTATTATATTCAAGATTTTTTCATAAAGCGCTTAGAGATATGGGAATGGTTGAAGGCAATGAGCCATTTAAAAAACTTTTAACACAAGGCATGGTTCTAAAAGATGGGGCCAAAATGTCAAAATCTAAAGGTAATACTGTTGACCCTCAGTCATATATTGAAAAATATGGAGCTGATACTGTTAGGCTTTACATGATGTTTACCGCGCCTCCAGAGCAAAGTCTAGAGTGGTCGGAGTCCTCCGTGGAGGGAGCATCAAGGTTTATAAAAAAAGTATGGAATCTTGTTAATGAGCGAAAGTATTTAGATATAAAAGAACCTTCTATTTTTACCAAAGAAGAGACAGCCTTAAGAAGAAAATCACATACTACTCTTGTCAAAATAACTAATGACTTTGAAACAAGACATTCATTCAATACAGCCATAGCTGCAATGATGGAGTTGCTAAACTTTATACCTGATAGCTTTAAAGGCGAAGATGCAGATGAGTCTAGTAAGTACTGTCTAAATGAGGCGATAATAATTTTACTTAAAACTCTAAATCCAATAGCTCCTCATATATCAGAATATCTTTGGAATGATTTCTATGGAGATTTCTCTAATGACGACATAGAGTCTTCATGGCCTGAGGTTCGAGAAGATCTGCTTGAGGTATCTGAATTTGATCTTGTTGTTCAGGTTAACGGAAAGGTAAGAGGAAAAATTACTATTGATAAAGGTCTGACGCAGCAAGAAATAGAGGTCTTGGCAAAAAGTATTGATAATGTTTCAGCAAATCTTAAAGGTGCTGATATTAAGAAGACTATCTATATAAAAGAAAAAATTATAAATTTTGTTTTTTAAAAATATATAAGACAATTATTCTTTGATATATCCTGCATAGGTAGTTAATATAATTTAATGACTAAATACTCCCTTAGTGCAATTTTCTTTATAGCTTTTTTTGTTAGCTCGTGCGGCTACAACCAGGTTGTTTTGAGAGGTGGGGGCATAGATTTTAATAGCATTAAGTTTGATGAGACCGTGCCACAAAATTTTAAAGATCAAGTATCTTATTTTTTCAATACAGGTTCATCTGATTCAGCCCAAGTAAATAACCACCTAAATATAACAAGCTATTCAGCTAAAGAATATAATATCTACGCAGGAAATGCGCTAAGAGCTCTAGAGGGTGAAATAACTCTAATGCTTCAGGTTGAGTTAAGGTTAAATGATTTATTTGTGAGGAAATCTTTCAGCTCAACAAAAAGATATAAATCTAATGAGTTAAATCCATTGGCTCAAAATCAAATGATTAAATTATTAAAAGAAAGTATGCAAAAAGATATTATTCAGCAGATTATCATAGAGGTAAGTACGCTTGAAATGTGAGGCCTTATCAATCAAGAAATATTTAGACAAATCTCCTAATATTTTTTTTATATTTGGATCAGAGGTTATCTTAAAAAATAACTCAAAAGATATCTTAAAGAATCATTTAAAAGCAAAGGGCTTTACTGAAAGAAAGTTTATAAATAAAGACGGGTTTAAAGATATAGAACAAGCCATTATAGAAAATGTAGGAGGTTCTCTGTTTGGTTCAAAAACGATAATTGAAATCAATCATGACCAGGGAAAGATCCCCGATCAAATAATAAAAATATTTGAAATTCCAAATATTGGTAATATGGAAAATATTGCCATAATAATTAACTCACATAATGAAAAATTAAATCCCTCTACTAAATGGGTTAAGCAAATGGATCTTTCTGCTTTAATAGTTGAGTGTAAAAAATTAAAGTCATTTGAGGAAAAAATTTGGCTAAAGAATGAACTAAGCTTCACCTCAGATCAAGATAGAAATGGTCTTGTGCAAAGTATATATGAAATGAATTCTGGTAATTTAGTTGCTCAGCAAAACGAAATTAAAATTCTTAAATTAGTTTATAAGGATGGAATGAATATGGCTCAAGGATCAGTTATAGATTCCTCTGAATTTTTACCTTTTGAACTGGAGGATATGATAATTTCTAGAGATACCAAAAATGCATTAAGAATAGTAAGCTCCATTAAAAGCTCTGAGGGGCACTATGCTCCATTACTGGTTTGGATTGTTGGGAAGATTGTTAATAGCTCAACCAGCGCACTTCAGAATAGAAGTCCTCAAGCAAGTCTTCAAAAATCTGGTGTTTGGGGAGATAAAATAAGTGGCTATATGAGTTTTATAAAAAAACATTCGTTAAAAGACCTCATTGGGCTTCAAAGAAGTATTTTTGAACTCGATTTAGCAAACAAGGGACTTATTAAGAAAAATTTTTGGGATGAGTTAGACACTCTAATAATAAAGCTAACCGCTAGCTAAAAAATTTATAATCAAAGGCTTCTTTGCATTTAAGATAGATGGGTTCTTGAGTATCAAGTATATTTTCTAGATTCACAATTTCAGTTATTGGAGCAAGGCCTTTTGTTGAACTAGAGAGCCATGCGGAAGAAGCATTTGAGAGGTCTGTGAGATCAAAATTACCTTCAATTAATGGAATATTCATTTTCTTTATTTCTTTTATTAATAAGGCTCGTGTGATGCCTGGCAATATGTTTTTAGATAGGCCTGGGGTGCAAACAGTTCCATTTTTGACAAAGAATAGATTTGAAGCCCCCGCCTCAGTCAAAATATTTTCTTTATGCATAATAACCTCATCGCAATCTTGTTTTTGAGCAGAGTTCATCTGCATAACATTACCAAGGAGAGATGTAGATTTGATATCGCACCTACCCCATCTAATATCCTCACAGATCATTACTTTTAAAGTTTTTGTTTTAAAGGAAAAAGGAAGGACATATCCAAAAGTCTCAATATCCATTAATTTGCTATATATGTGTGCACGAATAATATCCTGACCACGAGTTACTTGATAATAGACATAACCATTTTCTGATGAGCAGCTTGATATAAGTTGTGTTATCTCTTTGCTTACTTGCTCTATATCCAATGCTATTGAGAGTTCATTAGAGCTCCTCAATAGCCTCTTAATATGCATATCGAAAGCTATAGCTTTAGAATTATAGAAAGGAACAACTTCATAGATACTATCAGAGAATGTGTAAGCTCTGCTAAAAGGAGATATTTTAATATTCTCTACTAGTTCAAAACTCCCATTGAATACTCCTTCAATCTGATCCATTGTCTGACATTCCAAATAGGCCAAAGATCCATAAAACAAATTTAGACCACAATCTTCCAAAAAAGCCTTTTGCTTCAATATCCTGTAAGGCGACAAGATCAGATACTAGAATAATCTCATCATTACTACTAATTTCAAGTATTCCAATTTTTTCACCAAGGCTAATTGGTGCTTGAATATTATTCTGATATTTATAATTAATTTTTAGATCTTTAAAATCTTTCCTAGGCAAGGTGATAGAAATATCATTTGCAAAACCCAAGCTAAGAGTATCTTCTTGACCGCCCCATATTTTAATATTCTGATATTCTTTATTGGCATCTATTACTTTCTGAGTTACATACCATTTAAACCCATACTCCAATAACCTTTGTGACGCCAAAAATCTGTCATTTTCTGTTCTGCTTCCAGCTACCACTGTGATGAGTCGCATATTGCCTCTTTTCGAGGAGCCGACTAAACAATAGCCAGCTGATTCCGTCCAGCCAGTCTTCATTCCATCAGAAGTTGAATCTCTCCAGAGTAATTTATTTCTATTCATTTGCTTAATATTGTTATATGTAAAACTTTTCTCCTTATAAAGCGCGTAAGTTTCTGGAAATTTATTTATAAAATTTGATGAGAGAATTGCTAGATCCTCTGCTGTAGTGGTATTTAAATCTGAAAGTCCAGATGCATCAAAAAAATTAGTATTGGCCATTCCAAGATCGGAGGCATAAGCATTCATTAAATCCACGAAGCCTTCTTCATTTCCTCCCAAGAATTCAGCTATCGCCACAGATGCGTCATTCCCAGACTGAATCATCATTCCTCTAAGAAGGTCTGACATTGTTACTTTTTTGCCTTGCTCAATAAACATCCTGGAACCCTTCATCTTCCATGCCTTTGTGCTGATTAAGACCTCTTCTTCTAAGGATATTGCCCCATCAGCCAAATACTCAGCAGCTATATAAGTAGTCATAATCTTAGTCATGCTTGCTGGGACTATCTCAAAATCTGAATTAAATTCGGCTATTACTGTATTTGTATTAGGCTCAATTAAAATATAACTTTTTAAATCTAGATCAGGCGCATCCGGAATAAAACTTTGAGCATCTAAAAAGAAGGGAATGCTGAGTGCTAGTAATAGTAATTTTTTCATATTTTTAACTCTTTTGATAAATAATAGACTGCCATTGCGTAAAAATGACTAATATTATATTTGGTAATGGCAATAAAATTATCGTCACCTATAAAATAAACATCTTTTTTCGAATTTAGAACTAGATTTTGACCGGTTTTGATAAGATTTTGATTGGAGATATTATTTAGTAGCATTAATTCTTTGAGCTTAATATTATTAGTTATGGCTATTTCTAATAATGAATCGCCTTCTTTTACTTTATAAGTCTCATTAGTTCCTTCACTAAACATTAAAGGTATAAATTTCTTTGATTCTTCATTGTTTGTATAAGGCTTTCTTACATTGTTTAAATTAATTTTTTGAACAATATCAGCGTTTCGCTTCCAGCCATGAACCTTTAGATAGTTGGCCACGCTGCCAATAGCATCCTCAACTGAATTAAAAAGATCTGCATACCCATCTCCATCGTAATCAATAGCGTATGCTCTATAGCTTGAAGAAATAAACTGCCCATAACCCATAGCTCCAGCATAAGAGCCCTTCACTTCAAGAATATCTAAATCGTTTTCTCTGGTTAAGAGAAAAAATTTTATCAACTCACTTCTAAAAAATTTAGCTCTTCTTGGATAATCAAAACCCAGAGTTGTAAGACTATCAATAACTCTGTAACTCCCTTGTATTCTTCCGTATCTGGTCTCAACCCCAATAATCGCAGTTATTACTTCCTTGGGTACTCCAAACTCATCCTCCACTCTTAAGAAGGTTTGGATATTATCCTGGATAAACTTTTTACCATTTAAGATTCTTTTCTCTTCTATAAATAACTTTTTATATCTATCCCATGTCCATGTAAATTCTGCTGGTGTTGAAATAGAATCAATTATTTTTTGTTGTTTCTTTGCATTTGATAATATTTTTAAAACGTAAGATTTATCAAAACTATGTTCTTCAGTTAATTCTTTGATTACAGATTCCGCTTCGGGATGAGATGAGTAATCTGCAAGTAGAGGGAAGGAAATTAAAAGAGTTAAAATGTATTTTTTCATATAATTTTAGACATTAAATACTTATAAAGGTTTCAGTGCTGCATTAATTTTTTATGCGTTGCCATTGATATTATTATTCCAAAAGCTAAGTAGAATGATAGCAAAGATGAACCTCCTTTGCTTATAAATGGCAGCGGCATCCCCACAACTGGAATAATTCCGGCAACCATAGAAAGATTTATAAATAAAGTTGATGCGAAAACTAAACTTAGCCCTCCTATAGTCAATCTGCAAAACCTATCTCTTGCATTGAATGCAAGATATAAACATCGCAATAAAATAAAGAAAAAGATACTTAAAAGAATACAAACTCCTATAAAACCGAACTCTTCTGCAACCACTGCAAAAATGAAATCTGTTTCTGCCTCTGGTAGAAAATCTAAATGTGCCTGAGAGCCCTCTTGAAAGCCTTTTCCATTAATGCCTCCAGAGCCTATGGCAATCTTAGATTGGGTAATGTTCCATCCGGTTCCAAAAGGATCTGCATTTGGATTAAAAAGTGTTTGGATTCTCTGCCTTTGAAAGGGCTCTAAAAAGTTATTCCACAAGAATGGTAATGACAAGAGGAATATTCCAAAAGAGGTTCCTATGAATCTCCAGCTTAAGCCTGCTAAAAATAAAATATAAGCTCCTGCCATAAGAACAACCAATCCCGTTCCAAGATCTGGCTGTCTAGCTATCAATAAAAAAGTAAAGCCAATTAGGCATAAGGTTATAAATGTATGTCTAAGATTGATTGGTAAAGGTTTATTATATAAATAAGAGGATAGAAAAATTGGTAAAGATATCTTTATAATCTCAGATGATTGAAGTGTAAAAATACCTAGGTCTAACCATCTTTTAGCCCCGTTAATCTCTTTGCCAAAGATCATAGTGGCAAATACGAGAATTAAAGAAAAAATTAAAAATACACCCGAAAATATATTATAAAAATCTGGGTCTGGTTGGCTCATCATAAACATTAAAATTAAACCAAAACCAACAAAGACTGATTGCTTAGCAATGGTATTGATATCACCTTGGGATGCGCTATATAGAAATACTAAGCCCATTATAGAAAGCAACGTAATTGCAATAAATAAATATGGATCAAAGTAAATGCTAAATTTTGTAAAATTTAATTTCTTTTTCATTTATTTAATAAGCTGTTTAAAACTTCTATAGCCACTGGTCCAGCAACTGAGCCTCCACTTTCTCCATTTTCAATTACCACACTAACAGCATACTTAGGATTTGGCATAGGACCAAAAGCAATAATAATTGCATGATCTCGATTACCTTTATTCTCTCTTACAATTTGATAGTCTTCCTTAGTATCAGTACTTACAAGCTCAACTGTTCCAGATTTAGCGGCAATAATGTAAGATTTTAAAGATTTTAACCTTCTGGCAGTTCCTTTTGGGTTTTCAATTACTCCAATCATACTTTCGTGGATCTTATCCCAATCTGAGTCTGTAATTGCAGAATTATTCAAGCCTAAAGATTCTGAATTATCACCCTTTATAAATGAGAGTTTTTTTAGGCTTCCTTTATTTGCCAGAAAAGCAGAGTAATAAGAGAGTTGAAGTGGAGTAGCGCTTAAATAACCCTGTCCGACTCCTAAGTTTACAGTGTCCCCTTTAAACCAACCAAAATTTAAATTATTCATCTTCCACTCCGGGCTTGGCAGCAGACCTTTATCAGAATTGAAACAATCAAGGCACGGATTCTTTCCGAACCCGAATTCTGAGAGATAGTTAATTAATTTATCAATATTTGATTCATAAGCTAAAGAAAAGAAGAATGTATTAGAGCTCTGAATTAGTGCATCATTTAAAGTGATTGTTCCGTGCCCTCCTTTCTTCCATCCACGATAAACTCTTTGATCTTCTGGGAGAATAAAAAATCCTGGGTCATCAATCGTAAAATCCCAATTAATAATTTTTTCTTGAAGGCCAAATAATCCTATTAATGGCTTTATTGTTGAAGCTGGAGAATATCTACCCTGTCCAGCTCTATCAAAAAAAGGTTTATCAGTATCTTTTGATAAGGCATCAAAATCTATAGTAGACATACCACCAGCAATATCATTAACTGAGAAAGATGGTGAGCTTAAATAAGTAACAATAGACCCTGTTTCTAT
>OJIV01000804.1_pt1 | contig 12045 bp, 7 predicted proteins | sample 1595861 | NCBI WGS metagenome assembly OJIV01 (sample SAMN05416883, study PRJEB24817) | seawater metagenome | isolation source: Sea water | place: Canada:Atlantic | collected 2013-11
GCAGCGTCAGATGTGTATAAGAGACAGAATTTCCTATGATCAATGGGTTGTACATGATCGATTTGATCCCTTTCGTCCATTTTTTCGAGTTGAACTGGCAGACAGTCTTGAAACTCATCTCTATGTTTCCTCGAAGAGCACTGAGATTTTGCAAAAAACAAATCGAAATCAACGGACCTGGAATTATCTGGGCGCGGTAGTTCATTGGATTTACCCAACGGTCATCCGAAAGGATTGGGCATTATGGGACCAAATTGTCTGGTGGGTGTCTCTTTTAGGCCTTATCGGTGTGCTTGCTGGTCTTGTCCTTGGCATACAGTATTGGCAGGTCTCAAAACAGCGTGGCGTCCGGGGGCTTGCTAGCCCCTTTAGCGGTTGGTTAGCTTGGCACCACAAAATCGGTTTAATATCTGGTGTTGTCGTTTTGCTCTGGATGTTCAGCGGTTGGCTATCAATGGATCATGGTAGACTTTTTTCAAGCCCCGATCCAACTGCTCAGCAAACAGCTGATATGAAAGGGATAGCCCTTTCCGAGGCGCTCGCTGCAATTCAGTTAGAGGATCTTTACAAGACTGATGGCGCTAAAGAAATAGAAATAACAGCCTTGAACAAGCAGACGCTGATCGTTGCAAAAAATGGTGAGGCGTCCGAACTTCTCCCCACTGGACTCGGTCAGGTTTCTGATCGAGAATCATTAATTTCATCTGTTGAAATTTCCGTATCAAAAGCTTGGCCAAACAATGCTGTCAGCTATAGTTATCTCGTTCCTGCAAATGATACCTATACAAACTTACGCGAAGGGTCGTTGGGCGCAGAAACCTTACGACTTATTTTAGATGATGCCGACGAAACTTGGGTCCATGTAGATTTGACTACCGGCGAGCTAATTTCAGTGATGGACGATAGTAGAAGGATATATCGGTGGCTATTTAATGGGATTCACAGCCTAGACCTTCCCGGCCTGGTAAATCATCGATTTACTTGGTCATTATTGATGTTGACATTAATGTCTACTGGGTTAATTTTTTGTATTACAGGATTAGTCCTTGCCTATAAAAAAATCACTCAAATCATAAGCGGCTAGTAACAAACTCTCCGTCCTCATGACATGTAATCAGCTTGAAATCTTGGCTGCGGTGCTGTGTAACATGATCTTTATGAAGACTGACGGCAGCGGAGAGTATTACAAATTCCCGCTTCCTAAAGGTTGTAACTTCTTTTATAACCTTTGAGATGCGTTTGAAGGGATGGCGAATGATAGTGCTAGGCGTGAGCCAAAATTACTTTCTCAAGAGCTTGAGAGTTTTGTTACTGCGTTCAGTCCGATGGCTCTCCAGGCAGGTCAATGCGCGCTTGAAAGAGCATCCCTCTCAGCTGCGCTGACAGTTGCTGTTCCTTTTATCGAGCTGGGGTTCAATCGAAATTTTTCGGTAGCAATATTTATAGAGAGCCAAATCCCTACGGAGCGCAAAGTGATGAGTCGTATAATTATTTTGCATCGACAAAATTCTCGTATATCGCAGTAGCTAAATTTTTAAACGATACCGCTGGAGGCGGCTCTTCCTCCAAGCCTGGCTAAGTAAATTTAGGGGCGATGTTTGGTGCAGATGCGATGGCGCTTAGCGTTGACTGGAATCCCGACTTGCTCGGGCATCTGCTTGAGTTTTCGCTTGGCGGTATTTACCGGTCTGGCACAGGCGTAGCTGAAGCTGCTAACTGATACTTCTCGGGTAGAGAGATCACTCCGGCGACGATTCCGTTTACTAGGAAGTTAGTCGGAAGAGATACAAGTGACTTCTCTGATTGATCTAATTACTTCGGTATCAGGCAGGAAATCACTTACGCTCGCACTGAGTACAGGGACTCTGATAACAAGAGGGTAGCAGTCGAAACTCACAACGGCTTACACTTTCTATATAGAAGCACTTTGCAAGTAGATAAGCGGCTTGCCAGGCCGCGCGTGCAGGAAGACTGAGCGCGATACAGCAAGAGTCTTTCAACCAGGAAACGAGACGATAAGCTGTTAGAGCTTCGAGAGAAGATGGGCGATGAGATAGATAGATTTTACGTCAAGTATCGCTCTCACCTGTCTCGCAGAGCTGAGAAGCAATAGGGCTATCAGCTAATGCCCAGCTATTGGGCGGCAACACAGGAGGTTGAGATGATTAAAAGCTTCGGAAAGTTTTGTTAGATGGAGAGTTCAGACAATGAGCGAGTCCCAGGCAGGGGTTTTCGCAATTGGGGCGGTAATGCTTCTGGTGGTGATCTGCTTGGTGTGAGACTGCCGCAAATTTTAGCCGTAATTTCATGCCGCTCTATGTCGCTGGGTGACGTTACACGCTGGAAAGCCACGGCTCATGAGGCTCTATGTTATGTCATGTCAGTTACAAAACGGGTTCGAGTCCCGTCCGGTCCGCCATATTTCTTCATGCAAACCAATGCGTTGCGATAAATTCTGCCCTCTGCGCACATTTTGCGCACATTCTCTCTAGGTTTCCCTCTTTTTTGGAGCCATTTATGACTCCTGCTTATCAGTATTCTGCGACAGTAATCCGGTGGATTGATGGGAGTCCATACGAGTGAGATGCGCGCTGTGCATCGAGCACCCAAAAGTGATGATGGATGGAGAGGTCGATGGTGGTGCTTGGTCCTGCGGCATGGTTGCTGGCTTAATCAATGACATTCCTACGGTTCAAGAACTTATGGATAGAATTATGAATGAAGCCACATCAACCATATATGATCGGTTAGCTGGGATGCAGTAAGTAGTTTCAGAGTAAAAACACAGTAGTCTGAAGAGATGGTATCGAGGGGCTGACCAAAGCCCGAGCACACAGATGTGCGAGTCGATAGAACCACAGTGGTTCTGCTGCAGGATAAGGTTGAATCGAAGGGGATAATGAGCTCGTGGAAATAAAAGCATGTTTTTTCGGTTGAGAGAACGTTAAGTTATTAAACTATTATCGTCTCCAAGTACTCTGGTAGTGTCGTCTCAGTTGCGCCGTCGTATCGACTGAATCAGCAGCTCTAAAGTGGCGCGGGGATCTTGCAACACATGTCGCATTGCTTGCTCCGCTGAGTTATTTGATTCGTCTACAAGTAGCATCTGTGATCGAGTTATCAACAGACAGGAAATTCCATGGACGCAAACCCACATTGCCCCGGCTAATTCGGGTATTGGACGTTGAATGAAAAAGCCAGAATCGATTCCTTGTTCAATCAATTTGTTGAGAATTTCAAACGATTGATGACGCGCTTCCATTAATTCTTTGTGTTGACCCATTTTCGCTATCGAGGAGCCCGTCAATAATTGATATTTCTCGGGATTAGAGGTCGCCCAGGTGACGTAGGCCAATCCGACCTCGAGGAAAGTTTCCGCGAATTCCCCTGTGTATTTTGCATTAGCTTCATTCATGGCTTTATGCAGCAACTCTATGCTGTAGATTGCTATCGCTGCAAGAAGCGCATTTTTAGACGGGAAATGTCTATAGTGAGCTGTCTGAGAAACGCCAATATTTCTGGATATCGCCCTACAACTGAGTGATTCTGGGCTAGTCTGCTTTAGATGTTCACAGGCGGTGTCGATTATGCATTGGCGCAAATTTCCATGATGGTAGGGACTGGGTTCAGTTTGTTTCGGCAATTTAGACCTTCCTCTACTTAACCTTTCTGTTTAGCTAAAATTTACTAATCCAGAGCACAATGTAACAGGATTAAGTTGACAGCGTAAACATCAAGGCATAATGTAAGCATTGATTACATTATGCTGATAGGTACTACAATGACCGTGCAGGGACGTCTCAAGAATCGGCCAGAGCATTTTATATTCTTTCAAATCTGTGCCATCCCTTTCCTACTTAGCATCATGCTGCCCTCTGCCTTTGGAGAAGCATTGCCGGTTACTGTTATAAGGCTCAGCCAAACCACTAGTTACCAAATCGAACGGGTGTATGGCGGACAATTGCGAGCTCGACGTATGAGCAATATGGGTTTTGAGACAGGAGGTGTAATCGAGCAAGTAAATATCGAAGAGGGGCAGAAGGTTGAAAAAGGTGAAGCATTAATAACACTGAATCAATCTGCGTTATCAGCCGAACTCGAAGGTGCAGAGGCTGGTGTGGCATCAGCAGAAGCCACATTACAAGCGAGACAAATAGAACTTGAGCTTTCACGTTCAACTCTTCAGCGCAATCAACAACTAGCTGCAAGTAATCATATTTCTGAACAACTTTTGGATGAGCTTTCTCAGCAACATCGCATTAATGAGTCCCAATTACGTGTCGCAGAAACCGGCTATTCGAGTGCTGTCACTCTCATCAATCGAATTAATGTTAGCTTGGATAAGACTGTGCTCAAGGCGCCCTACAAGGCAACTATCCAGAGCAGGTTTGTAAATGAAGGCAGCATAATTGGGCCGGGAGTCACCGCTGTGTCATTGATCGAGCAAGATCAATTAGAGGCAGTTATTGGTGTTCCAGAATCTATGGTTCATTTATTGGAGCTCGGTGCTGACTATGAGTTTGTCATTAATAATAGGCAGGTCAACGGTTCACTAAAATCACTGTTACCAGAGGTTGACCCCGCTAGGGGAACTATCACCGCTATCTTTGCTATAGAGGCTCAGAATCTATTTGTTGGAGCTCTTGCTGAAGTGCGTTTGTCAGCCACAGTTGATGAGCCTGGGTTTTGGGTTCCCCTTACAGCTCTCACTGAAAGCCAAAGAGGATTGTGGACCGTATTTTCTGCCGAAGCGCTAGATGGTTTGTATACGGTACAACCACAGCTAATTGAAATTATCTATCAAGGGAAAGATTCAGTATATGTCCGTGGCTCGATCAAGGAAGGAAACCTCATAGTCGATAGCGGAATTCGTCGCGTAGTACCGGGACAACAGATTGATGTGGTTATACAATCTTCTTTTACATCAGCGGGTTTTTCTAATTCCAAAAAATGAACCGTGAACTTTCCAATCTATTTTACCGCTTACCCAGACTCACTTTTCTGGTAATCGGTTTCATATTACTAATGGGAATTTCTTCCCTAGTAAACTTGCCGCGCCAAGAAGATCCTACCATGGCCGATCGCTTTGCTGCGGTAGAAGTCTTTATGCCGGGGGCGAGCGCTCTGCGTATAGAGGCTCTGATAACTGAGAAGATTGAAAGCGCCTTAAGAGAAATCCCGGAAGTAAAACAGCTTACCTCTACAAGCAGCGAAGGTTTCGCCTATATTCAGACGGAGTTGATGGACGAAGTAGGTAAAGACCAAGTTGATCTGGTCTGGAGTGAAGTCAGAAACAAACTCATTGACGTTGAGCCTGAATTGCCTGCTCAGGCTACAAAACCCCAATTGGATGTCAGAGGGCCAGTGGCGATTACTTTAGGGATAGGAATAACCAGCAGTAATACCCCGCTGTCGATATTGGAACGGGTCGCCCAGGAGTTGCGTTCGCGATTAGCTACCTTAGCTGGCACCAAAGATACTGAGATTTACGGAGAGCCGTTACAGGAAATCGTAATTGAAGTAGACCCCAGTGCTATGGCGAGGGCCAACGTTTCTCTGCCTATGTTAAGCAATCTTGTTGGAGCTTCAGATACAAAAATCAGTGCGGGTGAGTTAAATAGCAACAGTAGCTCGTTAGTTGTCGAAGTTAAAGGGGAGCTGGATTCCATAGAGCGGATTAAGTCGATTCCTTTAGGTGTGAGCCCCAATAGTCAATTAATACAGCTGTCTGATATTGCCACTGTCGCCAAGCGTTACATCGACCCATCAGAAACTATGGCTTTGATTCACGACCAACGTGGCATTTTGGTTACAACCACTATGGAAACTGGTCGTCGAGTTGATCATTGGTCGGAGGCTGCCAAACAAATAGTTGACGAATATCGCGCCGAGTTACCGGCGCAAATCCACTTAGAAATCATCATAGACCAAAATTTTTACGCCGAAGAAAGGCTGTCTGATCTAGTAGGAAATTTATTGCTCGCCATAGCGTTTGTTCTGATTTCTCTGTTCTTTCTCATGGGTTATCGATCTGCTCTTATCATAGGGTCGGCACTACCTCTTACGCTTGCTATCGTCCTTTCTGGCTTTGGTGTTCTCGACATTCCCTTACATCAGATGTCGGTTACGGGCCTCATTATTGCTTTAGGGTTGTTAATCGATAATGCGATTGTTGTTGTAGAGGAATACAAAATCCAGCGTTCGCGGGATAGGTCTTATGGCGATGCGATTGCCGCTGCAATTAGGCACTTGTTTGTGCCACTACTGGCGTCTACCTGCACTACGGCATTTGCGTTTTTGCCAATTGCATTAACACCGGGGGGAATAGGTGATTTTACGGGCACTATGGCAATCTCCGTGGTGCTATCTGTGTCGGCATCTTTCGCTCTAGCCATGACAATTATTCCCAGCGTAACCGCCATGATTGACAAGCGGTTTCCTTTGGAAAATGATCAATCTACTAAGTGGTGGGTATCTGGCTTTAGCCCCAAAGGGCTTAGCAATTGGTATCGTAATTCTATTCGCTTGGTGTTGAAAAATCCGTCATTAGGAATAAGTGGATCCCTGATCTTACCAATTTGTGGATTTCTCCTAGCTCAAACTATGACGGTCTCTTTTTTCCCGCCAGTAGATAGAAATCAATTCCAGTTGCAGCTGAACCTTCCCGCGACAACTGCATTGACAGAAACAAGAATAGAAGTCGAAAGGGTAAAAGCTTTTCTCGCTGAAGTGCCTGAAATCAGGAGCAGTCATTGGTTCATTGGCGAGGCATCTCCGGCTGTCTATTATAATATGTTGTCTAATAGCGATAGCGTAGCGAGCTACGCCAGCGCCTTTGTCACCACAGAAGACGTTAATGATCCCAGAAAAATCCTCCCGGGATTACAAAAGAGTTTGATGCTTGAATTTCCTAATGCGCGGATTATGGCCATGCCTTTTGAGCAAGGTCCGCCGTTTTCGGCTCCAATCGAAATCAGAATCGTGGGTCCTGAGCTAGCGGTTCTAAAAACCTTGGGAGAACAGGTAAGGCTCGTATTGTCGGAAACGCGGGATGTCACCTATACCACTGCCACTCTTTCTGGAGGCGCCCCTCAGGTATCTGTGTATACCAATGAGAACAAAATACGACTGCTAAATATGAACAACCAGGATATACCTCGACAGTTAAATAGTGAGTTGCGCGGCGAAGTAGCGGGTACAGTAATGGAGGGCACAATGGAAATCCCTGTGCGCATAAGACTCAATAATTGGTCGCGATCAGACGTTTCGGGTTTGGCTAGCTTGCCGATAATCTCGGGGTCAGGTGCAAACGGCTATAGAGGGATTCCGCTAGAACAAGTTGCTAGCGTAAGATTAGAACCTGCACCAACCCGTGTGGATAGGCGGCAGAATGAGCGGCACAATACGGTGTCGGGTTTTCTTCTTCCCTATGCATACCCGAGTTTAGCCGTTAATGATTTTAGAGAACGAATAAGTAATGAGAATATTGCTTTGCCGAAGGGCTATCGGATTGAATACGGAGGAGAAGAAGAGCAAAGGGGGGATGCGGTTTCTAATATATTGGCTACTTTTATCACTTTTGTTTTTCTTATGATCGCCGTCATCGTCCTCTCGCTGAACTCGTTTCGTTACGCTGGAGTAATCGGAGCTGTCGGATTTCTGTCGATAGGCTTGGCTTTATTAGGTGTTTGGATTTCCGGTTATCCGCTTGGTTACACGGCAATGATAGGAACGCTGGGTTTGATTGGGCTTGCCATTAATGGTGCGATAATTGTGCTTTCCGCATTGAAAGCGAATCCAGCCGCCAAGGGTGGAGACGTTGGAGCAGCCACAGATGTGGTTCTGGAATCAACCAGACATATTATTTCTACTACTATAACTACAATAGTAGGTTTTCTGCCGCTAATTCTTTTCGGCGGATACTTCTGGCCTCCACTTGCGATGGCGATAGCAGGAGGAGTAGCAGGTTCCGCAATTTTAGCGTTGTATATGGTTCCAGCGTTTTTCGCTATCTTTAGTCGCAGAGATGCTCGTAGAGAGGAACATCGGGGGCTGATTCAAAAAACACGCTCAGCTAGTTAATGACTGCCCTAGAGTCCGCTATTTTCAGGATAAGGGGTCTGTTAAAATACAGTAGTTCTCGGAATGGAAAGAAGGGCGGACCAAATTGCGAAAGCAAGTTAGCGCAGGTCAAGGCTTGGCATAGCCTCGAGTGCACGGATGCACGAGCCTATAATATAAACAGTTTTTGAGCTATTTTTGCCTTTGCGGGCTTCGCGCTGGGGCTCTCAGTTGAAAACTGCCGGAGCAGCTTTTCTAATCTTCGATACGACAGTTTTCAGTCCTCTGCTGAAAAATACAGTGATATCGACTGCGGATTTGACATGGCCCTTAACAGTCAAAACGTCAGAGTTAGGGTCGAAAGTGCCTGCCCAGAGAGCTATCGTCACCAGTTATGATCAATATTGATTCGCCAAAACTCGACAGGCTTTCACATCCACTATTTTCGGCGTATGGGGTCTCGGTTGCTGCGCTCAGACTCGATCAAATTCACCCAACTATTCATGGCAATAAGTGGTTCAAGCTCAAGCGCAATCTTGATGATTTTCGTGCGCGCGGTAAGCACCGAGTGCTGAGTTTTGGTGGGGCTTATTCAAACCATTTGTATGCACTTGCGGCGGCGGGTAAAGCGTTCGGATTTGAGACAATTGGCGTCGTTCGTGGAGAAATTGTCGAGCCTCTCAATCCGATTCTCGCCTTCGCCGCTGCGCAAGGGATGCAGCTTGTCCCAATGTCGCGCGAAGAATATCGCCGAAAAGAGTCGCCAGAGGTGATTTCACGACTGCTCGCGCGATACGGCGATGTAGAAATTATTCCCGAGGGCGGGAGTAATCTTCTCGCGGTCGAGGGATGCGCCGAGATTGTGCAATACCTTGATTGGTCCGTTTTCGACGAGACGTATGACAGCGTGGGTGCCGAGCCAGCTACTCGCGTTGTGGCCCTGAGCTGTGGCACCGCAACAACGCTTGCCGGTGTTGTACATGGTTTGCAGGGTAGCGACGAGGTTAATCGCCAGATACCGCAAGTCTGCGGGGTAGCGGCGCTTAGCGCCGAAGGGTATTTGCGGTCCGAGGCCGCCAAGTGGCTGAACCTTGTGAGTGCTGAGTCTTGTTCGACTGGTGCTGAAAAAGACGCGGCGGTCCGGTGGCATGTCGACGAGCGCTATCATTTTGGTGGTTATGCTAGGCGTACAGCCGAGCTCGATGCTTTTGTCAGCGAGTTCGAAGCGGTCACGCGAATCCCTCTAGAGCCGGTTTACACCGGCAAGCTCTTTTACGCGCTTTGTGACCAGATAGCGAAAGGTGTGTATGCACCCGGATGTCAAATTATTGCCCTGCATACTGGCGGGATCATAAGGTAGGTGACTAAGTCTCTGATAATGCGTGAGTTGGTGGCAGAAATTAGGCGCTGGGCCCGCTCGGCAAACGCTGGTAATTTTTCCCACGGCTCAGTTACACTAGGGCATGAGTTCTTTATTTGCCAGCCTAATCAGCGCGTCATCCCAGTGGCTTTCGAGGTTGGCTCTCGCTAGTTCGCGGCTTCTGCTCGCCTGCCTCTTGGCTCTGAGTGCTGTCGCCCTTGTGGGCGCGACCTCGCAGCCACTGCGCGCGTTAGAACCTAGTCCACCCCAGCTGTTGTTTACACTAAGCGATTCCTCTCCCGCGGGAGTCCCTCGTCCGCAGTTCTCGGAGCAGACGCAAGCGGTCAAGCTTGCGGTGACGGCGATTGAGACGCTTGAATTTGGCGATATCGTTGCCTTCGATCTCGGCACGCTAGGGCGAATCGCTCTCACTATCGATCGAGCGAATGTGCTCATAAACGGCGACAAAGTAGTCGAGGCGCACGCCAAAATAGGCGGCTCCGATGTTCAGCTTCTCCTAACCTTTAGCGGCGCTAGTCTGTTCGGTTATTTAAAAACCGCAGACGAGGTCTTTCAGTTGCAGGCAGCGCGAGGTGCTCAAGACTATGAAGGCTGGTTCTATCGGCCGACCAGTTTACAGGGGCAGCAGTTGCAGAATGACTATGTGCTTATTGATCATAGCGTTCGCGATGAGCGCGAGCGTTTTCCGCTGCTATCGTTGCAGAACATGAGCCATAAAGAGGACGCGCTCAAAATCGAGAGCCTGAATAACGCCCAGAGTGACCTCTACAGTAGTCAGAGGCCGAGCATAGAGAGTGCTGCGGTGACCGGATTATCTATTTCTCACGTATTCGAAAAACGCGCGGTTTACCGCGGCGGAAGCGTTGTGGCTGCAGTGACGGTAACGAACACTTCTGCCTCCGCAGCAAACGGACACTATTTTGAGTTGTACTTTTTGCCAGAGGCTGCCGAGCTAAGCTGGGGCGCAGCCGATTGTAAGCTCACGCTTAGCCTCTCCGCCCAAAAGGTTCTTCGCTGCAACCTTGGCGCTATTGCTGCCAGGTCGGTCAAGCGCGTGGAATTGGCTGTAAGCACGGGAGCATCCACTCCAAGCCCTTTGCAAAGTACTGCCTTGCTAGACGAAACCCTGCGCGCAGATGCCAGCATACGCGTCGTTGCCGATGTTCGACTCGATTCAGATCTCGATGGCCTAAGCGATTTTAACGAAGCGCTGCTTGGTACTGACGCCAACGATTCGGCGTCGCTGACTACTGCGCCGACCGTGATCGACGTCATCGCGCTGTATTCTGAGGGCGCACGAGAAGCCTATTCGTACGGCGTCGAGACGCGCATAAACCAGCTCGTAGCAGTAGCAAACCAAACCTTTATAAATAGCGGTGTCGATCTTTTGCTAAGAGTGGTTTACCACGGGGCTGCCAACTCATCGGATTCGCGCGATATGGCCACAACGCTCGATGACCTGCTTGCGCGGCGCGGTGATGCGTTTAATAACATCGAAATACTTCGCAGCGAATACGGCGGCGACATCGTGCTTCACTTTCGCCCGCTCGAGTATGCGGCATCGCGATGCGGACTCGCACCTGTGGGTGGGTATGGTGCGGAGGGCGATTTTTCTGATCCAAGCGAACGGCGCTACGCGGCGGCCGTGCTTGCGATCGACTGCCCCTTAGATATTGTCGTGGCACATGAGGTAGGTCATTTAATGGGGCTCACACATTCATTGCGCGAAGACGGGGAAGGCGGCACATTCGACTTCGCCACGGGTTACGGTGTCGAGAATCAATTCGCCACAATTATGGCATTGCCCGCGGCGTTTGGCACAGCGACTCAAGCAGGCGTATTCTCGTCTCCAAGCCTTGCCTGCGGCGATTCTCGCTGTGGTATAGCCGAGGGAGAGGCAGGTGCCTCAGACGCAGTCAGTGCGCTTAATCTTGTGCGGCATCAGATCGGGCGCTACTCCGACTCCATTCTCGGGCGCTTGCCTGCGCGTGCACTAAAGACTTTAAGCGGCAAAGCAACCAAGGCATCCATTGCGATTGGCGCAAGCCGCGATGGATTGCGCAGCCTCAGTAATACGGTTTCCGTGGACGATCTCGTGAGTCTGCAGGCTGAGGTTATCGTCGATCCTAAACATATTGCCATGCGAGGGTCGGTGCATGTGCTGCTCGCACTGGAGTCAAGCAATGACATTTATCAGCTCAGTTCTCAGGGTAAAGTGCATCTGTGGGATGGCACGCTCGAAGGACTCGAAGCATTCGGCGGCAGTGCGCCACTCAATGCGATCGAGCAACTGACTATCATGAACCGATTACGCCTAGGCAGCGTTTTTGCAGGCGAACGTCTTGCTGTTTTTGTTGCTTACCAAGTTGCAAGCATCGACTCAGAAGGTGAAGAATCAGACAGAGAGATCATCTATCCACAGACTCCTTACTGGCTTTCGATCGAGCCGTAGGATTTTCAGCACTCGCTACTGCAAAGCCCCTCACTCGTGGCGTGCATCGAGCCGTGTCTGGGGCTCACATGCTATACTCCTCCCACTCATTTATCGGCTTAGCGGCTTAGGATCTGTCTCTTATACACATCTCCGAGCCCACGAGACAGGC
>OJIV01000806.1_pt1 | contig 12025 bp, 10 predicted proteins | sample 1595861 | NCBI WGS metagenome assembly OJIV01 (sample SAMN05416883, study PRJEB24817) | seawater metagenome | isolation source: Sea water | place: Canada:Atlantic | collected 2013-11
GGCCTGTTGCGTGGCATTCGCCACTCTGCCGCGCGTGACAAGCGCCCTGAAGACTTATTTATCGTAGGATCTGCCCCGCCCTACCTACACGGCAATGCATCATTTCGCAAAGGTCTTCGAATCATCGCGGAACAAGGCCTAACTTATGATACTTGGCATTATCATCATCAAAATCTGGACTTTCTAGACCTCGCCCGAGCGGTGCCAGAATGCACAATGGTACTCGATCATTTCGGCACACCACTAGGCGTAGGCATCTATAAGGATTCTAGAGATGACATCTTTGCAGAATGGAAACAAGAGATCTGCGAGATCTCAAAGTGTCCGAATGTCTATGCGAAGCTAGGTGGGCTAGCAATGCCCGACAACGGATTCGACTGGCACTTGCAAAGTAGGCCGCCAAGCTCCGATGAATTCATTAAACAGCAGCAGAAGTACTACATGCATGCCATCGAATGTTTCGGCCCCGAGCGCTGCATGTTCGAGAGTAACTTCCCAGTGGATCGACTATCTATTAACTATCATGTCTTGTTTAATGCCTACAAGAAAATGGTCGCCGATTTTAACGAAGATGAAAAGCACACCATGTTCTATGGCACAGCGGAAAAGGTCTACAGCCTGCAGGATTAGCAATGTCTTACCACAGCTTGATATTCGATTTAGACGGAACCCTAACGGACCCACTTACCGGCATCGTGCGTTGCATGAACTATGCCCTGAGCAGTCATAACCATCAGGTAAAATCTGAGCAGGAGATCAAGCCCTATATCGGACCACCTCTGGAGATGGCTTTGAGTGATCTATCGGGCAGCACTGACGAGGCTCACATCAAAAAATTGATTGCGACCTACCGAGAACGCTACGGGGAATTGGGGTATTCAGAGAATGTCGTCTATGACGGCATCTTTGAGCTACTAGACACCCTACAAGGACAAGGATTTCGAATGGGAGTATGCACCTCCAAGTTCGAAAAATACGCGATCAAGGTACTTGAAGAGTTTAAGCTCGATACGTACTTTAGTTTTGTGAGTGGCAGCGGCGCATACGGAACGGCCAAGTCAGATCAATTGCGCGATCTATTAGATACTAAAACTGTCCTAGACAGTTCGCTGATGATTGGTGATCGCTACATCGACCTGACGTCTGCGCATAAAGTGGGCCTACGTAGTACCGGTGTTCTTTGGGGTTACGGCAGTAAAGAAGAATTGGCTGCTGAAGAGCCCGCGTTTATAGCCGAGTCCCCCGCAGACTTGAGTGCATCAATCATTAGAAACAGCCAGTAAGGGCTATTTCTTTCTAAGCATTTTAATCACCGCACTGCTGGTTAGCACCACAGTTTCACCAACAAATAGTTGGCAGCGCGAGAACACCATCGATCCACCGCGCCGTGTCAGCTCTCCCCGACCCTCTACCAGATCTCCTTTGAAGGCTGGGGCAATGAATTCACTGTTGCAACTTACCGTAACGACACTTTCAGTTTCTCCCCCATTCGCGCAGATGCAGAGCGTATAATCCGCTAACGCCATCAGCACGCCACCGTGCAACGAATCATGCGCATTGCAGTGGTGCTCCTGCACTCGAAATGCTGTTCGAGTATTCTCTCCATCCATTACAAAGAAGAATGGGCCAATATAGTCTTCAGCTTTATCACCTTCCCAATGACGATAGTTAGAATCGATCTCGTAGTCTTCAGGCTTTATGCTCATTTAATCGTCTCTTCGATCTTCATTCTATTTTTACTAATCATCATCGTCATCAGGCACGGCCAAATCTACGGCAGCCCCAGCAACTTTAAAGGGGACCTTTGCTACTTCGATCGTCGTATCTACCACAGCACCGACTACGGCTCCCACGCAGGAAAATAATAGCAAACACAGAGCTACCAACATGAGTGATCTGAATTTTCTGAATTGAATAGTAAGAAGCTTCATAACCTTAATTGCCAATACCCCACATCTACGAACTCACCAAATTTGTATCCAACCTCAGAGAACTAATCTACCTTTGTAAATCCGAGGTTATCGATCAATGCAACACCACTCGCACTGGACAGAGCGATGCTTGCGATTAGACACTGTATCGGCTTCTTGCGTAATTCATCCATAGGATGTTGATACAACTATCTACCGCGCCTATTCCCGATTGACCATTAGCGCTCGCCGGTAAAAGGCTGCACGTCTTCAATTCCCGCTCCGCTCTCAACCAGTGCTGCAAAGTCATCAGCCAGACGCTTGCTCTTCTCGAGAACGGTAGACCAATAGGCAACGCGACTGGAATAGTCGAGGGTCTCGAAGTCGGTTCGATCTGGGATCTTGCCATAAGGAAGGTCGGCAACAAATTCTTTAGAAGGAACAACCATCACCACGTTCTCGAAGTTCTTGCGGTCAACCCGGCGCCAGGGAACCCGCTTATCAAACCAACCCGGTATGACAGCTGATGAGAAATGCGGATACAAGACGAGATCGTTGCCTGCGTGAAAAGGAAAGTCGAAATGGTAATCCGTGATGCCGCCATCCCAATACATGCCGCGCTTCGCACTGTGAATATCACGCACTCCATTTAACACGAAGGGAATGGAGCCACTAGCCATCATGGCATCCATTAGATTGTCCTTGCTCATAGCAACGTGAGCAGTAGCCAGGTCGTTGGCATTCCTGAAAGGTGATGCCTGCCCCATGTTGGAAAAGATATTCCGCTCAAAGAAAAGAGAGAGCGTCTTCCTACTGGCGGCATTTAGTAAGGCGCTACTGAGTAGTTGCAACATGCGAAGCGCCTTGACTCTTGACGAGCCAAACCCCCGTGCGCGGTCGGCAATTATATGCGTCCTGAAAATCTCGTTCTCAACGATCTCTTCATCACCATCTGGCCCTAGAGTCGCAGCAAGCATCTCGCGCGCCTGGTTAGTTATCTCATCGGTGGTTGGGTGTTCGGAGTACTGCTCCTCGCTATAGCGTTTCGCGAGACGTTCGATAGCTGCCACGGGGTCGGCGGTAGCAAGACAGCACATTCTCCAGGCGCCTGCGGAGGAACCAAGCGTTATCAACTCCCGCTCTCTATTCGCGAAGAACTCGCCGAAGATATAGCGATCCAGACCAAACAATACAAACCATTTAGGGCCGCCAGAGGCACCTAGCATGACTTTGAACTGATCGGCATTGAGTCCTTCGCTACGAAGGCGCTGCAAAGCGTGGGGGCCGGCAAAAATAGTAAGAGATGACATCAGGCGCTAATGATATAATCGTCTGCGCTCTCAGGCTATAGCCATTATTCGTAGCAATCGAGCGATCCCACTCACCAATCCTTGAAATTGCATCCATGTTCAGCAAACTACTTACCCAGCGCAAGACACTCCTGTACCTGCTGGCGATAGGCAACACGATCGCCTTTGCCACGTGGCAGGTAATGCTTAATAATTTTGCCGTAGAGCATGCCGCCTTTACCGGCGAAGAGATCGGCATCCTTCAAAGTCTCCGCGAAGTGCCGGGCTTCCTCGCCTTCACCGCTATCTTGGTGATGATATTCATCAGGCAGCAGACCTTCGCCATACTCGCCTTACTTACTCTCGGCATAGGCACCGCCATTACCGCCTTCTATCCAACGGCCCTATGGCTCTATTTTGCCACGGTTGTTATGTCTATAGGTTTTCACTATCTAGAGACCCTGCACAATTCCCTAAGTCTGCAGTGGCTGAGTAAAGACGAAGCACCGAAAGTGCTAGGAAAAATACTGAGCGTCCGCGCACTGTGTAATTTTATGATTCTGGGCACGCTCTACATCTATCTGATGTTCTTCGCAGCAAACTACAACCTCATTTACATGCTCGCTGGATTCACCGCCGCTGCCATCGGCATTTTCTGCTGGCTCGCCATCCCACATTTCGAGGATGGCGTCGCGCAGAAGAAAACACTGTTCCTGCGTAAGAAATATTGGCTGTTCTACCTGCTGACCTTCTTTGCCGGAGCTAGGCGTCAGATATTCGTTGTATTCGCTGGGTTTTTGCTCGTAGAGAAATTCGATTTTCCGATCGAGGACGTAGTGATGCTGACGCTTGTAAACGCCGCACTCACTTTCTATCTAGCGCCCAAGATTGGCCGTTTGATCAGTTATATTGGCGAGAGGCGCGCACTCACGCTTGAATACATCGGACTAATAGTCGTCTTCGTCAGCTACGCCTTCGTAGACACCATCGAATTCGCAATCGCTCTGTATCTACTTGACCATATGTTCTTTGCGATGGCGATAGCCATCAAGACCTATTTTCAGAAGATCGCCGACCCAGCAGATATCGCCGCAACGTCCAGCATCAGCTTTACCATCAATCACATAGCGGCAGTCGTACTACCGGCACTGCTGGGCCTTGTATGGATGATTAATCACAGCGCCGTATTCCTGATAGGTGCAGCGATTGCCTGCGCCTCCTTAGTCTTGTCGCAGCTCATACCAGACCATCCGCGGCCCGACGCAGAGACTCGTTTAATCAGCACACCTCTCGCCTGAGCTAATATTCGCCTTCCTTAACGTTAAATAACGTTACTTCACTTATTCTGCGTGATTATTTGCCGTATCTTTCGATTCCAAACTAGCAATCTGCTTATGCATTAGGGCGTAACCGCCCTAGGAAATGAGCAAGTAGAAGGAAACGAGAGAGCCGTGACAAGACGTATTAAATTCTCCACCATCACTACCGCCATTGCCTACTGCCTAGGCAGTCAACTGGCGCATTCACAAGATACCGAGCAGGTCGAGGAGATCGTCGTGTGGGGACGCTCTCTGCAACTACTAGGCAACTCCAATTCTGCATCACAGGGGGTTGTCGGCTATAGCGACTTCTCGACTCGGCCTCTGTCACGGGTCGCGGAGCTGGTCGAGGTTGTGCCCGGCATGATCGCCACTCAACACAGCGGCCCGGGCAAGGCGAATCAATATTTCCTTCGCGGCATCAATCTCGACCATGGCTCCGACTTCTCTACCTACTTCGATGGCATGCCGGTTAACTTTCGAACCCACGCCCACGCCCAAGGCTACATGGACCTGAATTTCATCATTCCAGAGATCATCGAGAGAGTGGATTTCCAGAAGGGCCCCTACTTTGCGGACACCGGAGACTTCTCGTTAGCGGGCTCCAACTCGATGAAGACCTACGACACTCTAGATAAGAACTTCACGGAGATTACCTTCGGCTCCGAAGATGAAATTCGCTTGGTGACAGCAAATTCCTTTCAGCTAGAGAACGGCAGCGTGCTCGCCGCCTTTGAGCATCATCGTTCTGACGGCCATTTCGACTTGGATCAAGATGTACGTAAATACAACGGCCTGCTCAAATACACAGGAACAATTGCTGACATACCTAGCCGCATCACCTTCTCGGCCTATGACTCGCAGTGGATATCAACGAATCAAGTGCCACAACGCGCTGTAGACAGCGGCCTAATCTCACGCTTTGGGTTCATTGACCCCGATCTAGGCGGCGAGTCACACAGATACTCTCTAACCGGCAATTTCGAGATCAATGACTGGGATCTCAATCTGTATGCAAGTTCCTACTACATGAGCCTGATTAACAATCCGACTTATTTTCTTAACAATCCAGCAGAAGGAGACGAGTTTGAGCAGGAAGACGAACGACGCCTCTTCGGTGGCTCACTACGCAAAGTAAGCGAGTCGGAGACATTCGGTCTGCCTGCCAAGCAGACTGTCGGCATCGACATTCGCTATGATGATGTGAACGAGCTAAACCTGTTCAATACGATAAGCAGACGGCGCGTTAGCAGCATTCGGGAAGATGAGGCTGAGGAATTCAGTGCCGGGCTGTTCGCCGAATCGCAGATCTCGCTGACCGACAAACTGCGCGCCACGCTGGGCTTGCGTGTAGATTTCTATAACTTCGAGGTCGACGCACTGCGCGAGGGCAACTCTGGCAGCGATCAAGACTCGCTCTGGCAACCGAATATCGGACTCGCTTATCGCGTTAACGAAAACATTGAGCTATACCTAAACTATGGCCACGGCTTCCATTCGAATGATGTCCGCGCCGCGGTCAATACCATTGATCCAGTCACCGGGGACTCTACCCAGGCACAAGACGTTTTAGTCGAAGGCAAAGGTAGCGAGATCGGCTTTCGCTACGACACGGTAAATGGGTTCAATATCGCTATCGCCGCCTTCGAGTTACGCACAGACTCAGAACTGGTATTCGTTGGCGACGCCGGAACTACCGAACCTAGTGATCCAACTAGCCGCAGCGGTGTCGAGATCAACTCCTTTTGGGAGATTAGCGAGAATTGGGTATTCGATTTCAGCGCGGCGAAAACCAGCGGTTATTTCCGCGGATTACCCTCGAATGCCGACAGCATTACCGACGCACACGAGGAAGTACTCGCTGCGGGTCTGACCCACGTCGGCAACAATGGCCTAACCGCCAGCCTACGTGTCCGTCATTTTAGCGATGCCGCACTTACCGAGGACGAGGCAGTGCAGAAGGACGGCTCGACCCTTGTCCACGCCGGCGTGTCCTATGAGTTCAACAACTGGGAGATCGGAGTCGACGTCCTAAACTTGCTGGATGCTGAAGACGACGACATTGCGTTCTTCTTCGAGTCACAGCTTGCTAACGAGACAACTGGAGTAGAGGACATTCATTTCCATCCCTCGAACCCGCGGCACATTCGCCTACTATTGAAATACCGCTTCTAGAGCAGCAGGCATAAAAAAGCCCGCCAACATTGTTGGCAGGCTTTTTTTACATGCTCTAACTTGTGCTGGTGCTAGTGCTAGTGACCTTCTTCGAACACTACCGTAAAACTCACAGGAACTGCACGGCTAATGCTAGGCAGCCCAGCTACCTCGCGCAGCATTTCTACACCCGCTGTTAGAGCGAATGAATCAGCCATAACAACGAGAGGCTTCAGTGTGGAGACGATAACGCCCTCGCCAGTTCGCGTAATCTGAACATCTGCCGCCAAAGCAACGCTCTGACCGTGCAGGGATAATTCGAAATCGATTTGTCTAGCAACAGATGACCCCGCATCCATATCTGTGAGCGCATCTAGGTCGATCGAACCAGTGATAATGCCATCTGGAAACAGATTCGTCTCGAACAGCATTTCTTGTATGCGCTCGTTTCGAATTGGGATCATGGTGTTCACACTAGCCAGCTCTATAGTGATTTCGACACCGCCATCGTCACCGATTGTGCCCGAGAGGCTGTCGAAGGTATGCACCTCGGCTACATGTTCTGCCTTGACAGTGACGAAGCTGAGGGTGGAAGCATCGTTATCCAGCGACCAGTGGGCCTGTGCTGCACCCGCAAATAAAACTGCTACGGATAGAGCTGTGAGCCTAGCTTGTAGTGATTTCGAGATCATTCTTACACTCCTGTTATGTATTAACCAAAACGTCTTAACTCAAATGCGACTTGGGTGACTCAATAGGTTGATTCTTTACGTGATCATCTACGTAGATCAACTTCAAGGCTGCCTAGCTTACTGCAAAATACTGACAGGTGACTATCAAAGTTGAAGAAATTTCCACTTTCACGGTCATACTGTGTTCATACTTTGGTAATACTAGAGTCACAGTATGCCCAATAGCGCTTTGAGCGCCGCACTGTAACAGTTAGAATCGGGTTCTCCAGCGGGCTAGTGACGAGCCAGCCACCTAATTTAACCGCCCATTCATCTCATTGAAGATTTACAGGCTTTCCAGTCAATCCAGGCAATATGTAGTCATGCATGAAATCAAACTCTAACAGTCCAATAGTAAAGCAACTGGTTTTGCTTGGCGGCGGCCACAGTCACCTAGCCGTGCTGAAGCAGTTTGGCATGAATCCGGTTCCTGGGCTTGGCCTCACGCTGATCAGCGCAGATATAGAAACACCCTATTCCGGCTCCCTGCCCGGCCACATCAGTGGCATCTATGAGCGCGATGAGATTCATATCGACCTGCGACCCTTGGCACAATTTGCGGGGGCGCGACTCATTCAAAGTGAAATCACTCGCATCGATTTCGAGCAGAAGATTATTCACTGCGAAGGCAGACCCACAATCGAGTTCGATCTCATATCACTGAATATTGGGTCAAAGCCGAATGCCATAAAAATTCCTGGGGCAGCGGAGTTTGCGCTAGGCATAAAGCCCATCGATCAATTCCTCGTACATTGGCAAAAGCACCATGCAGATATGCTGCGTGTCATTGGTTCTGAAAAGAAGTCTTACAGGTTTTTAATCGTAGGCGGTGGACCCGCGAGTGTAGAACTCGCCTTTGCTGTGCAACAACGCATTCACAATGAATTGAAGATAAAAAATTACGAAAACTCGCCTTTGGAAATCGGCATCGTCACAGCTGATAAAGAAGTGCTCAAATCTCATAACAGCAAAGTTCGTCATTTCGTAAAATCCGAGCTCGCCACCCGCGGGATCGAAGTGTTACTGGAACACGAGGTCATCGAATTTGGCTCAGGGAAAATTCATTGCAACGATGACCGCACCATCGAAGCCGATTCGATGATCTATGCAACAGGAGCCAGCATTTCCTCCTGGCCGGAAGAATGCGGCCTCGCTATTGGCGAAGATGGCTTCATCGAAGTGAATAATTTTCTGCAATCAACCAGCCATGATTTCGTCTTCGCCGCTGGCGATGCCGCAACCATCAAAGGCGAGCCCCGACCGAAGTCTGGCGTGTATGCGGTACGCCAGGGCAAGCCGCTGGCAGAAAACCTGCAGCGCTTCGCCACCGCTAGGAACCTAAAACCCTATTCCCCACAGAAGCACGCCTTGGCTTTGATTAATCTCGGCAACAAGAGAGCCATCGCATCGCGCAATAACTTGTTCTTTCAGGGGCGTTCTGTTTGGTCGCTAAAAAACTCTATCGATACTGGCTTTATTCGGAAATACAGCGAGTTCCCGGTGATGCCCGAAAATTTCGAAATCGCCAAGGGCCTAGTCGATGATGCGACGGAGCAGCAACTTCGAAAACACGCGATGCGTTGTGCCGGCTGTGGCGCCAAAATTGCCGGCGACGCGTTACAAGAAGTACTGCAAGAATTGCCCCGTCATGACAACCCAGACATTCTCTCCTCTGGATCCGCAACCGAAGATGCGGCGTTAATACAATTAGAAGATGGTCGCGTCTTGCTGCAGAGCGTAGATCAACTTAGCGCCTTCATAAATGACCCCTGGCTGTTCGCCAAGATCGCAAGCAACCACTGCATGAGCGACATCTATGCGATGGGCTGCATGCCTCATTCCGCTCTTGCTGTTGTCGGTGTGCCCCCTGCGAGCAAAAAAATCAGCAAGGGCCAGCTACGCGAGATAATGCATGGCTGCAGCGAGGCGCTTCAGGAAAATGACTGTACGCTAGTGGGCGGCCATTCTGCCGAATCTTCAGATCTGCAATTTGGTCTGTGTGTAAACGGCTTCGCCGAGCGCGATGCCCTGCTTAGCAAAGACGGAATGCAAACCGCGGACATCGTCATCCTCTGCAAGCCTCTTGGAACTGGCACGCTTTTAGCTGCCGACATGCGCTTGAAGGCGAAGCATCGTTGGATGGAAGAGGCTCTTACTCAGATGCTGGTATCGAATAGGAAAGCGGCACAGTGCTTTGTCCAATATAAGGCTACGGCCTGTACGGATATAACCGGCTTCGGGCTCGCAGGTCATTTATTCGAAATGCTTACTCCCAACAACGTGGAGTTAGAACTAAGCCTGGCCGATCTACCTGTACTAGACGGCGCATTGGAGACACTCAAACAAGGAATTCTAAGCTCGCTTCACGCCGATAACTCTCTCGTCAGTCGCGACATCTTCAATAGCGAAGCGTTTCAGGGCGATCCACGTTTCGATCTACTATTTGATCCGCAGACCGCAGGGGGCTTGTTAGCAAGCGTAGCAGAATCGCAAGCCGAAGCTTGTATCAAGCAACTTCGTGAATCTGGATACACACAGGCTAAGGCGATTGGGCGAGTCGCTAAAACAGGTGGCCAGCTACCCGCGCTGATACTGAAATAAGGCAAAACAGAGAGCCGATTGGCTACATCACATTGCGTAGCTCAACAGTGTTACCTGCGATGTCCTTTAGATAGATGCTTCTTCCCAACCCCTGAGCGCCATATCGATCCTGGAACTCTTCTGCTTCTACGCCGTTTTCCAGCAAGTAAGCTTTTAATGCCTCTTCTCCAACTGGCTCGATCTGCAGGCAGAAATGATCGACATTGTTTCCTTTCTCGCCAGGAGAAGGACCGCCCACCTTGCCCAACTCACCATCGACATTCACGATATCGATCAACGAATCGCCGGCCCTGAGTTGTGTTAATCCCACCTCATCGGAAGTCTCTCGCTCCAGCGTACAGCCCAACACATCGCAATAAAATTCGATAAGCTCTCTATAGAGATTGGTTCGCAACACTATGTGATCTATTAGCTTTGGCCTAATCATGGTATTTACTGTACCTCGTATCATTTACAACTATTCTAAGGCATCGATCCAGCATTTATCCATCTGCATTGAAAATGCGCTTGCTGGAAGATGAATGTCAGCTGGGTTATAGTCCTGAGCAGAATTTATACTGCCTAACAGGGTTAAACAATGAAGTTATTTTGCGCCATGTATCGCACAAGCATCACGCTGGCCATCCTCGCCCTGAGCACAGCTAGCGTTGCCCAGATTGATGGTGCCGCATCGGTACTACAGCGTTACGGTAACCTCGAACTAGAACGCACCGGTCCCACCATAGATGCCGAGCTTGGACAGAAGTACCTGCGCCGCGGCAATACCTATAGCAACTTAGAACGCTTCGAGGAGGCGATCGACGAATACAGAAAGGCTATCAGCGCCGACCCGAGTCTTGCAGATGCCCTTCGCAATCTGGCCAACACTTACTACTATCTGGAACGCTTTGATGAAGCAAAACCTTTGCTTGCTCGCTTCATACGGTTGCAAATAACCACTACCGCTTCACTAATTGCCGCCGTAACGACATTAGGCGAGCTCGAGCGCGGCGATGGTAACTATGCTGCATCGATTGCCTATGACTTACACGCTATTGAACTGGATTCCGACAACGATTCACAAGTACATATTATGGCGAACACCTATAACAACGCAGGCGAGGCCGACAATGCCATCGCCGTCTATCAAAAGGCAATTGAAGTCATGCCTGGCAATGCCTTCTTCGACCGAAGCCTTGGGCGAATTCTGGAACAGGAGAATCGTATCGAGGACGCACTTCAGGCCTACGAATCTGCCGCCGCTAAGAATCCTGATTCGAGTTTCTATTATGACCTTGTGGAATCAACGCGTAATCGCTTGTAGCGATTTCAGCTATGAGCGAGCCTTTTACTCCAAAGCCGCGACTAGTTCATCCCGCTCCTGCTCTGGCAGATTTGCTAGGCGACTAACTTCTGCATAGAAAGCGGAAAAATCCTGATTCGATTGTTCAAAAACTGCCACGAAGAATGGCAGTAAATCGTTGTAGGAAGCGACCGTTGAAAGCTGCGCGTTGTTTAGCGATCGCGAGAACCAACCATCGTAACCCTCGTAACCTTGCCACTGCTGCTTCAACGTCGCATATTCTTCGCGCAGCATCTGCTGTAGTTCCAGTTTCTGGCTGCGCATCGAAGACGCATTGAGGTCAAGTTGATAAAGCGATTCAAATCGATCTCTATAGTCGGTAACCAAGTCAACAAACTGCTGCTGTCGATCATAGTCTAGCAAGGCCGCAGCGATGTTAGAGTCCTTATTACTCTTAGCAAGCCAGCGCCGGACGCCCTCCCTTTCTACCGCCGTGGCGAAGCTCTCATTAAAGGTGGTATCGCCAGGTAAATAAACGAGTTGGTGAGCGAGCTCATGAAATATTAAGCCGGCGAGCTGATAGTCGGCACGATTCAGCACCGTGCTAAGTAGCGAGTCTTCAAACCAGCCTAGCGTTGAATACGCGTCGACCCCGCCTGTATAGACATCGAGCCCATCTTCCTCCAACTTCGCGGCATAGCGCAGGGCCTGTCTCTTATACACATCTGACGCTGCCGAC
>OJIV01000815.1_pt1 | contig 11859 bp, 9 predicted proteins | sample 1595861 | NCBI WGS metagenome assembly OJIV01 (sample SAMN05416883, study PRJEB24817) | seawater metagenome | isolation source: Sea water | place: Canada:Atlantic | collected 2013-11
TCCTTGCTGGTGCAATACAGCTCCGGCGGGGTCACCCCCGGCGACGCCTACCTCTGGCACCTGGATGAGAACGGGCGGCCTGAGTCCTGGCAGATGTGGGTGTCGATCATTCCAATCGGGGGGGCCGGCGCTAGCTGGGAGGATTGGGTGCAGCTCTCCACGGGGGCCTGGGTGTCCACACGACACCAGCTGGGGCCCATGGACATCCGGGTCACCGACCTGCAGGGTGCCGAGACCTTGGAGGCCTTGGAGTCCGGGGCCGACCCCTTCGCGCCGCTCTTGGCCCTGTAGAGCAGTGGTCGGCCACAGCGCCATGGAGCGCCAACGGCAGGGGGTAGGAAGTGCGTGGGATCCCACGCTGGGGCCCCCGCTCTAAACAGAGGGGGAACCCAATGGAGGCCCCGTGTACCGCACCCTCGCCCTGAGCACTCTCGCCCTTCTCGCCCTCGACGTAACGACCACGCTGGCGGCCCCCATGACCGGTCTGTCCTTGACCCAGGACGCCCAAGCTGCGGACGACGACAAGGCCAAGGTGAAGAAGGCCAAGATCAAGCAGAAGACCACCAGCTCCGGCGGCTACACCTACACCTTCTGGCTGCGCACCAGCGGCACCAGCGCTTCGGAGATCGGCTCCGCGGACATCACCATCTCCGACGCCACAAACGGCGCCGCCATGGAAGCCCTCACTCTGGAGCAAGGCGAGCGCGGCCGTCTGGTGTTCACTGGCCAGCTCGACGCGTTGGGAGAAGACGGCAGCGGCGAGACGGTCACGCTGACCTTCAAGACCGCGAACATGATCGACAACAACGGCGACCCCTTCGGCGAGCAGCAGGAGTTCGAAGTCAGCGTGGATGGCCTGGACGCCAAGCCCGCCGAAGACAGCACCGAGGGGTGGAAGGTCCGTGCCCGAAGCAACGCCGCAGGCCAGCTGACCGTGGTCCTGGGCAACGAGGACAAGGACTGGGCCGGAGGTGGGACCGTCGAGGTCACCGCCTCTGTGGACGGCGAGACCCCCGTGGCCCTCACCATGAGCGAGGTACGCCAACGCTACAAGGCGGAGCTGTCTGCCGACTTTGTGTTCGAAGACAACATCGTCATGAAGGCCGTTCTGCTGGACGAGGAAGGCGCGACCCTGGACAGCTTTGAGCAGACCGTGGCGCCTCCATCTGAGTCCGTGACCCCCGAGCTCTCTCAGGCCACCCTGAAGGAGAGCAGCGCCGGCGACGCCAAGCTGGTCACTTGGACGGAGTCCGACGGGCAGGCGACAGCACTTGAGGTGGAGCTCTTGGACAACGTCACCGGCGAGTCGGTCCTCATGACCACCGACGACACCCCGGTGATGTCCGTCCGCAGCTTCAATTCCTCCACCCTGGAGTTTGATCCTGGCGAGTCCCCAGAAGACTACGTCTATCTGGCCCTGATCGACCTGCTGGACAGCGAGGGAGACCCCGCCGGGGAGCAGATGGAGGCGGAGCTGACGGTGCCCAGCTACGACGCCGAGACCGGCGAAGTTGGAGTGGCCTGGACGCCCTACGCTGACAGCACGGGAACCACCTATGGCTACGTCGGCATCTACGCATACGAGGACGGCTACGGCGTTGCCCTGAGCCACGAGGACAGCGAGGATCTCGACGTAGACAGCGTCAAGGTGATCTTCGAGGAGCCCTATGAGGGGCCCGCCCCTTTGGACACTGAGATCAACCTCACCCTGAGCTACCAGGCCGACAAGTGGATCGAGAAAGGCCAAGGCAGCGTTCCCGAGGACTACACCCTGATCACCACCCTGGTCACCCCTGAGGGAGAGGTCCTCTCGAGCACCACCGCGACGGGCAGCGGTACTGGCACGGTCTATAAAAACGGCAAGGGGACCAAGAAGTCCGCCATCACCAGCCACCAGAACAATGTTCTCGAGCTGCTCTAGCCCCAGCGAGGGCGGCCGTCCTACTCAGGCATAGGGCTGCCGCCGATCTCCACCGCCTTCTTGTAGGCGGGACGCGCTTCAAAGCGCTGGATGTACGCCTGGATATTGGGGTAGCTCTGCCCCTTTGGCGCGCGCTTGACGCCGGCTTGTAGGCCATAGGACATCTGAATGTCCGCAGCGGTGAAGTTGTCTCCGGCCAGCCAAGGCTGGGTACTCAGGGTCTGCTCCACAAAGCCCATGTTCCGGATGATCTCCGGGTTGGTGAAGGCCCCATCAATGGTGCCCAGGATGCCCTTGACCACGGGCCGAATCAGGAAGGGCACCTTGTCGATCGCGGTGCCGTGCACCAGGGACATGAGCAGAGTCGGCATCAGGGTGCCCTCGGCAAAGTGCAGCCAGTAGCGCACCTGCTGGCGTTCTTGAGGGGTCTGCGGACGCAGGGTGCCATCCCCCATCTCCACCAGGTGCTCCAAGATCGCCGCCGACTCCGCCAGGGCCATGCCGTCGACCTGCACCACAGGCGACTTGCCCAAGGGGTGCACCTCTTTGAGGGCCGGGTCCGCGCGGAAGTTCTTGTCCCGCTTGTAGGTCTTGATCTCGTAGTCCAGACCCAGCTCCTCGAGCGCCCACAGGACACGGGTGGATCGGGACAGCTCCAAGTGATGAAGAACGATGGCAGACATGGCAAGCTCCTTGGGTCACCGCCCTATCCCTTGCCTTGTCCCCCGGCGTGCAAAGTGTGGGGCTCGCCCTCGAATGGAGACTCCGTGTCCAAGAGCAACGATCCCGGCCTGAACCCCACAACTGACGCCACCGCCGTGGCCGACAGCATCTGGAAGTCCATCCTGAGCGAGACGGAGTACAAGATCCTGCGCCACTCCGCGACGGAAGCCCCCGGCACAGGTCGCTATCTGAACAATGAGGAGGAGGGCTTTTATCACTGCGCGGGCTGCGCCCAGAAGCTCTACGCAGCCGAGCACAAGTTCCACAGCGGCTGTGGATGGCCCAGTTTCTACGACGAGGTCGAAGCGGGCGCTGTGAAGACCTACGTCGACACAAGCCACGGCCGTACCCGCACCGAGATGCGCTGTGGACGCTGTGATGGCCACTTGGGGCACATCTTTCAGGACGCCCCGCAGACCCCGACCGGAACCCGTCACTGCGTGAACGGCTATGCCGTGCTCTTCGTGCCCACGGGCAAAGATCCTCAAGAAGCGCTCGCCGAGCACCGCTCTAAGCAACAGGACTGACAGGCTTTGGCCTTTCGGATCTGGGCCTGACTGCGCTACATTGGGCCCTCAACGCGCGTAAGAGAGCTGTCCAATGCCCGCACAGACACGTCGGCAGACCCAGACCAACGGCACCGAGACCTCGGTGGCGCCTGCCGTTTCAACGGAAGTGGGCGACAACGCTTTCACCGGCGAGCAGCTCCAGCTCCAGAACGCCAAGCAGTCCTATGAGCAGGCCCTGGGCGGCTTTCTAGGCAGCGAGCTCTACAAGGTCGTGGCCAAGGAGCTCTCCGAGGAGAAGCTGAATGAGCACGCCAACGGCGCTGTGGAGGATGCCTTCAAGGCGGTCAAAGAGTGGCTGGTGGGACAGGCGGAGCCCTCCGAGGCCGCTATCGCCGCACAGTTCTCCGACGCTTTGGAGAAGGCCCTCGAGCCCCGTATTGAGCAGCTGCTCGCGGACTCCAACATCGCCGCGGCGATCTCCGGTTGGGCTCTGGAGCACCCCCGAACTGTTCTGGCAGCGGCCCTGGCCGGCGCAGCGACTTTCATCCTGACCAATCAGGACATCCCGGACATCGAGCACAAGATGGGCTTGGGTGGCGGGCACGCTCTGCTGGCAGGTGTGAACCTGGGCAGCACCCTGGACATCGCGTTGAACACCATCAACGTCGGGTACTCCTACAAGGGTGAGAACACCTCGGCGAGCCTGGGAGCCGAGTACGGCATGCAGGATGAGAGCCTGGCGATCAACGGCAACCTGACCCACCAGACCGACGCGGGCACCTTCTCACTAGACGGCAACTACAACCAGACGCCGGACACCATGAGCGCCGAGCTGGCCGCAGCCTTCAAGAACGAAGAGCTCAGCGCCCGTCTCTTCGGTCGCTACGAGGAAGGCGGCGGACAGTCGCTGGGCACTCTGGGCGCCGAGATGCGCGGCAAGTACGGCGAGAACGGCAACTACTTCATGGGCGGCGAGTACCGCACCGATGAGTCCTGGATGGCCCGCGCGGGGCTCTCGGTGGGCGACATCAACGACGGCGGCCGCTGGAGCCTGGAAGGCCGCGCGATGAACGACGCCAGTGGGCAGACCAACGCCGGTGCGTTCTTGGGCTACAAGCTGAACTTCTGAATTCTCTCAGCTCGTCCTTGGATAGGCAACTGAAGGCCCTGCACTACATCCAGTTCACGGACAGTGAGGCGCCAGGCCAGATGTCGGTGCCCCACAGGGTCTGAAAGCCCCCTTCCGTCTCCTGTCCGGGCGCCGAAGGAAGCGGCGGAGCAGTGGCCTGGTCGCCATAGCCAAGCTCGACCAGGCCGACGTTCAGGGAAGGCCCAGCGGCAATGGCAAGGTGCTCCGTCAGAGCGAATCCTGCCTTCACCCGAGGCCGCAGCCCCAAGGAGACGCCGCTGGTCCCGACGTAGTCGCCGCTGGTCACGACCACGTCCGTGTCGACGAACCACCGGCTCGAGAGCTCCTTGTGGCTGCCAAGTCCCAGGCCAGCCTGGAGGTAGCGCGTGTTCGGAGAGAAGCTGTAGGCAAACACCGTGTGCAGCCTGGGGTCGCCCAGAGTGCCCACGAGCTCCACCGCAGTCAGTTCATTTCCGCCCACCTGCAGGGTGTTGTAGCCCCCGGCCTTGAGGGTGAGCAGGCCCAGCGAGGTCCCCGTGTAGTCGCGGCCCGCGACGTTGATGATGCCCAACTGGCTGCCGCTGCCGGAGCCGGCGATGTTGATGATGCCCAGCCCGCCGCCGTTGGCCCGGCCTGCGATGTTGACGACACCCACCTGCTTGCGCTGCACCTCCCCGCCGATGTTGATCACACCGAGCTGTTGGGAGCTGGCGCGGGCGATGTTCAGGGTACCGAGCTGGAGCCCCATCATCTCGCCAGCGATGGTGACGGCCCCCACCTGTGTGCCGCGAATGTCCCCCGCGATGGTGATGGGCGAGAGCTGCACGCCGGTCATCATGCCCCGGGTGTAGACCGCGCCCCCCGCCGTCTGCAGCCCTTGACCGTCCCCTTCGCTCCATGCGAAAGCGCCGGCCGCTTGCACGCCGCTGAAACTCTGGGTCACGCCCGCCGCAACCGTCGCCAGCTGCGCTCTGGAGACCGATCCGGAGCGTGTACCGAGCAAGGCCAGCTCCACGCCATAGATGTTTCGGGTCAGATAGGGCAGCGGCACCGCCGAGAACGTGAACTTCTGCGGGGTGAGGGGCTCATCCCCACGGCGCACAGCCAGCGCCCCATCCACGGACTGAAAGTCCTTCGGAGACAGCCCGCCCGGAACGCCCGCAGCCAAGGTCAGGTCGGCGCGGGCCAAGTCGCCCTTCTCATCCACCCAGAGCACCCGATACTCGCCCGGAGTGAGGCCCAGGCTCAGGGGACGGCCCGCAGGCTTGTCCAGCTCCACGACCAGGGCGCCCTTGCTGTCGCGCACGTAGATCCGTCCGCCCAGAGCCTGGCCCAGGACCAGCTCGGCGCCGGCGGTGCTCAACTCGGTCATGACCAAGTCGCCGCTGCCCACCAGCTGGATGTCGAAGCTGGCGTGCTGCGGGCCGACCATGCTGCCTTCGGTGCGGGAGAGGGTCTGGTCGTAGGAGAACTGGTAGACCTCGTTCAGCGTCACCCGCCCGTCCGCCGAGTTGTCTGCAGCGCCACGCAAGCCCGTGACCAGGGCCTGGGTGAAGAAGCTGCCCTGGATGCTGTCGGCTTCTTGGGCGGCCTCGTCGGCAGAGGCGCTGGTCAGGTAGGCGTAGCCTTCGACCTTGACCGAGTCGTCCACCAGGAAAGGAGCCGTGTGGGTGCCGCCCTTGGTGCGCACGATGGCCCCGCTGGAGCAAGAGTCCAGGATCAAGATGCGCACTTCGGCGTCCAGATCATCCAGGGACTCCCGCAGCTCGGAGTAGAGGTAGTGGTTCTCCGAGAGGCGCAAGCCTTGGGCATCGGAGTGGCCGGAGTAGTACACGATGACCTCGGCGCGGTCGCCATTGTCATGGGCCCGCGCGACCAGATCTCCAACCTGGGCCATGCCCTGGTCCATGGCGGATCGATCCGGATCCTCAAGCAAGACCGAGGCCCCCGGAGCCACCCCGCCCAGCTCCAGGAGCACGTCTTCCATGGCTTGGGCGTCGGTGACGGCGTAGCGCAGCGTCACCCGACCTATCCCGCCGTCATTGGCACCAACGACCAGGGCGAAACGCTGGGTTGCAGCATAGGAATCACTGCCAGCAAGGGCGGCCAATAGCAAGGCGCTCATGGCGTCTCCTTTCGCAGGGTAAGCACCCGCTGCTCAATCTTGGGGTCCAGCTCCACCGCGCCCGACCAAGCCTTCTGCATCAGCGGCTGCAAGGCGAAGGGCTCTGAGGAGCTGAGCAGGAAGAAGCGCTCGAAATCCGGCGCATCATCCAAGGTGTAGGCGTGGGGCAAGGGATGCTGCCCGGGCTCAAGCAGCACGGCGGTGGTGCCGCGCTCAGGAAGGTGCTGGGTCAGCACCCCGTTTCCATCCACCGAGAACACCGCGCCGTATGCAGGCTTGGCGCTCATGGTCGAGAGCTGGAGCTGATCTCCGGCTTGGACCTGGGCTTGGTCTTCCAGCAGAACAGGTCCCTCCGCGGTCTGCAGGTGGATGGCCAGCTCCAGCGCCGGGCCCTTGATGCGCACCCCTGGATCCACGGGGATGACAGGCTGCACGGGGTCCTGGGGAGGAACGCCGACGTAGAGCAGAACAGCGGCCGCGATGGCCAGCGCTGGGGCCCACATCCACCGGCGGGAAACCGGAGCAGGTTCCTGGGCCACACGGGCCGCCAGCACCCGTGCAGGCATGCGCTTGAGCACCTGGGCATTGCTGGCCTCGATCTCGGCCAGACGCTCCAGACCCTGAGGCTCAGCCTCCAAGCGAGCGCGCACGGTCGCCGCCTTCTCCGGGGAGAGCTCCCCCAAGACCAGCTGCTCAACCAAGAGCTGCGGGACCCGCGTGTTCCTTCCACCGGTGTTCTTGGCGCTCACAGCACACCTTCCAGCTCAGCGACGTGGGCCTTGAGACCACGCATGCGCTTGCGCACGCCGGAGACCGACATGCCGACCTCTTCGGCGACCTCGTCCAGGGTCATCCCGTCCAGGAGCAGCAGGGTAGCCATGGTGCGGGTGGACTCCTTCTGGGTGGAGAAGATGCGGGCCAGGACGCTTCGGGCCTCGCTCACGCCGCCTGAATCGGGGGCGGAGGCGATGCGCATCACCAGCTCATCGTCCGGGTCCTCTGGGCGACGGCCCTTGGCCCGAATGCGGTTCAGACAGAGGTTGGTCGCGGTGCGGTAGAGCATCGAGCTGGGGGCATGCACCTCCAGCACGTCTTGCCGTCTCAGAATCTGAATAAAGGTCTCTTGCATCAGCTCTTCCGCGGCCTGGTCGTCTTTGAGCAGAGCCTTACACCGCCGATACACCATCGGTCCGTAGCGTGTGTAGAGTTCCTCGACATTGACGGCCAGGGGCGCCTCCAGTGGGGTCCAGTAGCTCCAAGACACCGCCTGGGCGTCTCACTGTTACCCAATGGGCGAAAAAACTCAGATTTGAGCGACCGGAGAGCCCTCCCAGAGCCGCATCATCACCTTCTGCTGGGCACTCTTGGGCGAGACGGCCATCATCGAGTTTCTCAGGACCGTGCCCAAGCCGCTCTGCCACTGGGCCACCTTCCCCAAGCGCTCCGAGCTCTCCGCTACCCACTGCACCCGCCCCGCGCGGCGCGCGATGTAGGCGGGGATGGCCTGGTCCAGAGGCTGCGCCAGGCACTGCACCAACACCATCGCGTCCTCGATCGCCATACCAGCCCCCTGCCCCATGTTCGGCGTGAAGGCGTGCGCTGCGTCCCCCAAGAACACCGCGCCGGGAAGCTGCCAGACGTGCTTGGCCATGCTCTGGATGGGTCGAACTTCTGCATCCAAGGCCGCCGCGACGCAGGCCCGAACGGGATCGACAAACTTGGAGAAGGCCTCCTCCAATCCGAGCTTCAGTCCGTTGTTCATGGTCAGGAAGAGGTAGAGCTGATCGCCCTCCAGGGGCACGATGCCCGCGCGCACGCCACGGCCCCAGTACTCCACGGAGTCCGGCTGCTCTCCCACGCCCGAGGCCACCAAGGCCCGCCAGCAGCGGTAGCCCGAGTCCACCAGCGGCACCTCGGCCCCCAAGAGACTGCGCAGCCCGCTGTGGATTCCGTCCGCACCGACCACCAAGTCGGCCTGGATGCGCTCCCCGCTGGAGAGCGTCGCCAGCCCATCGTGCAAGGCCACGAGCTCCTGCCCCAAGTACAGCTCGGCTCCTTGAGCGGCCAGCGCCAGCGCGTCATGCAGCGCCTCCCGGGAGACACAGCGCGCGGGCTCATCGCTGACCGGCTCCCCTGCTGCCCCCAGAACCTTGCCTTGGGCGGTCGCCACCGCGAAGCCTTGTGAGATGCGACCCAGGCCGTCGACCTGAACCCCAAGCCAGCGCAGGCAAGCTGTCGCGTTGGAGAAGAGCGCGATGCCAGCCCCGCCGCTGCGCAGCTCCGGGGAGCGCTCCACGATGTGCACGCTGTGGCCGGCCCGAAGCAGCCCCGCGGCCAAGCTCAATCCACCGATTCCTGCACCGCTGATGAGTACCTGCATTCTGATTCTCCGCTGCGCTGGTTACATAGCCTCATGCTCCAACGAAGCCTCAAACGGCCCCTGTGGTCCATCGTCGCATGCCCTGCCTGAGCCTAAGCCCGGAGAGGGCCGCAGTGCGCGTTTGGGGTCAGGAACGCCGCCTCACGCCCTTGGAATACAAGCTCCTGGACTACCTGCTCACGCGGGCGGGCCACCTCGTGACGCGAGATGACCTGCTGGTGGAGGTCTGGGGCTACCAAGCCGGCCTGAACACCCGGGCCGTCGACAACACCCTGCGGCGACTGCGACAGAAGCTCGGAACGGAACAGGGCTGGGCGCTGAACACGGTCTACGGCGGCGGCTACCTGCTGGAGCTTGAGCCAGTCTTCCCACTCCCAAGCCGCACCGGCTCCTTTCTTGGCCGAGAGACCCTCCTGGAAACCGTGACGGGTCTTTGCGGCGAGGAAGGGGCTCTGGTCACGCTGACGGGCCCTGGAGGAACCGGCAAGACCCGCCTGGCCCTGGAGCTTGCCTGGACCTTGCCCGAGCCCCCTCTCTGGGTAGAGCTGGCCCCTGTCGGCACAGGCGGACTGCGAAAGAGCATCGCAGCAGCCTTCGGCGTCTCCGTTCACGCCCTGGAGGGTGCCTGGACAGAGTTCTCCGGGCTGCTGGTTGTAGACAATGGCGAGCACCTCGTCCCTGAACTGGTCGCCTTCCTTCGGGAACAAGGGCGACAGCGCGTCCTCTTGACCAGCCGGGTTCCCTTGGAGCTGCCCAGGGAGAAGCGCATTCCTGTCCCACCCTTCAGCCCAAGTCAGGCCCTCTCCTTCTACCGAGCGCAGGTCGCCCGGCATGGACAGGCCTTGCCATTGGACTCACAGGCCCTCACCCGCAGCTTGGATGCCGTGGACCGACTGCCACTGGCAGTGGCCGTACTGGCCTCGCTGGCGCCCATGTTGCCCATCGATGACGCCAGCGGCACCCTTGAAGTGCTGCCGCTCCTCGTCTCCACCGAACTTGGCTCTCCTCACAACACCTTGGAGAGTGTCGTGGCGTGGTCCTGGTCGCTGCTCACCGCAGATCAGCAAGACCATCTCTGTAGACTCTCCGGCTTTGGTGGCCGCTTTTCCCTGAGCAGTGCTGCGGCCGTCCTTGGACTCTCAAGCCCCCAAACCGCGTCCTGTTTGGCAGCCCTGGCCAAGGCCTCCCTCCTTGACTTGGGCCCTATGGACGCTCGCCTCTACCAAGCCGCTCGAGAGTTTGCCCGGTCCCACGAGAGCGAAGAGCAGCGTGCGGCCTTTTTGAGCTGGGCCTTGGGTCTGGCCACCTCGATGCTTTGGGTCACCCCATTCGGTCCGGATTGGGAAGGCATCCGTGCGGAGATGCCAGACCTTCAACGGGCCATGGCCCTGACCGAAGACCCAAGCCAACAGCTCTCCCTGGCCTTGGTCTCCGCTCGTTGGCTCTGGCGAGGCGCACCCCTGATGCCCCTGATCCGCCAATTGGAGGACCGCATCGCGAGCGCTGCGGGCCAACAGGGAGCGCCCCTGGACCACGCCGCCATGCTCTTGGCCACCCTCTGCCTGAACGCCGGACAGCCAGATCGAGCGCAGGGTTGGCTCGCCGCACTGAAGGACAAGAGCGAGAGCACCCAAGGACGAGGCCTCTCGATCCTGGGATCAGCCCTTCGAATGAAGGGGGAGATCGACGCTGCCAGGGAGGCCCTGAACCAGGCAATCGTGCTCCTAGAAGGCCGTGACGACTACGAGCACTTTCGGGCACTGTGCCGCTTGGCCGCCTTGGAGGAGTTCACCTCCGGTCCAAAGACAGCGGAGCCCATTCTGTGGCGCGCCGTCCAGGCGGCCGAGGAGTTGGACAACCCCTACGCCCAGTGCATGATCAGTGCACAGATTGGCTCCAACCTGAGCATTCAAGGGCGCTGCCAAGAAGCAGCAAGCGTCCTGAATCAAGCCATACAGAGCGACCCGAATGCTCCCACGGCCGGCGCCCTGTACTTGAACCTGGCCATCGCCCAGCTTGGCCTTGGCGAGCTTGCAGAGGCAGAGGTCGCCTTGAGGCGGGCAGAGCGCTTCGCACGACGACGGGGAGATCGAGCCAATCAGGCCATGGCGCTCAACAACCTGGGCACGCTGTTGATGCTTCAGGAGAATCCAAAGGACGCAGAGCGCTCTCTGAAAATGGCCCAAGCCGCCCGGCCTGGGCTCCACCGCGCCGGCGCCATGGCTCAAGGCAACTTGGGCATCTTGGCCTTGCTCTTCGGAGACATAGAGCAAGCCTTGGCGCGCTTGGAGGGGGCGCTCCCTGACTGCGGAGAGCTGGGCTTGCACCAAGCCAACGCCTGCTACAGCACCTTTGCCACCTTGGCTGTGCACCTGCTGGGTCGAACACAAGAGGCCCAGCAGAGGCTAGTCGAGCTCCCAAGGCCAGAGGAGCCCGAGATCCAGCGGCTACAGAGCCAGGTCAAGCTGTGGCTCGATGGAGGAGCCCCATGGCCAAGCCTGCAGACTGGAGACGGCGAGGACCTCAGGCTGCTGCACCTGATGCGCAAGCTTCGCAGCAGCTGACCCGGCCAGGGGGACCAAAGCGCGCAACGTTGTCGGGTAGGGCCTGGAGCGCCTCGAGGGCACAAACAAGACCATAGCTTTCAAGGCAACAAGCCTACTCCCAGGCCTCGCCTGTCCAGGTCTGGGTCTGGGTCTAGTTCTCATCGTCACTCGGGGAGACTTGCCGGGAGGGGGGCTCCTCGAAGGTGACCTTGATGTCCCACTTGTCGTCTCGGTCTAGGTCGATCTTGGCCCGGTTCGCGCTGGCATTCCCAGCGTCTTGGTAGACGTTGATCTTGAAGTTCGCTCACGCCGCCGGAATCTGGGGCCGAGGCGATGCGCATGACCAGCTCGTCCGGGTCCTCTGGACGGCGTGCCTTGGCCCGAATGCGGTTCAGGCAGAGATTGGTCGCCGTGCGGTAGAGCAGCGAGCTGGGGGCATGCACCTCCAACACGTCTTGCCGTCTCAGGATTTGAATAAAGGTCTCTTGCATCAGCTCTTCCGCGGCCTGGTCGTCTTTGAGCAGAG
>OJIV01000821.1_pt1 | contig 11790 bp, 11 predicted proteins | sample 1595861 | NCBI WGS metagenome assembly OJIV01 (sample SAMN05416883, study PRJEB24817) | seawater metagenome | isolation source: Sea water | place: Canada:Atlantic | collected 2013-11
GTCGTAGCCGTCACAGTCCTCGTCGATGCCGTTGCCGTCGATCTCCGTGCCGCCGGTGCTGACGGTGCTGTCGGTGTCGTCGCAGTCATCGCCGCCGTAGTCGCTGCTGTCTTCTCCGTCGCCGTCGGCGTCGTAGTCGCTGCCGCCGTCACAGTCGCTGTCCGTCCCGTCGTACCAAGTCTCGGTCGCCGAGGTGGAGATGGCCGAGTCGGTGTCATCGCAGTCCGTTCCGCCAAAGGCATCGTGGTCCTCGCCGTCCCCGTCTGCGTCGTAGTCGCTGGCGCCATCACAGTCTTGATCCACGCCGTCGTACCAAGTCTCGGTCGCCGAGGAGTTCACGTAGCTCAGAGTGTCGTCGCAGTCGTCGCCACCGTAGGAGCTGGAGTCCTCGCCATCGCCGTCCGCGTCGTAGTCGCTGGCCCCATCGCAGTCCTGGTCGGTGCCGTCGTACCAGGTCTCGGTCGCGGTGACGTTGACGGCCGCATCGGTGTCATCGCAGTCGGAGCCGCCGTAGGCGTCGGAGTCGAAGCCGTCTTCGTCCGCGTCGTAGTCGCTCTCTCCGTTGCAGTCCTGGTCCGTGCCGTCGTACCAGATCTCGCTGGCGGCCGGGTTTATGGTGGCGTCGGCGTCGTCGCAGTCGTTGCCGTAGCAGACCGAGTCCGAGAACCCATCGCCGTCGTCGTCACAGTCGGTGCAGACATCGCCGATGCTCAAGGCGCCGCTGGCCGCGTAGATCGTGTAGGAGGAGGTGATGTCCTCGGCCGTTCCAGCGCCCACGTAGAAGCCGTAGCTGACGGCCTCGCCAGCAGCGATGGTGGTGGACTCGTAGGTGTAGTGAACCGAAGAGTCGGTGGTGGTTCCTCCTGGGTCCGACCAGGCGATGTCCGCATCGGTGTCGTTGCTGCCAAAGCCCAGGGAGCCGTTGCTGGGGTCACAGGGAGCCAGACCAAAGGTGGAACCCGAGCTGCCGGTGGTGCCCGCCCAGTCGTCCAGGCTGTCACCGGTGTCCAAGTCCTCCACATCGTTGATGGAGGTGTTGGTGCCGTAGGTGTCGTAGTCCGGCTCGGTGTTCACACCGTGCATCATGCGGAAGTCGGTGATGTCGGTGGTTCCGACGTTGTAGACCTCGTACCAGACCCGCATCATCATCGCGTTGTCGATGGTGGTGCTGCCGCTGGTGCGGGTGACCGTGGCGTTGATGTAGGTGTAGCGGGTGATGACCAAGTCACCTACCGAGAAGACATGCAAGGCGTCGGCGCCGCCGTAGGACTCGGAGTCCACGCTCCAGTCGCAGACGCCATCGGCGTCGTTGGCCTCGTAAAAGTAGGAGGTGCTGGCCTGGTCGTATTCCATCGTGATCTGCATGAACTGCTGATCGGCGTAGGTCAGGTCGATGTCCCCTACGCCCGGCGAGGTCGCGTAGCTGTAGGGATCGCTGATCTGGAAACCCGTGCTGGTGTCGGGATTGACCCAGGTTCCGCAGTCACCATGATCGATGTACCAGAAGCCGGCTGTGCTGCTCATTTGACCCGCCGCGAGAGCGGTCTGGGGAAGGGCGAGCAAGCCAAGTGCCAAGGAAGGCAGCAAGAGTGTGGAACGGCGCATAGGAAAACCTCGGTAAGCGTTGCCCAACCGGCGTCTAAGCCAGGGGCGTCTCGGTGCCGGGCCAAGATAGCCTGAAAGGCGAGCGACAGGAAAGCTCAGCCTCTGACCTGAGCATGACCTACTGGGACCAAGGACGAGGAAAGCCACCACCCCGGGTGCCTGGAGTGGTGGCTGTCGACAGAGCCTGTGGCCTGACATCAAAGTCACCTACAAGGTTACACGTCCCCAGAGAATCGGTACTACAGTAGATTACAGTGGGGAAGGCGCTCGCCCGCGGGGCCAGAAATCCTCCTCCAGAAACGTTGTCACCCCTGGATCATTGGTGCTTGCATTCCTCCTGACTTTGGCCTGCAGCGCCGACAACAACCCCCTGGTGGATCAACGCCCCAGCGTGTTGATCATCACCTTGGACACCACGCGAGCGGACCACCTGGGCCCATACGGCTACCCCAGAGCGGACACGCCCACTCTGGACACGCTGGCCGAGAAGGGCATGGTCTGGGAGCGCGCCTACTCCTCCTGCCCCCTGACCATTCCCAGCCACTCCACCATCTTTACGGGCCGCTTCCCTCCAAGCCATGGCGTGCGGGACAACGGCGACTTCATCCTGGGAGAGGAGCAGGTCACCCTGGCAGAACGGCTGCAAGATGCTGGCTATGGGACCGCGGCCTTCACCTCGGCCTTCCCGACACAGGCACGTTGGGGTTTCAGCCAAGGCTTCGATTTGTACTACGACCCCCTCTCCAGGCTTCCTACCCAGCTGGACTGGCGGGATCAGCGCACCGCAGACGAGGTCATTGACGACGCCCTGATGGCGCTGCCGGAGCTGGACAAGGACGGTCCCATCTTCGTCTGGGTACACCTCTTCGACGCCCACTGGCCCTACGCGCCCCCAGAGCCCTACCTCTCCGAGCACCCGCGCATGCCCTACGACGGCGAGATCGCCTTCGCGGATGCCCAGGTCGGCCGCCTGATGAAGTGGTGGGACGAGAGCCAGGGAGACAACTCCGTGGTCCTGGTGACCGCCGACCACGGCGAGGCCTTCGGAGATGGCGGCGAGCGCACCCACGGCTTCTTGCTCCACGACGGCACCTTGCGCGTGCCGATGATCCTGCGCGCCCCCGGCCTGACCCCAGGCGCACGCAGCGACGACGTGGTCTCCCATGTCGACATCGTGCCCACGGTGCTCAACATCGTGGGTCTGCCACTGGACGACACCCTCCAGGGCAGCGATCTGCGCACCGGCGGCTCGGAAGAGGTCTACTCCGAGGCCCTCACAGGACAGTTCAACCTGGGCCTCAGCGGCCTGTTCAGCGTGACCCACCAAGAGGGCCGCTACACCGAAGGGGGCCACGGAGACTTCTACTCGGTGGTCAGCAACCGCATCCTGACGGTGCCGGACTCCACCAAGGACCTGGTACCAGAGGAGCAGCGCCTTGCGATGCTCAAGGCCCGCTTGGACGAGGTCATCGCGCCCGACGCCACCCTGGACGAGATCGCCTTCGAGCAGCTGATGGCCTTGGGGTACATGGGTGGTGACATCAACGCAGGCCCTGGAGAGATCGACCCACGGGACGTGGTGGAGTTGGTGCCTCTGACCTGGCAGGCCCGGCAGCTGATGGGCATGGGCCGATTGGCCGAAGCCGAGAAGGTGGTCGCCAAGCTGGAAGAAGGCATGCCCAACACCTACGGGGTGGACCAGCTCCGGGCATCCCTGTTGCGAGCACGCGGTGACCTGAGTGGCGCCAGCGAGGTCTTTGCGGATCTCTACGTGCGCGCTCCAAGCTCCACTACGGCGCTGCAGCTCGGCGGCATTTACGCCTCCATCGGCGCTTGGCAGGAGTCCGAGGGCTGGTTTGAGGCGGCCCTGGAGCACCAACCCAACAGCCCCGAGGCCATGGCTGGTCTGGTTCACGCGGCCCAGTCCAAGGGGGAGACCGAGCGGGCCCGGGAGCTGGCCTACACCTGGCTACAGGTCTACCCAGACCACGCTGAGCTGATGCTGGTCCTGGCCGAGCTCTACCTGCTGGATGGCCGCCCTGACGACGCGCTGCGGGAGGCTCAGAACGCCCTGCAGGCCGGTATGTCGACCACCCCTTGGGCCCAAGCCACACTGGCCCAGGCCCTCTGGGAAGTCGGCGAGGCCGATCTGGCCATCGAGGCCCTTCAAGATGCCCTGGCCATGAACCGCTACAACCTGCCGATCCGCGTGCGCCTGACCGAGTGCCTGCTGGATGTGGGTCGCAACGCGGAGGCCGTGCGCAACATCGCCCCGCTGGCCCGCTTGATGCCCGAGGACGAAGCCATCCAGGCTCTGAACAAGCTCGCAGAAGAAGCCCTGGAGACCGAGCGCAAGGGTGGATAGTCCCACTGCATGCCCTGGTCCGCCCCCATCCCCCTGAGCTCACTCACCCTTGGGGTGTGGACGCCAGTGCCTGGGGGTCGCTCGCTGATGCTGATGCGAATGGCGGGTGAGCGGGTGTTGGCCAGAGAAGGGCGTCCGGGCGGCTTGATAAGCACCCTGCCCCAGCTTGAGACCCGGGTGCGCGGCGGCCGGGTGCAGGCGATGCTGACCGAGCGTGACAGCGTGCAGGCCCTCTGGCGCGAGCTGGAGGCTGCTGTGCGTGCGGGGGAGTCCACAGGGGCACACCGCGCCTTGGTGCTGTGGCTGCAAGACGGGCACCCCCTCACTCAGCTGCTGCTGCAAATGGCCGTGCTCAACGCGGGCGTGGTGGCCTCGGCTGCGGACGCTCTGCATCTGAGCCGTCAACAGCACGGCCCTGCGCTGGCCCAGATCGCAATGGGTCCGCTGGAACTCCTGCTCTCCCTCCCCCTTCAGCCAGAAGCTCCAAGGCCCCGACCCGCTGGTGAGCTCGGGCTGCTGGACGCGCGCCTGCATACGGCCGCTGAGCACGGTCATGGGGAAGAAGTCGCTGCACTCCTCGCTGGCGCAGCGCTCTCAGGTTGGGACCGGGCACACATTGAAGGGGCTCTGCTGGGCCTGTGTTCAGACCACTTCCTGGACCTGGGTCAGGGGCTGATTCAGGTGAGCCGCGTCTTCGACTTGCTGGAGGGCGCGGGGGCGAGCCCGGAGCAAGCGGCGGAGGTTCTGGCTGGGCTAGGCCGGAGCTTGGTGCAAGGGGAACGCTGGGAGGCCCTGCCGGAGTGGACGGGACTGCGCAGAGCCCTGGACAGGCTGGACCTGGCGGCGCTGCACCGGGCCTCTGTGACCGGGGCTCCTGCTTGGTTCGACCGAAGCGGCCTGCTGCGGGCCTTGTTGGAGATGCCACCGGAGCAGTGTTTGGCAGAGTGGATCAAGGCGATTCAGGGCGGCGTTCCCCTGCCCGACTTGGTCGAAGTCTTGGCCCTTGGCGCTGCAGAACGCCTGCTGCGCGCGGACCTACGGTTGGACTTTGATCCGCGCCAACCTCAAGGCTGGATGGAGCTGGCTCAGGCCCTGACCCACGCCCAAGCCCTTCAAGAAGTGGTCTCTCGCTGGCACGACGCCCGGGTGCTGCGCCTGCTGCTCTTCGCCGTTTGGCGGGTGGCGGAGCTGGCGGAGCTGGACGGTGAGCAGAGCCGCCTACAGGAAGCCCGCGCTGGAGACGTGCCTGCCCTGCTCCAAGCCGCAGCCATGCGGGATCCTGTACAAGCGGTGGCCATTGGAAGGCAGCTCCCCATGCCGGCGCTCTGCGGCGCAGTGATGCGCTTGGGCTTGGATGGACAGACCGCCCTGCCCCTCCAGTCCGCTCACCGCGCCCACGCGGCCTTGGCGGCCCTGCGTCTGTCCGAAGAGCTGCCGGGCGACCAGGCCAGACTGCCCCTGCTGGGGGTGCTGCGCTACCTGAGCGCGCCGCGGCAAGAGCGGCGTTTGAGGAAGGACTTGGCGGAGGCATGGGTGTGGGGGCAGACTGGGCCGGAGGAGGGGACCCCATGAGCCTGCTGCTTCTGCTCGCCTGCGCGGAGCAGCCTCCAGCACCCGACACCTTGCTGTGCATGGACGGCCCCGACCAAGGCGTGCCAGCCTGGGAGGTCGGCAACGAAGCCCGTGTGATGGCCCTCTCTTCCCCCGCAGGGGCCTGTGGAGAAGGTGGACAGAACGTGGAGCTGGAGGAGACGGCTACGTTGGCGGATCTGGAGCCCGGTGAACTGGTCAGCTTCGTGGCGACCTTCAGCTCCTCCGAAGGCGGCCGGGCCTTCCGGTTCTGGGATGAGGATGGACTGGTTCTGGCGGCCCACGAAGGACAGGGCAGTCTGATGTCCAGTCTCCAAGAAGGTCTCCAGGTCTCTCCCAGCCGGCGCTTGGGCACCACGGGCTCCGGCTGCGAACAAGAGCGTGAGCTAGAGTTGTTGGTCGAGGCGGACCAAGAGCAGCTGGTGCTGGTGCCCGGTCAACGCGGCAGTGTCGCCTTCAACGGCGAGAACTTGGTTGTTCAGGCCGGCCGCACCAGCGTACCGGCGTACCCACGCACGTGTGGTGAGATGCGCGAGGCGGAGCATTGGATGGTCTGGCGCGAATAGCTCCGCAGCGACAGCCTTGTCGCGGTGGCCTGGCCTCGCTGCGGCCAAGGTGTTGAAATTGTGCCTGGCATGGCACTTGCTCCAGACCCGGTAGACCTTGGAGTGACCATGATTCTTCTCACCCTGCTCGCCGGCTGCGCTTCCCTAAGTGAGGCTCCAGAGACCGAGACCCTTCGCCTCTGCTTTGGCAGTGACGCTGAGGCGCCGACGGAGTGGGAGAGCCAGAGCTGGGAGGTCGCCGGCGAGGTGACGGGCCTGCAGACTCTGGCAGCGGATGAGAACTATGAGGAGCTCAACATCTACTCCTGCTGGGAGACGCCTGAGCTGATGATGACCCTCGTGGATGAAGACGGCGTGAGCTGGACTTTGGGCATGGGCCAAGGCGAGGGGGAGCTGCCCGAGCTTGACCTGGCCGTGGGTGCAAGGGTGGACCTGCATCTCTCAGGGGTGTTCTCCTTTGGCCAGACAGCCGGGGCGGTGATCGAAGATGCACAAGGGCTGGTGTTCGCAGCCGATCTGGGCAACTGGGGCCGCGCTCTGGACGACCAAGTCAGCGATGGACTGCGGGTCTCGGATGGGGAGCGCACCTTGACGGTAGAGGGCGACTGCGGAACCCAAGACTGGGGCCAAATCGACTTTCAGGGTGATGGAGACGCTCTGAGCTTGGAGACTGGGGAGCGCGGCACCTTTGAGCTCGCCGGGGAGACCCTGCAGGCCCTGAACGCGGGCTCTTTTGTGTACACCCAAGCCACCTGCACCGACGTGGCCGGGCTGGAGAGCTGGATGGTGTGGCGCTAGGACGGCCTAGAAGCGGCGGCTGATCCCGGCCGAGCCTTGTAGCTGCACGGCCTCGGGGTCTTGGAACACCCGCCAAGGATCCCATCCTACGGCCATCTCCGCCGTGAGCCAGCTGCGCTCACCGAGCTTGAAGGCCACACCCATGGGCACGCGCATGACGCTGAGGCTGCGCAGGCCGATGCTGGGGTTGGCCGTGATCCAGAGGCGCTCGTGCACCATGCCTGCGATGGGTACGCCCGCAGCCACCCAGGCGAAGCCTACCTGCAGCTCGCCCCCCAGGCGGAATCGGGGGTTGTCCACGTACCAAAAACGCCCGTAGACCCCGGCTCCTGCGCCGCTGGTGTTGCCGACAAAGGCCACCCCGCCCAAGTCGACCCGCTCCCGCCAGGTGAAGCGTCCGGAGAGCTGGCCGCTGAGTCCCTCGCAGCCGCCGAGCAGCAAGCACCCGCCTTCTTGGGGCTGGGCGACGGGGCCGGTTCCAGTGAGGGCCACGCTGACCTCGGCTGGGGTTCCAGTGGCAGAGACGGCGAGCGGCAGCGGCGTGCCCAACATCGCGGAGGGCGCGCAGGCGATGGCCAGGGCCCAGATCACTTCTTCTCGTCTCGCTTTCCGTGAAGGGAGAACTGCACAATCATGCCGAGCGCGGCCACGCCGCCGATAACCAAGGGATTTCCTGGGTAGCCCACCGATATGGCGACGAGCATGCCGCCGAGCAGCGCAGTGAGGGGGCGCAGCAGAGCGTGGAAGAGCTTGGGGAAGAGCAAGAGCCCCACCGCAGAGGCGATGGCCGGAACGAACCAAGGAGCCGCTTCTCCCTGAAATACAGGCCAGATGGTGAAGGTGAGGCCACCTGTGAGCACGGCGCCGAACACGGAGATCGCCGCGCGTTCCACGAAGCGACAGAGCAAGGCACCCAAGCCGGCCAGGACCACTGCGATGACGGCACGGATGGCCGCGTCGATGTCCGTGGGGAGCAGGGTGCCGATGAAGAGCCCCAAGACAATGCCGGGGACCAGGATGGTGACCTTGTACAGGCGTGCGCCCAAGAAGGTCAGGCCGGCGCCCAAGAGGCCCAGGATTCCGCGGAAGCCCACTGCGGTCTGGTCCGCGCGTCCGACGAGCTCGGCGCCTATGTCTGTGGCCCACTGGGGCATGCATCACTCCGCGATTATTGACCTTGACTCCCCTAACCCACCCAAGCCAGGAAGAGTCCATGACCAGTCCCCACGACCGGGCCGCCGCAGACGAGTTCGACAAATGGGCAGCCAAGGGGAGCGGTGAACGCATGGAGAAGGGCCATCTACCGGTGACCCTCCCGGTACTGAAGGAGTTGACGCTGGGTGGCGAGAGCCGCGTGCTGGACGTGGGCTGCGGCGCCGGATGGCTGGTTCGCCTTTGCCTGAAGCGAGGGGCCGGACAGGCCACTGGGGTGGACATCAGCCCCGGCATGATTGAGCGGGCCAGGGAGCTGGGCGCGGGCGCGTTCGAGGTGGCCTCTGGGGAGGCGCTGCCCTTCGCCGATGGGCACTTTAGCCACGTACTGAGCGTGGAGAGCCTGTACTACTACGCCGACCCCTTGGCAGCCCTGCGGGAGTTCCGACGGGTTGCAGCGGTCGGCGCTGAGCTCGCCGTGGTCATCGAGCTCTTCGACGAGAGCCCGGTTGGCAAGGTCTGGAAGCAGGCTTTGGACGTGGAGATCCACAACTGGAGCCAAGCAAAATGGGCCCGGGTCACGGAAGAGGCCGGCTGGTCAGGTGTGCGCACCCGCTGCATCCCCCGACCGGAGCCCGCGCCGGCGGAAGCGGACTTCAAGTCCAGCACCTACTGGCCGGACTACGAGACCATCCGCGGCTACCACCGCATCGGCGCCTTGGTGATTCGCGGCCAAAACCCTGGTTAGGCGAGCTCCAAAGAGTGGGCTCAGCGCAGGACCAACTTCTTGGTGTCGAAGGCTTCAGCCTGGGCGAAGACGCCAGCTTCGATCTCAGAGCGCAGGCTGACGACACGCTCAGTGTCCTTCTGGCCCATCGCACGCTCCAACAAGCCAAAGCTGTACTCCAGCTCCGCCGCCGAGGCCCGACTTCCCTGCTCGCGCACCAGGACCTCGAGCTCAGGCTCGAAGCTGCCTTGGTAGACGTCGCGCACCATCTGCTGAGCGGCCTTGCGCTCGCCCTGGGCGTGCAAAGCCTCGGCCTCCGCCAAACCCGCTTGAAGGGTCAAGGCGCGGGCCTCCCACATGCCTTCCATGTAGGGCTCTCCCGAGGGCGACATCGCACCCAAGAGATCCACGCCATGACAGGCCAACAGCATCGTAAACAGCAGCATCATGCACGATTGGTCACATGGGGACCTTGACGCGTCAACCCTGAATTATTGGGCACTTCATAGGATCTAATCCAAGTCACTGAAAGACTTGCAAAAGCTGGATCCGAGAAAAGCGTGATTCGCGGCGGTGCAGTGGTGCACCTCGGCTACAAAAAGTCGCGGCCTTGGCGGTCGTAGAGCACCGCGACGACAATCAAGCCCACCCCGGTTCCGACCACTGCGCCAGTGGCACCACCGGCCAAGGCCCAACGGGTCCGCTTCTGGTTGGCGCGGGCCTGGAAGCCCTGAATGAACCCTGTCTGAAACTCCGCGCTGCGCTGCTGCCAGGCACCAGGCGGTGGAGGGGGCACGTCTTTGCGTGTTTTGTAGGCTTGGTAGCCGGCGCCGCCGAGAACCGCTGGCGCACCACAGACCAGGCCGCCACAGACCACACCAAGACCGGCGGCGCCTGCGCCAATGCCAGCGCCAGCGACCGCTGGTTGAATCCAGTCTGCGAGCTCCTCGGCGGCGTCCTGGCCAGCTTCGTAGCCTTCTTCGTAGGATCCCCAGAGGGCCGGGTCGACCTGTACCGGCTCTGCCGCAACTTCGGCTGCAAGCTCTGGCTCAGCTTCGGTCTCACCACTCCAGCCCGAAGGCAGTGCCTCCTCGCCAGCGGTCTCTGCGGGGGAATCTGCGGGGGCATCCTCGGGGGTTTCGTCCGGCGCCTCAATCTTGGCGTCTTCGGTCTCCTCGTAGGGCTCTGAGGGCTCAGCTGGGAGTTCTGCAGACGGCTCAGCAGGAGCCTGCACAGGCGCGGAACTGGTGGTCTCTCCCTCGCCTTCTGGCGCAGGGTCCTGGGCAAATGCCAGAGTGGTCAGCAGCAGCAGCATGAAGCCTCCGCAGCCACCCTATCCGCCTGAGCCCAGGGCGCGCGAGCCCAGCCACCAGGCACCGCTGACCGCGAGCACCGCCGCGCCACCGGTCACGAGGCTCCACTTGCGCCTCTGGCTGAGCAGCTCCTCTCGGTAGGCCGCGTCAAAACCGCCCTGAAATGCGAGGGAATCCCATTCCTGCTCAGAGACAGCCGGCGTCTCCACGATCACCAGGTCCCAGGCCCACAGGGCGCTCGCCAAACCAACAGAACCGCAGCCCAAAGCCGCACAGCCGGGGCTGTCGATCCTGGGCGCCATCCCCAAGGCCAAACCAGCTCCGGCGGCAGCCCCACCCGCCAAAACGCCAGCCGCTCCAGCCCGGTAGCGGCGTACATCCTGACGGGCGCGAAGGGTCCCAGCATCCTCGCCCGCTGACCAGCTTGCATGGAGCTCGAGGGGGAGTTCAGGAGGAGGAGCGGCCAGAGAAAGGGCAGCGCAGAGGATCAGCATGCCCCGCACATGACCTGGGACCCGGGCATCGGCAAGGAGGGCGTACACCCGGCGATCCTGCCCATGCATAGCGGCATGGGTCCCGGCTGGGGCCCGAGGATGCGGGGGCTCGGTTTCCCCTGGCCGAACAGGTGACTACCATCTGGGCATGCACAGAGGCCCGAATACGGCCCCCTCACCCGCGAGGAGAAGATTTCATGTCCTTTGAGAAGTTCACTGTAAAGGCCGTCGAGGCCATCGCAGAATCCCAACGCATCGCCGGACGCATGGGCAACCCAGAAGTCCGTCCTGCGCACCTCTTGGTGTCACTCCTGGTCCAGGAAGGCGGCGTGGTCCCCAACCTGCTCCGCCGGGTCGGGGCCGATGTTGACCAGGTCAAAGAGCGCTGCGCTCAGATCATCAACGAGGTCTCCAAGGTCAGCGGCCAGAACAGCGCCAAGGTGAGCCGCCTGCTGCAGAACGCCTTGGACGACGCCGAGAAGGTCTCCCGTCGCTACAAGGACACCCACGTCGCCAGCGAGATGCTCCTGGTTGGGATCATCCGGAACAAGAGCAAGACCCAGGCGATGCTCAAGGAGTTCGGGGTCACCGAAGACCGCGTGATCTCCGCGATCGAGGCCCTTCGTGGTGGCCAGAACGTCTCCGGAAAGGACGCCGAGGACAGCTACGAGGCCTTGGAGAAATACACCAAGGACATGACCCAGCAGGCCCGAGACGGAAAGCTGGACCCTGTCATTGGCCGAGATGAAGAGATTCGACGCACCCTGCAGGTGCTCTCTCGTCGCTCCAAGAACAACCCGGTGCTGATCGGCGAGCCCGGCGTTGGCAAGACCGCCATCATCGAAGGCATCGCCCAGCGCATCGCCACCGGTGACGTGCCTGAGTCCTTGCAGGACAAGAAGGTGCTCTCCCTGGACCTGGCCGCCCTGCTCGCCGGCGCCAAGTACCGCGGCGAGTTCGAGGAGCGCCTCAAGTCCGTGCTCACCGAGATCGAGGAGTCCAACGGCACCATCATCCTGTTTATCGACGAGCTCCACACCATGGTGGGCGCCGGCAAGGCCGAAGGTTCGATGGACGCAGGCAACATGCTCAAGCCGGCTTTGGCCCGCGGCGAGCTGCGCTGTGTGGGCGCTGTCTCTTATACACATCTGACGCTGCCGACGATATGCAGTGTGTAGAT
>OJIV01000825.1_pt1 | contig 11747 bp, 7 predicted proteins | sample 1595861 | NCBI WGS metagenome assembly OJIV01 (sample SAMN05416883, study PRJEB24817) | seawater metagenome | isolation source: Sea water | place: Canada:Atlantic | collected 2013-11
ATCAGTAGACGCAAACTGTAATTTTACATTGCCTGATTATACCTCCTTGGCAACAACAGCAGATAACTGTACTGTTGTAACGGTTACTCAAGTACCAGCTCCAGGAACAATAGTAGGAATTGGAAGCACTACCATTGTATTAACGGCAACAGATGGGTCCTCAAATACAGCGACTTGTAATTTCGATGTACTTGTTTCTGATACTACCAATCCAATAATAACCTGTCCTGAAGACCAAGAAGAATCAGTAGACGCAAACTGTAATTTTACATTGCCTGATTATACCTCCTTGGCAACAGCAGCAGATAATTGCACCGATGTAACGGTTAGCCAAGTACCAGCTCCAGGAACAGTAGTAGGAATTGGAAGTACTACCATTGTATTAACGGTAGATGATGGTAACGGTCAAACCGCTACCTGTACGACTGTAATTACTGTCGAAGACAATGAAGATCCTGTCATTACTTGTGCTCCTGATGGAACTCGTGATACAGATCCTGGTCTTGATCAATACACTGTGGTGGGAACCGAGTTTGATGCCACCTTTACAGATAACTGTCCTGATGGAAGTATCACAAATGATATGAACGGAACCGACACGATCACTGGCGAAATACTTGTTCCGGGAGTTATTACAGTGGTTTGGACGGTAATTGATGGAAATGGTCAAACAGCGATTTGTGCTACGGTAATTACAGTAGAAGATAATGAAGCTCCGGTTGCTGTTTGTCAAGACATTACTGTACTATTAGATCAAAATGGCCAAGCAACAATTTCTGCAAATTATTTAGACGGAGGATCTACAGATAATGTAGGTATTATTTCTTTTGAAATCGATATCGATACTTTTTTATGTGATAATATAGGCGAAGTTTCAGTAACATTAACGGTAGCTGATGCATCAGGGAATACAGATACTTGCATTGCAGTAGTTTCTGTTATAGATACTATAAATCCTGTAATTGTTTGTCCTGTTGATATAACAGTAGACCCGGGAGCAGGAAATTTGTATTATGAAGTACCAGATTACTTTGCAACTGGAGAAGCTAGCGCAGTTGATAACTGTACTGATCCATTAACTATACTTTCGCAAGATCCAGCGGCGGGAACCTTACTTCCTGATGGCATATATCCTGTTACTATGATGGCAATAGATGAATATGGAAATATGGGTACCTGTACTTTTATCTTAACCATAGAAAGTATGCTTGGTAAAACTGATGTGGAACTGAACATTGGAAGCATAGTAATGCATCCTAATCCTTCAAAGGATATGTTTATACTAAGCAATCCGCAAGCCATAGCACTACAGCAAGTTGTTATCTATGACTATACTGGTAGATTGATTCAAACCATCAATCTTAGCGATATGGGAACCCAAAAAATGATCGATGTGTCTCAATTGGCCACTGCTCCTTATATGGTAGTGATCCAAAGTGAAAAAGGTCAGATCACAAAACTATTGATTAAAGAATAAATATTTAGTAGAGTAAAGAACCTTTCTCAAATTGAGAAGAGCACCATCTTTATAACAATTTGATAAGAAAGACCCACTAACTAATTAAAAAAGAATTAATACCTATAATAATGGGTAATTAACCATTTATAGATTACAAACCACTCTATTAATTTAGGGTGGTTTTTTTTATATTTAATCTCTTAAGCAAAATATTAATCATATTTACTTATATTTATAGGATAATTAATATAATTAATATGAAAAATATAATTACACTAACTCTCATCTTTTTTATTAACCTCACTATGTATTCTCAAGTTTCTGATCTAATTAGTTACCAGGCTATTGTTAGAAGTGTGGACTCCAAATTACTCATAAATAAAACTGTGGAGATGAAAATTAGTATTTTAGAAGATTCCGCGACAGGAAGCCCAGTTTATGTTGAAAATCAAACATCAACCACAAATAGCAATGGATTGCTTAGCTTCAAGATAGGAACTGGAATAGTTATTTATGGTGACATTAAAACAGTTGATTGGTCAAATTATAATTATTTTATTAAAACGGAATCAAATACAAAAGCAGGACAAACTTATACGATCACCGAGTACTTGGAGGAGATAATCCGCTAGCTAGTATAAGTTTAAAATAAATAATGTTTATCTACAGTACCTTGATCTATCGTTTAAATTTTAACCAAACCTTGTAAAAGTTGATCTAGGTTCTATTAGTTCTATTATAAACAAAATTAAAATCAGATTTTAGCTAGTAATCATATTTACTCATATTATATAAAAAAAATTTGAAAAAATTACAAAATTTATTATTTACATTAGTATTACTGCTTATAGCAAACCTATGTTTTAGTCAAGATATAGCAGAAAAAGGATATTCTAAGAATCAAACCGATACAGATAGTATATCTACTTTGAACCCTTACATTGAAGATCATACGAATCGATTAAACATCAATATGATTGTTTCAAATAATCAGTTAAAATATGTATTTCCTTACAATGGAAAATCTGCATCTGTAAAAACTAATTTAAGCGTAAGCTATGGGTTCAGGTTTAGTTATAGAGCATTCTCGGTTAAATTACGTTATAGACCAAAGTTGTCAGCTAGTAATCAAGAAAATAAAGGGAAGACAGACCACTTTAGATTTGGCTTTGATATACTATTAGATAAATGGGCACATTTTTATGAATATGATTATCGCAGGGGTTATTATATTGATAATACTGAATTTATTGAAGGTCCAGAACCAAATGATTTTCGCATTCAATTCCCTAAGTTAACAACAAATACTTTTAACGGAGTTTCTCAATATAAATTTAATAAAAATTATTCAATAAGAGCGGTTGAATCAAATACAGAAATTCAATTAAAAAGTGCAGGAACTTTTATGCCTGGTATAAATTATACATATTATACTTTTAAAGATGCTAACGAAGAAATACTAGGTTTAGAAACAGAACCAACCCAAAGAAACCCTTACAACGAATATAAAGGCCTTACACTTATTATAGAACCTGGTTATTATTATACTTATGTCCTAAATAATTATTGGTATGCAAATGTGTTTGCTGTACCAGGATTTGGTATTGATTTTTATAATAATAAAGAAATTTATACAGATAGTAACCTCACAAATGATGAAAACCTTAGTAGAATATTCTTCTCATTTAAAACTGGTACTTCTATAGGCTATAACGGAAAGAAGTTCTATTTTGGAAGTGAACTAAAATATCATGCTTACAGTGAGAATTTTGATAAAAATGAAATCACTCTACAACCTTCAAAAATAATATTTCAAGTATTTCTAGGGTACCGCTTTAAAGCTCCAAAACAAGTTTCAAAACCTTTAGATTATATTGAAGATAAAGTTCCTGCTTTAAAAAAGGAAAATAAAAACTAAATTACAGTATTGTTGATAAAAATTGTGTTTTAATTTGAGCTCTAAATTAGAGTTTAGTTTTGTTATATATAATAACGCTAAAATGCGAACTATAAATTACCTAAGAAATAATCACTTTAGTTTTGAATCTTTTTCTTTTAACATTGAGGTAATTTTATTTTTAAATTTAGTAAAGCAAGCTACTCTCCTATCAAGTTCTCATTTTAAAACTAAAGGTATCTTTTTTTTTACCTTATGAGTTTCTAAGAAAAATTTATAATTTTTATTCAGGATACTCTATTCGCAAATGATACATGTTATTCAACTTCTTTTTTAAAACTTTTTTAATACGTTGAATTTCTTTTAATGTAATATTTGCATTTAAAAATTGTCCTTGATTTAATTGACCGTCAATAATTTTTTCAACAAAATTATCCAACATAGATGATGTAGGCTCCTTTAAACTTTTACTGGCAGCTTCTACACTATCTGCCATCATTAAAATAGCTGTTTCTTTTGAAAATGGTGTTGGACCAGGGTAGCTAAATTCTTCTTTTAAAGCGATACCCAATTTTTCATTTTCTTTTGAATAAAAGTAATAAACCAAGCTTGTACCATGATGGGTTCTAATAAAATCAATTATGCGATCAGGAAGGTTATTCTTTTTAGCTATTTCAATTCCATTAATCACATGAGCAATAATAATTTCTGCGCTTTCTTTAGGATCTAATTCATCATGGGAATTTATAGAAGACATTTGATTTTCAGTAAAATAAGTTGGATTCACCATTTTACCAATATCATGATACAATGCTCCAACCCTAGTTAACATTGCATTAGCACCTATTTCGTTGGCTGCCGCTTCAGCTAAATTTGCAACATTTAAAGAATGATGAAAGGTCCCTGGCGCTTTATTAGATAACTCTTTAAGCAATTTAGAATTGGTATCACTTAGTTCTAGAAGTGAAACATCCGATACCAAACCAAACATTTTTTCATAAATATAAATTAATGGGAAAGAAAATAAGGTCAGTAAACCACAAAGTACAAAATAGCCAAAATAATCCCATTGTATAAGTTCTATATTTCCTTCTTGAATTATAAAAAAAGCAAAATATCCCAATATGTATATAAAAGTTATTTGACCTACTGAGATAAACAAATTAGCTCTTTTATATAATTCTGAAACAGTAAGTATCGTAACCATTCCAGCAATTGTCTGCAAGAATAAAAATTCAAAACTATTGGGAACAATGAAGCCTAATAATAAAATAGTTAGTACGTGTACAAAAAGACCTAATCTAGCATCAAAAAATGTTTTTAAAACTAATGGCAGGATGCATAATGGAGTTATATAAACTAATTTGGCATCATATTTAACTACTAAAGTGGTAAGGAATATCATTACAATGATATTAAATAAGATAAATGTAACCTTAGTAGTATTATTATAAATCTCTAAACGGTAGTTCTTTAAAAACAAAAACAACATCAGAAAAACTAAAGAAATTAATAAGGAATATCCAAGTAATAGCCAATAAAAATTAGATTTACTCCAAATTTGAGATTCAAAAACAGCTTTATACGAACTTAAAATTTGAAATTTATTTCCTTCAACAACCTCACCTTTAGCAATTATTCTACTTCCTTTATCGATGACTCCACGATTTGGGTTTATAGATTCAATTTTAGTTTTAATGGTTGATTCTGTTAGCTCACTATTAAGCGTTACATTTGATAAAACAACACTTATAATTAATTCCGTTAAAAACAATTCAGAATCTAAAATTAAATATTCTTCAACTTTATTTTTAATAATACGTACTAAATCTCCTATATAAACTAATTGCTTATAACTTAGTTCTTGAATTTCATTTCCGTTTTTTAAATAAATTAATTTATCTGAATCAAATGAATAGTTCTCGTTAATTAATCCATAGGTATATATTTCATCCAAAACACGAAGTCCAACATTCCTTGTTTTTAGATCTATTTCAGTTACTATGTCAAAAGTATCTTTTTTCTTATAAAAATTATTAAATAGAGCTTTTACTTCTAAAATTTTAGAGGTATCAATTTCAAAATAAGGTATTGCTTCTTCTATTAAATACTTTTTTTCTTCTTCTATTTCTTCTTTATTTTTTTTAATAGTAAAACTAAAAGGAGCATATAAATTTTCATATTGCCAAGGCTTTCCTTTTTGAAAGTTATACTTGAACTGTCCACCTTTTGGTAATAAATAAATAATTAAAACGGTAGAAAGTATAAAAAGAAATATCTTGAAAATAAAAGATTGATTTTTAGCAAAAGAAGTTAATATGCTTTTCATTAATTTTTATTAGATATAATAAGCTATAAATATCGTTTGTTTTATTTCAATTACATAATTATCAAGAATGTTTTTAATATTAAATGTGTAAATTTGTCTACTATATTTTTCATAACAAAATTTGTAATAACAGATGAGTAAAAAAGTTGTAATTGTAAGTGCAGTAAGAACTCCAATTGGTAGTTTCATGGGTAGTTTATCATCATTATCAGCTACTAAATTAGGTTCAGCTGCCATAAAAGGAGCCTTAGATAAAATAAACCTTAATCCATCTTTAGTGCAAGAGGTGTATATGGGAAATGTAGTACAAGCTAGTGTTGGACAGGCTCCTGCACGTCAGGCTGCTATAGGTGCTGGCATTCCAGATACCGTTCCTTGTACCACTATTAATAAGGTTTGTGCTTCTGGCATGAAAGCTGTTATGAACGCTGCTCAGGCAATTGCATTAGGCGATGCAGATGTCGTTATTGCAGGAGGTATGGAAAGCATGAGTAACATTCCTCACTATGTACATCTGAGAAATGGTCACAAATTTGGACCAAAAAGCATGGAAGATGGTATGCAAAAAGATGGCTTGATTGATGCATATGACAATAATGCTATGGGAGTATGTGCAGATTTATGTGCTTCTGAATATAAAATAACCAGAGAAGAACAAGATAATTATTCAATTCAATCATACAATCGATCATCAAAAGCTTGGGCAGATGGAAAATTTGATGAAGAAGTAATTTCTGTTGAAATACCTCAACGTAGAGGTGAGCCAATAGTTTTTTCTGAAGATGAAGAATATAAAAATGTTCGGATGGAAAAAATACCAACCTTACGTCCAGTTTTCACTAAAGAAGGTACAGTTACTGCAGCAAATGCATCTACAATTAATGATGGTGCTGGGGCGATGATATTGATGAGTGAAGAAAAAGCAAATGAATTAGGTCTAATTCCTTTAGCTACTATTATAAGTTACGCTGATGCTGCCCAAGAACCAAAATGGTTCACTACAGCACCCTCTAGAGCATTACCAAAAGCATTAGATAAAGCCAATATTTCAATCGATGATGTTGATTATTTTGAGTTTAATGAAGCTTTTGCAGTTGTTGGTCTTTCCAATATGAAAATATTAGGCTTGAACGATTCAAACGTAAATGTTAATGGTGGTGCAGTTTCATTGGGACATCCTTTAGGCTGTAGTGGAGTAAGAATATTGATTACATTAATTAATGTTTTAAAACAAAACGACGCTAAAATTGGTGCAGCTGCAATTTGTAATGGTGGTGGTGGTGCATCTGCTATGATTATTGAAAGAAATTAATTTTCGGTAAATTATCTAATACATATTTAAATGAATTACGGCATTTGTAAGCTAAGTATTGTTCCATTGCGATTAGAAGATTCAGATCGCAGTGAAATGGTATCTCAAGTACTTTATGGTGATTTGTTTGAACTATTAGAAGTAAGTAAAAAATGGAGCCGAATAAGGTTAACATATGATAGTTATGAAGGCTGGATTGATAATAAACAATTTGTTAATTTAACTAAAAATGAATATGATTCATTAAATCAATTACCAACTAAGCTCTCCACAAATTTATTGGATATAATTACAACAACTACCAACGAACTTTTACCTATTAGTTTAGGAAGTAATGTAGCTGTAGTCAATTTTTTAAATCACTCTTTTGATGGTGCTACAAATGATTTTAATTTTTCAAAATCTACAATTATTGAAATTGCCCATTTGTATTTAAATAGCCCTTATTTATGGGGAGGAAAAACACCTTTTGGTATCGATTGTAGTGGGTTTATTCAAATGGTTTACAAACTAAATGGAATCCAATTACCTCGAGATGCCAATCGGCAAGTTACTGAGGGCGAAGCATTAAGTTTTATAGAAGAAACTGAAGCAGGTGATTTAGCATTTTTTGATAACGAAGAAGGTGTTATCACTCATGTGGGTATAATTATGGAAAACAACCAAATAATTCATGCTCATGGAAAAGTTAGAGTAGATCATTTAGATCATTCTGGTATATTTAATAATGAAAGACAAATGCATACCCACAAATTAAGAGTTATTAAAAGAATTGTATAAAAAAAGCTTCTAATTAATTAGAAGCTTTTTTTATAATTAGTGAATATTTTTATATTATTCACCTTTATTGTTTTCCATCATTACTTTCATAGCATTTTCTTCTTCATCCATTCCCAACATAACATAAATACCTATTAAGGTTCTTACAATATCCAATGATTCTGGACGTAATTTTGATGCAGATTCTAAATATGGCAATGCTTCTCGATAAATATTGTCTTTTTCCTTTTTTAATAAATCATATTTATTATAATCTGCATTTGAAGTTCCTAGAGCATTCATTTCTTCAACTATAGCGCTTTCACCATCTAAAATTAATTGCGCTTTATTAATTAAAGCCTCTATATAATCTGGATTTAATTCTATAGCTTTAGTATAATAAATTAACGCTTCTTCTTTTTCATTATTTTTGGTACTTGCAACTCCTAAATTATAATATAAATCAGGATTAGTAGGATCATTTATAATTACTTCATTAATTATTTTTTTATAATTTATCATATCTCCGCTTTTATAATACATTTCAGCTTGAGCATACATTAAACTTACATCATCTGGAGATTCTTCCCTAGCTTTTTTCATTAATAAAGTTGCCTTTTCATTTTCGCCATTATTAATATAAATAAAAGTCATATTTTTTAAAATAGTTCCTTTTTTAGATTTAGAAAATTTACTTCTTGGAATTATATATTCACCTTTTTTAAGAGCTAAATTTCTTTCTTCTACTGATTCAAATTTAGATTCCTCTTTGGTACCTTTTTTTGTTGCATAGAATTCTTCTTTAACACCTGTATAACTAACGTCAATTAATTCTTCATAATATTTAATTGCATCATCATAAGCTTGTCCATCTTTAGCTAAAGATGCAGCATAATATAAATAGATAGTGTCTTTTTTACTTAATGTATACCCTCTATATATTTTTTTAGAGCCTTCTAAATATTTTTGAGAACTCTGATCTAATTGCGCGCTAATTAACAATGTGTTGATCGTTTCTTGCAATCCTATTTTAGCCTCAGCAGCATATTTACTGTTTTTATTTAAAGACAATACTTTCTCATAGGCAACAGCAGCGGCATTCATTTTTTCATAGTTATTATCTGCGCCTCCTATATATGCTTCTGCTTTTACTAAATAATATTGTTCTTTCACATTAGAATCAGACTTAGAAACTAATCCTTCTACCCCATTTAAAGTAGATATTGCTTCCGAAAAATTACCGCTTTTTATAGCTTTTTGAGCTATTTTAATTTCTTTTTTCTGACCAAATGTTATAGCAGAAACCATTAAAAGTCCTGCGATTAAAATTTGTTTTTTCATTTTTCTAATATTTAAATTTTTATTGCTTTTATTCCTCTTCTTCATTAATCCTATCAGAATTATTAGCATCGGTTTGATTATCTAAAGATTCAATATTTTCCGGTATGATTTCGTTACCATCTTCATCTAACTCTACATCATCATCATCTGACATCACTTTTGCAACTGCTGCAATAGCATCACTATCCCTTACTTTTATTAAACGAACACCTTGAGTAGCTCTTCCCATTACACGTAGATTTTCTACTGCTAGGCGAATGGCAATACCCGATTTATTGATAATCATTAAATCATCACTGTCAGTTACATTTTTAATAGCAACTAAATTGCCTGTCTTTTCGGTAACACTAATAGTTTTTACTCCTTTTCCACCTCGATTGGTAATTCTATAATCTTCTAAACTTGACCTTTTACCATAACCATTTTCTGAAACAACTAATACATCGGTTTCAGATTCGTTAATAGTAATCATACCAATTACTTCATCCTTTTCGCTATTTAATCGAATACCTCTTACCCCAGAAGCATTTCTACCCATTGATCTAGTTTTCTCTTCTTCAAAACGAATTGCTTTACCAGATTTTACAGCCAACATAACTTGACTGTCTCCAGTTGTCAATTTTGCTTCTAATAATTCATCGCCTTCTTTGATGGTAATTGCATTAATACCATTAGTTCTTGGACGAGAATATTGCTCTAAAGGTGTTTTCTTTACTTGACCTTTTTTAGTAGCCATAATTACATAATGACTATTTATATAATCTTCGTCTTTTAAGTCTTGAGTACAAATAAAAGCTTTCACTTTATCATCAGTTCCAATATTAATAAGATTTTGAATTGCTCTACCTTTAGAGGTTCTTGTTCCTTCAGGAATTTCAAAAACTCTCATCCAGAAACATTTTCCAGTTTGAGTAAAGAAAAGCATGTATTGGTGATTTGTTCCAACAAATAAATGTTCTAAAAAATCATCATTACGTGTCGAAGTTGCTTTTGCACCTACTCCTCCTCTGTTTTGTTTTTTATATTCGGATAATGAAGTTCGTTTAATATAACCAGCATGAGAAATGGTAATTACTACTTTTTCATCAGGTATTAAATCAGTAATACTTACATCTCCACCGGCATATTCTATTACAGAACGACGTTCATCTCCATATTTTTCTCTAATCTCTTCTAGCTCCTCTTTAATAATCGTCATTCTAAGTTCTTTGCTAGCTAAGATATCTCTATACCCTTGAATGGTTTTCATTAAATCTTCAAATTCAGAACGCAATTTGTCTTGTTCTAAACCTGTCAACTGACGAAGTCGCATTTCAACAATTGCTTTTGCTTGAATTTCTGATAGCTTAAAAGCTTCTATTAATCGTGCTTTTGCTTCATCAGCATTTTTAGAGGACCTAATCAATCGAATTACTTCATCAATATTATCGGATGCAATAATTAATCCTTCTAAAATATGTGCTCGTTCTTCTGCTTTTCTTAAAAGGTATTCAGTACGTCTTACCACCACTTCATGACGGTGTTCTACAAAATAATGTATTAACTCCTTAACATTTAATAAACGAGGCCTTCCATTGACTAAACAAATATTGTTAACACTAAAACTTGATTGCAATGCAGTGTACTTAAACAACATATTTAACACGATATTCGGAATTGCATCACGTTTTAGAATGTAAACAATACGCATACCATTTCTATCGGACTCATCACGAATATTAGAAATACCTTCAATCTTTTTTTCATTTACTAAATCGGCAGTTTTCTTAATCATATCTGCCTTATTGACTTGATATGGAATTTCAGAAACAATAATACATTCTCTATTAGTAACTTCTTCAAAAGAAGCTTTTGCACGCATTACAATCTTTCCTCTACCCGTATGAAAAGCATCTTTCACACCTTCATAACCATAAATAACACCACCTGTTGGAAAATCTGGAGCTTTTATATGCTCCATTAATCCATCAACATCGATGTCATTATTTTCTATATATGCAATGGTACCTCCTATTACTTCAGTAAGGTTATGTGGGGGCATGTTGGTTGCCATACCCACAGCAATTCCTGAAGCTCCGTTAATTAACAAACCAGGAACACGAGTTGGCAATACAGTAGGTTCTTGTAGGGTGTCGTCAAAGTTTAATTTATGATCAACGGTATCTTTATCAATATCAGCAAGCATATCTTCAGAAATCTTCTGCATTCTTGCTTCGGTATAACGCATTGCTGCAGGACTGTCTCCGTCAATAGAACCAAAGTTACCTTGTCCATCAACTAACATGTAACGCAAACTCCATTCTTGAGCCATTCGAACCATTGCATCATAAACAGAAGTATCTCCATGTGGGTGATATTTACCCAAAACTTCCCCAACGATTCTTGCAGATTTTTTATGAGCGCCTGTAGCTCTAATACCTAATTCATGCATCCCAAATAATACACGTCTGTGTACAGGTTTCATACCATCTCTTACATCTGGTAATGCACGTGACACAATTACTGACATTGAATAATCAATGTAAGCCGATTTCATTTCATCCTCAATGTTAATAGGGATTAATTTTTCGCCTTCAGCCATATATAAATTCTTTAATTTTAAATCTGTCTCTTATACACATCTGACGCTGCCGACGATATGCAGTGTGTA
>OJIV01000831.1_pt1 | contig 11681 bp, 12 predicted proteins | sample 1595861 | NCBI WGS metagenome assembly OJIV01 (sample SAMN05416883, study PRJEB24817) | seawater metagenome | isolation source: Sea water | place: Canada:Atlantic | collected 2013-11
AGATTTCTGCCTGTCTCGTGGGCTCGGAGATGTGTATAAGAGACAGGTGTATAACTAAAACACTAACTGTTTGTCTTATTTTTAACTTCTTGATGTAGAGTTTGTTCTTGATGTAGACGTATTATTTACGTTACTTACCCCATTTTCTATTAAAGAGCCTATGCCTTGCTTCCAATAAGCAGGGCATCTTGCAGTATCTTCACAATCACAATCATTTGTATATGTTTTTTTCTTCTTACAGTAAATTGCTTTTTTCATATTCTTCTATTAGTTTAGATATTTGTTTCATTGCTTCTATTTCTTTAGTGGTAAAAGCTTCTTGTTCTGTAAACATACCTTCTATAGAAAACCCTAAATAATCACCCTTCTTGATTCTATTCCATAAACCATCATCTTCTACCCTCATAGATACTACCCAAGCTCCTTTAGGTGCATTTAAACCATATAAAGCTGTTTTATCTTGAATAGGGTCTTCTACTATCCAACTCTCTGTTAAGAACACTCCCTCAACTTCAGTTTCGTGTGCTACAGTAGTATTATGTAGCTTCATTGATTTAAGGTACTTTTCAGATGCTTTACGCACTGTTTCCTCACTAAAGGTTATATTATACTCAAAACCTTTATTTCTTCGGTAAATGAGCTTATTTGGCACTAAAGCAAGTCCAATAACCAATCTTTTATCCTCATCAATAGTTTTCATTTCAACTTTATGCTCATTAAAAGCATAAAAGTTTTCTTCTATTGCAGGAAACTCTACAAAGGAAATAGCATTTATACCACTATCTTCTTCTGAGTCAATAAATAATTCAATTGTTTCTAATTCTTCTATCTTATCCATACTAAATCTATTTTATATTAAACTATATTTTAACTTAATTGTCTTAAATCCCCGAACTTTCTATTGATTGTGCTGATGTTTCACCTGCTTCTGCTATATCTTCATACACTACATAAGCTCTTGTAGGTGAATTCACTTGATTACCAATTCCTTCTGCTAACTGATTTTCATTGCTATTGCCAACTACATTGAAGTTAGGTGAGAATGTTGGTGTTGCAGACTTAGTTCCCCCTGAAGGATTAGCCCCATTTAACACAGCTTTTGCTTGTGACAAAGCACCATATATAGACGCAACCTGTGTAGCTAATACACCTGCATAAATAAAAGGAGCTGCGGGACCACCTGCTGTAGCTGCTTCACCTGCTATAAGCACACCGTTCATTAATCCCTTTGCTGCACCTGCATATATTTCTAACATTGCATACTTCTTTTCTTCTTTAGAGCCTTTCTCTGCATTACTCTTCATAGTAGAAAATACACTTGCTGCTGAATCCATTACTTGATTCATCATTTGCTTTTTAGCAGCATACACTCTTGCATCATCAGCTATTTGGTCATCATTAAGTTTTTTTATAAGTTTAGCATTTTCTAATTTTAATTCATATTGGTCCTGAAGACTAATTGTTTCAGCGTCCAATTTAACCTTATTAGAAGCTATCTTTTGTTCAATTTCTAATCTATCTGCATCCCTATCTGCAACCCTAACTAAACCCCTAAATGTTTGCTTTAATTCTCTGTTTGATTTTTCGAACTCGTTCATCTTCTCCTGAAAACTTAACTCTTCTTCAAACTGATTCTTATTAAATATTTTAGTTTCTAATAGCTGACCTTCTTTAAGTAATGCCATAGCATCTAAGAAAGCTTGTTCATTATCTATAAGTTTATCAAGATACTCCTCATTAGATTTTATTATAGCTGCATTAGCTATGTCTTGATTTTCTTGACTTTGACCGTCTGCATCTCTCATCTTCTCCATCTTTCTAACATAATTGTCGTGAGCAGCATCTTCTTTTATATTCCAATTAGCTTTAGATTGTTCTAAATCACGAACAGCAGAGTCTTGCAAGTAAGCTAACTTATCTGCTTCAAAGATGATTGTATCCTTCATCATCTTATCTCTAATCTTATTATTTTCTTTAGTATAGTCAATAATCTTTCCTTCAAACGCATTAGGGTCTTTCCTTTTAGGGTCTTTAGGACCTTTAGTGTCTTTATTTTTACCCGAAAATAGAAGCCTTCCAATCTCAGCGTTATCCTTTGTTAGCATATCCATATATGCCTGAAGAGCCACCTTTGACTTTTCAAGGTCATCACCAACTTTATTTAAAGACATGCCAATAGCATCTGCCATTGCTTCTGAAGATGTTCCTGCACTCATAGAAAGTGCTGCCCAAGTCATTTCAAGGAATGATAAGTTTTCAAGTAATGCAGTATTACCAATTTCTAATTGCTTCTTAAATTCTTTTTGAATTAATTCTACTATAGCCTCTGCCTTAGCTAAACCTATCATAGCATCAATCATCCTTAATATGGCTTCTGTTGAAGTATCTGTTAGCGTTCCATTTTCGTCAAGAGTAGAATTAAGACCTTCAAATTCTTCATTAACTTCTTTTGTTATTTCTTTTTTACGGTCTAAAGTAACATTACTATCGTTCATTATCTCCATATAAACCATAAGCTTGGTAGCTGAGGTTGTAAATGTAGAGTTAATGCCATCCATAGATTTTTTTGCTTTATCTACTTTTGTAGAAAAGTAATCTAAAGCAGCGATTACTGTAGTAATAGCAAGAACAATTCCTAAAGGACCCATTAAAGCTTTCCACATCTGCTTTAGAGCAAGTGAAAGTCCACCTGCTGCAGTAGAAGCATAAAACATCATAGAAGTTAACTGTGACAAGTTATTTGCCATACCCCTAATACCATAAGGTGCATCTGATATAACCCTACCAAGTTCCATAACAGAAGAAGTAGCAGCACCACTTGCTGCAGAGCTTACGTTAATCTGTCTACTAAAGTCGTTTATCTTACGTGTATTAATAGCGTATTGAGCAGAAGTCTTGGATAATTGTTGATTTTCTAACTGAAGAGCTTTTATCTGATTCATTATAGCCCTTGTAGAGCCTGCTTCAGCAGAAGCTGACTGTTTTTTTAGGGTTGTAAGTTTCCTTTCAGATACAGCTAATTTAGACTGAGCTACAGCAAGTTTATCGGCAGCAGTATGCTGTTCCCTTGACATATTCTTAGCCTTATCACGAGCCTTAGTTAACTTATCTATCTCATTACGTAAATTGGTTACATCCGATTGAGCCTTTGCAACCTCTACGTTTAATTCTAAATCTATTGTTTCGTTTTCAGCAGCCATTATGTGTTTCTTAGTTTATATAACTTGTTTTCTTTGAAGTTTGTAGGAGCCTCATACTTTCCTTTTGCTATGTCTATGTCCTCATCCCCTATTAAGAAGGGATGGGACTTTAACAATTTTAATATTTCCTTTATCATTTGTTATTTTTTATGCGTTTACACATTCTAACGATTCTACTATTCCTCCGTCAGCAGCCACTCTATAAAAGTAATCCATATTGTAATACTTTAATCCTAATGAATCTATGCATTCTATACTTTCTACCTTTCCACCATCATCATAAACTCTTCGTTCAAATGGAGTAATTGTTGTTTGTTTACCACTTTCATTCCAAAGTTTTTTCTCTTCTTCCCATTTGATATTATCTTTCTCAAACTGCACATTATCTGCGTCTCTACCTGATATTCTTGTTATGATGTTTGTTACTCTTAGTAAACTAAATTTAACTTCACTTGTTGTTATATTTACATCCATTTCATCAATAAAATAATCAGTATTATCTACTATTATTGTATCGTTTAGCTTTAGCTTTGTAAAAATAAGAGGTGGTAAAAATGCTTTAACTTTAACTTTTTTAGAATACTCTGAATATATATTGTCAATAAAGTTCTTATGGTAGTTCTTAAACAATGAATTTGTATTAGTTCCTTGTTCAGGAAAATACTCATCAAACTCTGAGTTGAAATGTAATGTCTGAGTCCCCGCATCATTTACATTAGAAGGTATGTTCATCCACTCACTGTAAGTATCATATTCATCCCATTGAATAGTGAATTGATTTTCAGGTGATAAAGGGGAGCCACCAATCCTCTTTCTGTTTATAAACATATACTGAGGTTTACCTTTAACAGGCTCAGGAAGGTTTGTCGTTTGGTCTCCAACCATCCATCCCCATTGTATAGGGGTTTTGCGTTTCTGAGGTCTACTTAGTATTCTGTCGTACATTACCTTTTCTAACTTAGGCTCAACTTTATATTCACCTCCATCAAATAGTAATGAATTAGTGCTGTTCTGTCCTTCTGAAAAGTTGCTAACGTTAAAAGAAACATTACCCCAACTATCACCTGTATTATCTGATTGGTTAATAGCTAAGAATGATTTAGGTTCTTCAAATGAATAGTTAACTATAGAAAATGGAGATATTCTTTCAACAGTACTTTTAGATATATCTATATATTGAGTTATATCGTATTTACTTCCATTACTCATATAATAGTCATAAGACTCTACATTTATCTTATAGCTTTGGTCGGGTTGTATCTCTTCATAAGCAACTAAATTATATAACTTAAATAAATCAGACAAGAAATCAATACACTTGTAATCAGGCATTAATCCTGCTGCATTTATATTTTTTATTATCTTAACTGAGTTAGCCTGAAATGCATTACTGTCAGAATATATATTTATATCTTTGTCGGGTCTAAAAGTAGAAGCGTTAATAAAATGCTTTTCAACTCTAACTTCAGGGGTAAATTCTATTATAGATGTATCACAAGTTATTAAAGTCCTTATATAATACCCTTGACCTTCCCATTGTCCTGCATCAGGGAATTCATTTAGTGGGAAACTAAAATCACAAACAATTTCGTCTTCAGTACCCTGTCTATCTACTTCAAAAAGAGAGTCTTGTCCGTCTATTTGGAACACACCACCTTCTTCTTTCATAATCCAAACCTTCAAAGAAACAGCACCATCACCTGCCATCTGACTAACCTTTAAAGTACCTCTCCAAAACGTTGCAGGTTGAGGTTGAACAAAAGGTCTTATGTCGTAATAACCATTAGACACTTGTTGCCATTCTCCTGTAGCAGGAGTTCCTCCATCATATCGTATTACTCTATCGTGAGTGTATTCCAAAGGGTCTCCATCAGCAGTTAAGTACCCTGCATAACCTTTTTTATTATGCAACCACATATACATATCACTAATTGGTGAAGCATTAGTCTGATTGTTGTCAGTTCCGAACATCCAATCCTTGTTAAACACAATAGGATAAGTTGCTTCTATACCATCAAACAAAGACTCAACTCTAATAGCAGGTTTAATGTCGTATTTATTTAAACGTGCTATAGTAGGTATTCCTTCATCTGAACTTATCTCAGCGTTAGACTGTATAAGATGAAAACCATCATCGTCACTATATTCAAATCCTCTTGTATGAGAAAGCATAGGGAATTTAAAAGTTCCTTTTGTGCTTGGTATTATAGTAACATCAGCTTCTGTAGGGTCTGAGTTACCATTAGTTATTATCTGTACATTAGCTGTTAAGTAATCAACGTTATTAGTATCGAACAGAAGGTCAGGTGACCATCCATTAGTTCCATTAGTAAAGTTAATAGCGTTCATATAGCCATTATAAGATTCTTTAAAGAAGTTCCATCCTAAGTTAGGTATTTGGAACATATAATTAAAAATAGCAGTAGTAACATAAGCAGGACCTCCTGCAGGCACAGGTATAGTGTACTGAATGTCATCAAGAGTAAGCTTTACGTCTCCTGCTGTTTCAACACCATTAGTTAATTCTAATCTAAAGTTAGCAGGGATACCTGCATCAACATTGACCTCTACATTAAAACCCTCTTCAAAACCTAATTTAACATTATCTGTCGTATATGGAAATGTAAAGCTGTTTAGGTTATTAAGTTTGTTAAGATTACCGTCAGATAATATATCTTTAACAGAAGCCAATTCACCAAAGAATTGGATGCTGTATGAAAACGGTAAGTTGTCTTTCATATCAACAACGTTAAGTTTAATATAACCCTTCTTAAAGTCTGCTCCGTTAAGCTGTATTCTTGCTTCATACTTTCTTCTTGGGTCGAATCCTTCGTACACCTTGTTAGAACTAAAGCGTTTAAATATTTTATTATTCTGTTTAGAAGCAGGTAAGGTAAAGGGGTTGGTATAAGTTGTAAATACTTTTCCAACATCCTTAGCCTTCTTTATTGAATCCTTTAGAACTATTTGAACCTTATCAGATGTGTCAGCTAATAACCAATTATCTATAACAAGTCCTGTAACAGGGTCTTTAATCTGAGTGTTTATGTATATCTGTGCTTTTATCATTTATCTAACAGTATTAACCCAATCATAAGCTGCATCAAACTTGAAGGTATAGTTGATTAATTTATCGTTTATTTTGTTTTTAATAACAGTGTCTTGTGGCATGATATTAACAGGAACCGTCCAAATTGGTGACTGTTTAGGCATCCAACCATTACCAAGCTTAGTAGAATCAATTATAATCCACACTTGTTCTGACAACATCATCTCAATAATAGAATCATTCTCCTCTTCTCTTCTCCATCCTGAGTTAATCTCCATAGATATTTTACCGTTCTTATTAAGAACATAGTCTTGATGCCTCTTGATGTCATAAGTACCATCGCTTTGTATAATATTCCTTTTATATTTATCTGATGTTGACTTCATATTAACATCAAACTTACCGAAGAAACTCATTGTCTGTATGCAACCAAGTCTATTAACGAAGTATATTTGTGTATCACCATACTTATTGCAAGGAGCGTAATCTATATCTACTATTTCATCAGCACCTTGACTAAATTCAAAAACTATCCTGTCAGCATATACACCTTGATAGCTATTAGCTATATTTTGTATAACTTCAGAGGTATTCCTTACGGGTGCCAATCCTGTTACATATCTAAAAGTGTGTAATTGTAAAGGGTTTCCTACAGAACCTACATAGTGTTGAAGTTTATAACCTGTAAGATAACTCTGTTTAACAGGTATTTTAATCGTAGAATCATTGTATGCTGTTATATGTGTGTCAGTCATCATAACTTGCTTGTACCAAGAGAAGTTAGCTCCATCTTGAAACATACCGTATCCATCTAATCCTGTTAGATATACTCTTTGCTCAGGTGTTGGTGGAGTTGTATTTCCTCCTTTATATAAAGATAATTCATAGCTTATAAATACAGCATTACTCTCTGCGGACCCACTAAAAGTCACCTCTACAAAATCCCTTGCAAACTCTGCAATGTCCATAGATGTTATATTATTTAAAGCAGTACTCCTTAATTTTATATCAGCTAATGCAGGCTCGTCTACAAAGTCTCCTGTCCATATTCTTAGGTCGCATAGAACAAAGTCTAATTCTGATTCGGCTACAGTCACCCAAAAAGGTGAACGTAAAAAGATGTCTTTTGTTGGTAATGGTAGTGATGGTGTGGCTGACATATTATTTTTTTAATTGATTGAATGATGTTTTTATTTGTTCTACACCTAATTTCTTTAGGTCTTTTGTTAGTTTATTCATTGAGTTAGAACCTCTTCTAACTACCTTTATTACTTTAGCACCTTGATGCCCAAACCTTTTAATAGTTCCTTTTCTGCTAATAGACCTTGCAATTAACCAAGCAGAAACTTTCATATTTCTACTATCAGAACCTCCACCTATAAAACCACCTCTTGAACTGTCAGATAAACTCCTCCTCGAATCTCTTGGTCTTATATTCTTGTCTTTCATCCATTGTAAGATGGCGGACACTTTTACATTTTTATTAGCCTTTATACCTCTGTCTAATATGTTTAATGTTGCATCAAATGATATACGTACATTTGTACCTTTAACTTTATACACAATAGACTCAACTGTCTTACCTGTAGCAACTAATTTTTGAACACGAACCTGACGTTTTAATGCTATAGTAGCTTTCTCACCATACTCAGCAAGTAGCTTTGACACAGCTTTATTCATATCTTGACTCTCTGTAGCCATTAACAGATAGTTATTTCGTTAGGGGTTTGTATTTCAATGTCTATTCCCCAACCATACAGCTCATTCTCATACTTATCATACAGCAATTCAGCTTTTGGATTGTTCTTTAATACAAACTTTAAGTCAGCTAAGTAACCTCTTCCTCCTCTAAAGCTCTCTACAAGCTTATTAATAACCATTGCTTGAGTGTTTAATACATCTTGAAGATTAGTAGCACCTCTGAATGACCCGTCATAGTCCTTGCTTTCATTAACAATATCTAAACACATTACATTTATAGTAAAGTCTATAGTTGTACCTGAGTATTCAATAGAACTTATATTAAAGTGTGCTAAAGGAAATAGAGTTGTTTTAGCAAGGTCAACTTCTGAGAGTTGCCCAAACTTAACTGCATTAATATTTTTCTCATTAACCGTAAAGTGGTTCTCTACAGCGTCTAATATAGAATATACATTCTTCATTATTTAAAATTTTTCTTTATTGCTTCGTTATCTAATATTATCTTCTCTTTAGTATATTGCAACCATATCATAGCCTCGTGTATAGGTATTAAAGTAGCCTCATTAATTCTAAGTGCTTCTCCGCCTGCAAGAGCGTGTAATTCTTTATACCATTCATATTTGCTATTAAATCCTTCTTCTCTTCCTCCGATAGAATTGTTTCCTCCTGTATTTGAGACTGCAAATAACTCATCGTAAGAGTTGATAATTTCGTCCCTAAACGCAAAAAAAAAACCCTCGCACCTAATGCAACATCTAAAGGCATATCCTTCATTATATCTGAGTGAGTTGAGGTTCCCTCATAGGAACCGATACGATAACTATCTTTATCCTTGTAAGAAGGGTGTATAGGTCTGTATAGAACAGCCATAGCTTTATGTAAATCAGTATCACTGCCAAAGTAGTTGTTTAAGTCAATGTATTCACCCATAGTAATCTTATCTAAATTAGGGATAAAACCAAATTCAACTTCTACACCATCAGACCCTATCATATTAAAGCGTTTAACTAAAGGTGTTTTGTTCTCGAACATACTCATCATCCAAGAAGTAGCATCATCAAATATCCCTACAGGTAAGGAGCTTATATCTTTGTATTTAAGACCACAGAATATCTCCATAATCTTTATTTCTAAGAAGTCTCTATCTGCATCAGGATTGCTCTCTATTATATTAGAATACTTCTGAAAGTCCCTTAGCTTTATATTCCTTAAAGTCTTAGGTAATTGTAATTTAATATTTGTCATACTGTATAACTAAATACTTCTTCATCTGTTCGTTTACTTGCTAATGTTAATATCTATACGGAAAACATAAAAGCATTTAAGTAGTGTTATTGTATTTTAGCATTGAATTAATTATGTATATAATGACAAGTTGGAGTGATAAAGATTTAGAATGCCTTAGTCAATTAGAAAACCATAAGATTGTACAGGACATAGAAGGTGAATACAGATGGATGCATAGACTATCAGGTGGTAAGTGGGATATTCATTCAATACAAGTGTTCGAATCAGAGAAAACTCCTTTAGAATGGATGTATATGTGGGTGTCATTATGGGATAAGGAACTTAAAGTTCGTAAGTCAGAAGCATTTAAGATGGTTAGGAAAGAGCGTAATAGAATACACAGGAGTAAACGTATGAGTAAAGCAGAGAAATCTATATCATTAAGAAACTTACTACCTGAATTAACTCAACAGGAAATTGCAAACGAAATAGGTGTTGGAATTGCTACAGTTAAAAGGTATTTAAAAAAGTAATATATGAAACGTACACGAGTAATAGATACAATAATATTATCAATAATAACTATAAACCTATTATTATGTGTAATTGTATTTTCATAAAGTAGTTAAGTTATCGTAGTCCACAAAGACGCAGATAACGTAATGATACTTTAGAGGTATAGTAAAAGTATCAAACTAACATTTAATAAAACTTCCTTAAAGCTTAGTATACTACTATCCGCACACTATTTCTACTTTACCAAATATCCACCCTATAAGGACTACCTTTTATGAACACATATACAGGCGAGTCAAGACTCCTTAAACACCTCTTTCAATCTTTGAGGATTGACGAGCTGCAGTATCTTAATATGCCTCGCAAATTATTATTTCATATTTTTATAATTTTCATAATCGTAATTAAATTAAAAAGATATTTCAACTTTATTATCTATACCCCCCTACTTATTAAATATACAGATATAGTGTGTGAATCATATTAATTGAATCCTCAACACCTGCTAACTCGTCCACCCATAATTTGATTTTACGTATACCCCCTTGTATATTAAATGTTTACATCTTTATTATAAGTTTTGTCTATTTAATTAGGTGAAAAGATAGAAAAAAATAATATCCAATCATCTCACCCAATATAACTACCAATATATTACAAATTTATTAAGAGCTTTTTTTATTAAATATTAAGGCTATTATTACAAATGTAATCATGTACAATACATTAATTAAAATGTACGGATTAAGTATATATTCAATCATTGTTATTTGTTTTAGTTATTATATTTGTTTTTATTATAACATTACTAAAATGTACATCACCATTATCGCAAACATCTGTTATATCGTTTGCCCAATCAGGATAATATTTATTTATATATTCCATTACTTTATTATTTTCCATTGTTTTTATAGTTTAATTATTAATAAAATACTTTTTGTCGAATGTCGATTGCTCACCTTTAAAGGTTGGATTGTATATTAACACTCCAAAGGTATTATTTTCTTTATCTTGTAGTTCAATAGCAATACAAATTTGATTCATAGCTTTGCACCACTTAGATGCCAATCCTGTCATGCTAACAACATCCGCTTTTGTTTCAACTGTCAATACTATAGTTGGCTCATCAACTCCATTGTAAGTACCTTGCATTTCTCTTATATGGTAGTTATCAAAGTACCCCGCCCCTTTTGCGTTATTAATATGCATCACTGCAGTACTGTAATTATTGTTGTTTAATCCTATGTTAAATGTATATTTCATGATTATTTGTTTTTAGTTGTTGTATAAATCTATATTAAAATTAATGTTCATTTCATCAAAATCTAAATTATTATAATTATCGTTTATATTATTTATTGCGTTTAAGTACTCATTCATAGTTATATTATTTATTTATTATTAAAGTAGTTTTGTGCTGATATCCAAATTATTGCCTGCAAATCATATGGCTTTAAACCTAATTTATTTGCTATATTTATTGTAATATCCTTTATTTGCTTATATGCAATTTTACCAATGTTTGCATTGTTTATTTTTATATTGTTTTTAAAACACGCTCTTAAATGCCAAATATCAACCGTTACATGCTCGCTACTTAAGTAAGCAATATTATTTACAAAATTAAACGTCTTAAGGCTATTATTTGTGATATTTATATTATTACTTAATATATTAAACGCTTTAAATTTATTACTATGAAATGTACATACTTTTATATCTGTAGGTTGTAAACCTAATATAAATGCTTCACATAATTTATCCGCATCCTTTAAATTTTGGCTCCACTTGTTGCGAGGTGATAAAGCACTTATAACTTGTGCAACTTTGTAAACATCTAAGCTATATTTTTTAGCTATTTTATTTGCTTCGCTATTTGCGTTTTTATACCAAAGTAACCCGCTTTTAATATCTTTATTTGTTGCATTATTAAAAAAGCTGTCTCTTATACACATCTGACGCTGCCGACGATATGCAGTGTGTAG
>OJIV01000832.1_pt1 | contig 11680 bp, 6 predicted proteins | sample 1595861 | NCBI WGS metagenome assembly OJIV01 (sample SAMN05416883, study PRJEB24817) | seawater metagenome | isolation source: Sea water | place: Canada:Atlantic | collected 2013-11
AGTGTTGGCTGAAGGGGACCCCTCCGAGCAGGAAGCGCACGAGATCCAAGAGCTCATCGGCGAGGGCGGCATGGGCTCGGTCTGGCGGGTCTGGGACCCCAGGTTGGCCCGCAGCGTGGCGCTCAAGCGGGTTCATACCCAACGTGGCTCAGCAGCAGATCGGCGCTTTGTGCTCGAAGCCCAAGTCACGGGACGACTGCAGCACCCGGGCATTCCTCCCGTCTATGAGCTGGGCACAGACACCCAGGGCCGGCCCTACTTCACCATGCGAGAGTTGACGGGCAAGACCCTCTCGGCGCTGTCCTGCGACTTGCCCCTGGAACGCAAGATCCAGATTCTGGTTCGGGTCTGCGACGCGGTGGCCTATGCCCACGACCAAGGCGTGCTGCACCGAGACCTGAAGCCCGCCAACATCCTGATCGGTGACTACGGCGAGGTCATGGTGCTGGACTGGGGCATCGCCAAGTTGATGGACCAGGAAGAAGAGGAGTACGGCGACGACACCGAAGTGCTGCTCTCCGAGGACCCCCACCTCACGCAGATGGGGGCTGTCCTGGGCACGGTTGGCTTTATGTCCCCCGAGCAAGCCTGCGGGGACCGGGCCCAGCTCGGCCCGCGCTCAGACGTGTTCTCGATGGGCGCAATGCTCTTCACCATGTGCACCGAAGAGCACCTCTTCGACACCCTGAAACAGAACCAAGACGGGCACTTTGCGCTCACGGACGACATCCCGCCGGAGCTGCGCGCTGTGTTGACCCGGGCTCTGGCGCCCCAGCCGGAGCAACGCCTGGAATCGGTGCACGCACTGGGCGAAGAGCTCCAGGCCTGGCTGGATGGACGCCCTCTGGCCAGCATGCAGTACAGCGCTGGCGCTCTGCTCAGTCTGTGGGCCAAGCGACACCAGCGCAGCCTGGTTCTGGGGGCCACCTTGCTCTCGGCCGCCACCCTGCTCGCCGGCGTGGGCCTGGCCAAGTACCTGCAAGACGTCGGCGAGGAGACCCAGCGCGCACACACCGCAGAGCACTTGGCGCAGTCCGCGTTGGCACGCACCGAGCTGGCCCGAGGCCAAGCTCTGCTCGCCGCGCAACAGCCCCACCTCGCACGGGCCTCGCTTCGCCAAGCTGTGCAGGGTCTGCTGGCGACGGGACAAGACCCGACGGCGGCGGCCATGGCGCTCTGGGCGGCAAAGGCTTTCTCTCCTGCCTCCTTGGGTGAGGGCCTCTGGCAAGAGCACACCCCCAGCTTCGAGATCGAGCGCTACGGCGAGGGCCAACCCCAAGCCCGCCTGCTGCGAGAGGGCCATGCACCCGTAGAGCTGGGCTTCGCCTACGACCTGTGGATGAACGAGCGCTACGGGGTGCCAAGCTCCTACTACGAGCCGGTGTGGCTCTGGGACTTTGTAGAAGGGCGCCGAATACGAGCGCTCTGTGCTTCAAGATGCCGAGCCTGGGGAAGTCCAGAGGGCGATTTGCTGGCGGTCTACGACGAGAACATCCACCGCATTTGGGTGGAGGATTTGCTCAGCGGCGAGCAGCTCTGGACCCACGACATGCCGGATGCCCAAGCGCTGGTTTGGACCGAGACCGCCCTGGTCGTGGGCGGCGATCTGGAGACCCTGTTGGTGCTCGAGCGAAGCACTGGACGCGAGCGCCTTCGCTTGGGTGGCCACACGGGTCCTGTACGCGGCTTGCAGGTCCAAGGAGAGCAGCTCATTAGCCAGGATGCCCAAGGGGAGACCCTGGCGTGGCCCATGCCCCTGCTGAGCAGCCACGCCATTCATTGGGAGGGTGAGCTCAGCGAGGTCACTGCAAGCCCGCACACTCTGCTGCTTGGCGGAGTGGGTCACGTGGGCCTGTACGAGCCGGCAGACCTAAGTCTGCGCGTGGACACCCAGGTCCCAGGCAAGGTTCGGAACGCCGCCCTGGGCACGGACAAGGCCTGGGTCCACCTGGAGGATGGCCGCCTCTTCCACATCGACTTGCAGAGCGGCGCAACCGCCCCGGTCCCTGAACTCGCGCTGCGCAGCAACGCCTTTCTGCTCACGCCGACCGGGCTGCTCATCGCTGACAGCCGCCAAGGCCTGAGCATGGGTTGGCCCGGCCAAGCGCCCCGATGGACCCAGCCGGACCCAGAGCTGGGCGTGGTCTGGAGCATCGTGGACGCCGGAGACCAAGCCTGGCTCTCTCTCTGGAGCCAAGAGGCCCTGCTCTGTGTGGACCAAGACTCCGGCGCAGAAATACGCCGCATCCCCTTGCCTGCGGCTCCCTACGGCGGTGACGTGGGGCTCGATGGCGACGTGGCGTTCGCCTTGGCCAATGGACAGGTGGCCTTGTTTCAAGACCAAGCGCTGCAGCTGCTGGACGGCTCCACAGGCCTGGTCATGGACGTGGCCTTCTCTGAAGATGGCACCCAGTTGGCCTCGGTCTCTTGGGACCGCAGCCTAAGGATCTGGAAGGTCTCCACAGGCGAGCTCTTGGGCGAGCTGCCCTTCTCGGACACGGTCTTTAGCGTGCACGCAGCAGGAGCCAATGCCTGGTTTGTGGGAGAAGCCGGCTCCAGGGTCTGGAAGGTAGACTTGGGTGCTCAGCTAAGCGACATAGAGAATGTTGCAGCCAACTAGCGCCCCAACAGCCCCTGAATCGCCTCCCGAAGCTCCAGCTTTGAGAAGGGCTTTTGAAGCACTCTTGTGTCCCTTAACTCCACCTGAATCTGCCCGGTGTACCCGGACATCAACAAGGCGGGAAGACCGGGCATGTTCTCGCGCAGCCTCTGGATGACCTGGGGACCGGAGCCGCCGGGCATCATCACGTCCGAGAGCACCAGGTCCACCGGCTCCTGGACCACACACGCCACCGCCTCTTCCAGGTTCCGAGCGCAGATGGCCCGGCAACCCAGGCGCTTGACCAGGAGTTCAACGGCCCTGAGAACCTCAGGGCGGTCCTCCACGATGAGCACCACCAGATTCAGCGGGGCCAAGCTAACCTCAGCCGACTGGCCGTCCCCCTCCACGGCCAGCTCCCTCTTTGGCAGAGCAACCCTCACGCGGGTACCCCGCCCCAAACTGCTCTCCAGGGTGAGCGTCCCGCCCAACTCTTGGGCTAGACCCCGAACGGTGCTCAGCCCCAGGCCCGTTCCTTGTCCCAGGGCCTTGGTGGTGAAGTAAGGCTCAAAGGCACGCTCCGCGGCCTCTGGGCTCATGCCCGATCCGTCGTCCTGGACCTCCAAGAAGACGAAGTCCTCCTCGCAGCGCACGCGGATTTCAATCACCCCCTCCTTGGGAATGGCGTCGCGGGCGTTGAGGATCAGGTTGCTCAAGATCTGATGCAGCGCGCCCACACCGATGTCCGCACCACACTCCGGCTCCGCGTCCACCGTCAGCTCAATCTCGCTGCGAATCAGGCGCCGCATCATGGGCACCACTTCGTGGACTTCCTCCCCGACGTTCACGGCCTGTCCTTCCACGCCTCGGTCTCGTCCAAACGCCAGCAAGCCACGAGTGACCTCTGTGCCACGGACCACCACGTCACGCAGGGCATCGCCTTCCTGCTGCACCTCGCGGTCTCTGTGGCTCTGCAGAATTCCCGCATGCACGGCGACCACCGTGAGCAGGTTGTTGACGTCGTGGGCCACCCCGCCGGCCAGCCGTCCCAGCGCCTCCAGCCGTCGACCGACCTCTAGCTCTTGGTAGATCCGTTGGTTCTCGCTGCGCTGTTTCTCCAGCTCAGACTCCGCCCGCTCCCGCTCGAGCAGGTACTTGCGGAGGCGTTCGTTCTGCCTCCGTAAGAAGAGCAAACCCAAGAGCATGCCAAACAAGGCCAGCAAGGGCACGCCAACCCGAGCAATCCGGCGCTCAAACCACCGGGCCTGCCGGCGAAACTCGAAGCGCTCGACCTCTCCCCAACCGGTGCTGCCCCGCGCCTGAACCTCGAAGGTGTAGCGCCCAGGAGGAAGCTTGGGAAAGTCCACGCGCTGCACTCGGGTCTCCGCCGACCAAGCGTCGTCCAGACCCACGAGCCTGTAGCGGTACCGCACGCCCTTGGGGTTGCTGTAGAGCAGGCCCCGGTAGGTGACGCTCAACGACCCTGCGCCACGTATACGGGCACCGTCCTGAACCGACCGGCTTCCATAGCGGGCACTGGAGATGCGCAGTCGAGGCGTCAACGAGGTCAGGGGCTTCGCTGGGTCCACCATCGCCAGGCCCTGGATGGTTGCAGCCCAAAGCCGACCCTCCTCGTCAACGGCTCCATAGGGTCCGTTGCCCTCGGCGGAGCCAACAAGGGTGCAATCAACGGCCTCGCGCTCGCCAGAAAAGTACGCGCTCACTTGCTCGATGGGTACCTTTCCCAGGCCCGCGTTGCTGTTGAACCAGAGATCCCCCGACTCGCTCCGGTAGAGATGCGAGACCATCGCATCACAGATCCCGTCTTTGGGTCCAAGCGCCTGCGGCTCTCTGCCCTTCTCCAAGCGCACCAAACCCGAGCCATAGGTCCCGACCCAAAGCTCCCCGTCGATCTCAATCACGTCTCGAATGGCAGAGCCGGTCCACGGATATGTGTCCTGAATCGCACCGCCCTCAAAGCGGTGCAGTCCGACCCCACGCTCCCCCAGCCAGACGCCGCTATCATCCCCTCGAACCGCCCAGATGTAGCCCTCGCTCCTGCGGTGGAGGGTGGCCGCAGGAATCAGCTGATGCTCGGGGTTCAGGAACAGGAGGGTTTCCCCACGCAGAACCCATGGACCCTCCACACCAGCGGTGCCCGCGCCACGCCAATTCATGACCTGCGTCACCCGACTGCCGCTCTCCTCGTGCAGCACCACATGCACCGAGTGGTCCTGCTCGACCAGCTCGTAGATCTGGCCCCGGGCCTCAAAGAGAACGCGGTGCTCCAGATCCTCCCGAAGCCCCTCTATTGGCCTCTCCAAGACACCATCAAGCGTCTTGATCTGGCCCCCAGAGATGAACCAGACCTCATCCCAAGGGGTGACGACCACACCGTAGGTGCCGCTCCCCAAGAACAAGCTACGGGCCTGCCGCCTCTGGTAGCGGTAGAGACCGGACCCGTCGTTCCCGACCCACAGGCCGCCCTCGTGGTCCCGCAGGTAGGCGGAGTGTGCAAAGCCATCGCTGCTCCGGTCCTCACCGGAGTTCAGCAGGACCTGCGAGAGCGGCTCAGGCTCCGAGCCCCACAGGCACCATGTCTCCCCGTCCCAATCAACGCAGATTTGGTCGCGCCTGGAGAAGAGCACATCTGAGCTGAGCGCTAGGAGCTCGCCCTCGTCGTACAGAAACACCCCACCACTGCTCATCACGACCCACCCCGGATCCAGGGGGGTCCACCGACTCCAGCGCCAGCTCAGGTCCGGAGCAGGCAGCACGCCGCAGTCCTGGCTGAGGCAAAACGGCGCGGCCCCCTCGCCCGAGACGAAGGCTCCTGTTTCGGTCACGCCCAGTGCCAGGGGCGACTCGGTGAGCGTGATGGGCGTAAAGACCTCGCCTTCGACCAAATAGACCTGCCCACCAACCAAGACGAAGAGCTGACCTTGGGGATCTACAACCATGGACCAGGCGGTCCCATCTGGGCCGAGCTGCTTGGCCTTGCCATCCTTTAGGCGGAAGACCCCATCGTGCTCACTGCCCAGCCACATGCTGCCATCGCCGGTCTGAGCCAGGGAGACGAAGCGGTCCGCTGACAGGCCCGGATACTGGTCGCTGCCAACGCGCTCGAAGGTCTGGCCATCAAAGGTCGCCACGCCACCGAAGGTGGCCATCCAAATGAGCCCCTCTTGGTCCTCGAGCAGAGCGAGAACAGAGTTCTGAGGCAAGCCGTCCCGCATGGTCCAGTGGTCGACCAGCAGACTGGAGTCCGCTCGCGTCTCATCCGCAGCAAGAGCCACTCCGGGCCCGAAACCCCAAAGCGCAAGGCCTGCCAACACCCAAGTGCAGCGACAATCCAGAGCGAACTCCCGTCGCCCAGGAGTCTACACCGGTGGGTGTGCCCGAACAAAGTCCAAAGCCTCGACGGGGCTGTCTACAAAGGCCAAATAGTCCCCGTACTTTCGCTCACCTGCAAGGGCCTCGAGCAGAGGCCGAACCGGGAGTGTCTCGCTCCAGTAGCGCTCCCCCAAGAAGACCATCGGCGAGATGACCTTGAAGGTGCCGTAGTGGTTCTGGCAGGCGTCCATGAAGACCTCCTGAACCGTTCCCGCAGACCCAGGCGCGAAGATGACCCCGTGGGTGGCGATGGCCAGTAGACCGTCCTCACGCAGGGAGTTGGAGAAGTACTTGGCCACATGGGTGGCGAAGAGGTTGCTCGGCTCGTGCCCATAGAACCAAGTCGGTATCGCCAGGGAATGCGCCCCGTCCGGGTAGCGCTCCTTGAGCGCCATCGCGCTCTCCAGGTAGCCGGCATCTTTGTAGCTGGGCGCACTGCCCAACAAGGCCTGCACCTCTTCCAGTGCATGGTCCGGGTAGGGCGCCAGCCAAGCCCCAAGGTTGCCAGCTTCCATGGCGCCAGGCCCACCCCCGGTGGCCACAAAGTAGCCAGCGCGAGCCAGACCTCGGGCGAGGTGGACGACCCCTATCCATTCGGGCGTGCAGCGCTCCATGGCGTGGCCCCCCATGATGGCGACCACACGGCGTCCTCCATCCTCCCGAAGGACCGCGTCCAAGGCGTCATCGATCGCATGGTCGTGAAGGCGTTGCGCCAGCGTATCCATCACAGGCGCCGGCCCATCATGCTCCCGCAGCGCCTGCGCGTGATGGTAGATGCGTGCGTCCACGGTGTCCCGTAAGAAGCTCTCTGGATCACCTGGAACAAAGCCAGTCATCAGCTCTTCGGCGGTGTAGAGCGCGGGCCGGTAGGGCGAGAAAGGCAGACGCTCCGGGATGGGGAAAATCATGGCCCCCACCCGCTGCGCCCGGCTCAACCCGGCGTCATCCAGCACACATCCCAGGAGCACCGTGCGCCGGCCAAAAGCCTGGTTCACGTCCTCCCTTCCACACAGGTTTAGCCCCTGAATCACCACCCCATCCAAGGTGCCATGGGCGCTGATGTGGGCCTCTAGGCGATCGATGTCCTCGATTTCGGTCACGAGCCAGACTCCGTAAACACAATAAGTTTCACCCGCACCCGAGCGGTGCTTCGTCCGGGATTCTCAACGACCAGACTGCCCCGGTCGCCGATCTCACACTCCAGTCCCACAATGCTGCGGCCTGCCTCCCCCTCTCCGCAGCTCGGGCTGTCCATGCTGGCCTCGATGCGAACGTTGGAGCTCAAATCAGCCACCTGAAGCCCTGGCTTTAGAGGCACCATCTGGCGCGCTCCCGGCGGGATCTTCAGACGAATGTTCCCGTCGACCAGGCGCCCGACGTCCACCACCAAGTCCGTGGACTCTCCACCAGCGGTGTAGCTCAGGGTGCTCCGCCCCAAGCCCAGGATGTTCAGGCTTCCGTCGGGGTTTACGAGCACGACCTTCGGGTCGGAGCTCACCGGCGGCTGGAGCAGCTCAGGCATGGAGATCCCAGCGTCGTCCAAGACCTGGACCTGGGGCGCAGGCAAGGTCTGCGGTATCCACAGCCCCTTCTCGTCACGCTCCAACACCACGCGAAGGGCGCTCGGCTCCACCGTCAGCTCTTCCACGAGCAGGCACTTGACCAAGAGGGGCTGCTCAAGCTTTCCCACCTGCAGAGTCAGCTCCGACTCACCGGTCTTCAAACAGAGGAAGCCGTTGTTGGTGATGCTGACCACCTCGGCTCGTGTGCTGCGTGCGAGCAGCACCGGATACTCCATACGGGTGCCGTTGCTGTCGTAGATCTCCACCGACGGAGAGATGAGGTTGCTGTCATAGACGCTCATCACCTTGACGTAGTCCAGGCGAGCAGGCTGCGGCCCACATGCCAAAAAGGCCAACATCAGACTCATCGACTCCCCTCCAGTTTCTCTTGAGAGGCCACCGAAAAGGGGGTCTCTGGCCGAGCGCGAAGACGCGCGTAGCCAATGGGCTCACCGCTCAGACAGCAGTAGCCGTATTCCCCCTCCTCAACGCGTTCAAGTGCGGCCTCGATCTGCTCCAGGCGCTGCTCCATGCGAACCCGCTCCGCCTGCGCCATGGCCTGCTGCTGCATGGCGTCTACCCGAGACAAGCGTCCAATGGGCAGGTCCAGGTCTACGACCTCCCCCCGGTCGAAGGCGGCCAAGCTCTGGCGAAGCTCTGCATCCAGGACCAAGAGGGCCTGGTGCAGTTCTTTCTCTTGGTTCTCGCTCAGCTCTTGCACGGCGGGACTCTACACTGGTCCCAGTGCACCGAGTCCATACACCCGTCTGTCACTCATCTGGCGTGTAGGCACCGAGCTCCAAGTTCTGCGTGATGTCCGCGCTTCCGGTCGGCAGCTTGCCGCTTGAACCGTCGGCGCTTGCCACAGGCTCCTTCGGCCCGTTGATCATCCCATCGTCGTCCGCATCCACAAAGGCCCAGAGGTACACGATGGTCCCGGCGGGCACGGTCAGATTGTACGGCAACACCGACTCAGCGTTGATCTCGTCCCAGTCGTAGCTCTGCACGCCGTAAGCGAGCTCCTTGAGCTCCTCCATGCTCAGGTCTCCGTTGGGCCGGTACTTGAGCGCGGCCACGTGAACGCTGCTGTTCTCCGGGTAGTCCCCAAAGGCGGCGTCACGCACGCTGATCTCGCCAGCAATGCTCACAAAGGGGAATGCCCCAAAGGGCGAGCCGCCAAGAGGAATCTGGATGTCCATGCCGCTCTGGTCGCTGCCGACAGAGACCGGGTTTCCGTCCACATCTGTCGCCTCGATGTAGGAGCCCCAGGTGTCAGCGGGTGTGATCAGGTCATCGCCGTCACTGTCCCAGGCGCCGATCAGGTCGTACTCGCTGTTCAGGCAGCTGTTGATGCTGTACGCAGCCGAGGCCCCTGAACCGCTGGAGGTCGGGTTGACCCAGTCCACATTCCACGGCCCCTCACCGTCGGTCCCCATCAACATGACCGCCACATCACCGCCGCCATAGCTGCGCGTAATGAGCGCGTCGCCGGAGATGGCAGCCGAGGTGCAGCCACCGCCACCGCCACCGCCATCGGAGCCATCGATGTCGTAGTAGGCATCGATGGTGATGTTCAGGCTGGAGAGCGTCTCAGAGGCTGAGATGGTGACGGAGCTAGGGTATGTACCAATAGGATCGTTACTACCCAAAACGCCGTCTACGTAGCGGTCGAGTTGGGCGTAGAGGGTCACGCTGCCAGCCTCGTCCAGCTCCACATCCACGGAGTAGGTGTCCCCGCCGAGGGTGGGCGTCTTGATGGTATCCGAACCGATGCTGCCATCCTCCGGGTTGGAGGCGGTCACCCAGACCTTGCCAAAAGGAAAGGACGAGAGGGTCGCCTCATCGATCTCAACCCGCTCTCCGTCTGCATCGATGTCGTAAAGCTCCACCTTGACCACGCCGGTCAAGACCGCGCTGTAGGGACCGCTCTCCCCTTCGCTTCCGGTGTCAACGCCAATGGGATTGGTGTCAGTAGAGTTGCCGGTCTCGCCGGCCTCGTCCTTGATGCAGCCAACGATGGCGAGCGCGAGGAGGATGGACATTTGGGGTCTCCGTTCAGGCCCGCATCCTACCTCTTGCGAAAGACTTTCGGCACAAAAATCCAAGTACTTTTGCCCGACTTTCCATCTTTGACTTGACAGGTCAATAGCAAGGGTGTGAAAGTGCCTTCACTGTTGAAGCTGGAATTATGGTTGCCGTAGCCCCTAGAGCCGATGCGCAAGAGCGCGCCGCGCCCCTCCGCCCATTTATGAAATGGGTGGGCGGGAAGCGACGCGTCGTTCCTCACCTTCTCGGTCACGTGGCTCGTCCACTTGGCCGGTATTTTGAGCCCTTCGTCGGTGGAGGAGCCTTCTTTTGGGCTCTGGCCGACGAGCCGGCTCAGAGACAAAGAGAAGACAAATGGGCTGTGATCACAGATGTGAATCACCGCCTCGTCCGGACCTACAAAGGGATCCGGGATGACGTCGAAGGCATCGCCGAGCGTCTGGCCATTCTCCGAGATGGTCACTGCAAAGAGCAGTACTACGATGTGCGGGCCACCGATGTGGACGCCCATCGCAAGGACGCAGACGTGGCCGCGTGGATGATCTACCTGAACCGAACGGGCTTTAACGGCCTGTACCGGGTCAACAAAAAGGGTGGATTCAACGTACCAATCGGCAACTACACCAACCCGCTCATCCTGGACGGTCCCACCTTGCGGGCCTGCTCCAAGGCGCTGGCGACGGTGGACATTGAGCACGGCCACTACCAGGACGTGTTCTTCAAAGCCGAGAAGGGCGACACGGTCTACTTCGACCCGCCCTACGTGCCGATCAGCAGCACGGCCAGCTTCACCAGCTACACCCGCGATGGTTTTGGTCCAGATGACCAGATCGCGCTGCGGGACTTGGCTTGGGAGCTCAAGCGTCGCGGCGTGCAGGTCATCTTGAGCAACCATGACGTGCCCGAGGTCAGAGAGCTCTACGCCGACTTTGACATCAAGCAGATCTTGGTTGGTCGAGCCATCAACTCAAAGGCCAGCAAGCGCGGCCGGGTCGCCGAAGTCATCATCACCTGATGCCCTCAGTCTGAGGCGGCCTGCAGCGCTGCCTCAAGCTGGGCTTCCTTGCCCAAGCCCCGCCATGCCGCCTGCTTGGCCCGGCGCAGGGCTTGCCCAAGTCCTGGACCTGGCCTCAGCCCAGCGGCCATCAGCTGGCCACCGTTGATGGGGCTGCGCAGCTCGGCGCCCTCGAAGCACCACCAGTCCGCTGCCGCCTCGTCTATCAGGGGGAGCAGCGCCGGTGGCAGCCGCTCCAAGGCCAAGCCCCATTCCCCGGGCTCTCCACCCACATCCAGGCCTTCGATAGCTGGGTGCTGCCAGAGGGCGAGGTGCTCTCCGTCACTGCGCACCAGGGCCTCCAAGCGTTCCCGGTCCGCCCCGAGGTGCTGCGCCAAACCCACCCAAGCCAGCGTCTGCGCCGAGAGCTCCAGATCAAGCTGCCGAGCCCGGGCCAGGATTTCCTGGGTGCGCGTGGCCAGTCCACCAAAGGCCGGGTCAAAGACCTGCAGCGCACCCCAAGTCTCCAACAGCGCGAGCGATTGCACTGCCCGCTGCTCTCCAAAGACGCGCCCGAGTTCCTTGCCCAAGCGCTCCAGCCCGAGCCGGCCAAACTCGCTGAAGGCACCCTCCAGCGCCTGGCGGCTGCTCGGATGCAAATCCAGATCCAAGCGCGCTGCGTAGCGGGCCCCACGCAGCGCCCGAGTCGGGTCGTCCACAAAGGAGCGCGGATGCAGCACACGCAACACACCGTTGACCAAGTCTGCGTGGCCTTGCTGCGGGTCCACCAGCTCCCCTTCTGCAGAGGGATGCACCGCCAGCGCCATCGCGTTGACCGAGAAGTCTCTGCGGGCCAGGTCCAGCTCCAAGGCAGCGAGCGCCACGACCGGTAGGCTAGCGGGGTGGGGATAGCGCTCCGAGCGTGTGCTGATCAGATCGATGTAGAGCCCATCAACGGTCCAGGTGGCGGTTCGAAACGCGCGGTGTACCAGCAGCTCCCCACCCAGCTCTTTCACCAAGTTGGGGGCCCAAGCCAAGACGTCTCCGTCAAAGCAGAGGTCCACGTCTTGAACCTGTCTCTTATAC
>OJIV01000836.1_pt1 | contig 11671 bp, 19 predicted proteins | sample 1595861 | NCBI WGS metagenome assembly OJIV01 (sample SAMN05416883, study PRJEB24817) | seawater metagenome | isolation source: Sea water | place: Canada:Atlantic | collected 2013-11
TATTAGACCTGACGGTGACAATAAGTGGTACAAAAGTGATAATAGCCTTTCAATGATCCTTACCTCCGCTGGCAACGTAGGAATCGGAACTACTAGTCCTGGAGAAAAGCTTACTGTTATTAGTTCTACCGCAAATACTTGGGCTACATCTATTGAAAACACAGCAGCAAACGGAACATCTTTTGGCCTTGAAATTGTAGCTGGAAGTAACAATGGTGATAAAGCTTTGGCTGTACGAAATAAATCGTCAAGTGATTTAATGGTTGTTCGTGGTGACGGAAACGTAGGTATAGGAACGGCTAGTCCAAGTAATCCTTTAGAAATATCAAGTGACACATCAACTTCCCTTGTTTATCAAAGAACTGGTGTTTCAGCAAAAAAGTGGGGGTTTCATTCAGATAATGACGCTACTTATTGGCAAAATGTAACTTCAGGTAGTTTACTTTTTACTTTACAAAACGGTGGCAACGTCGGTATCGGGACTACTAGTCCTGGGGCTAAGTTAGATGTAAAAAAGGGTAGTGAAGGCTTATATTTTGCAGCAGGTGGAGATACTGGCAATGCTAGGTCGTTACAATTTACAAGCTCCGCAAACTTAGGCTCGAATGGAGCAATGCATACTATAAATGCAGTATCTGGAAATGGAGCGATAGCTTTAGCTACTGCAAGTGCAGAAAGAATGCGTATCACTGCAGCTGGGGGAATATCATTTGGATCTACAGGAACTGCTTACGGAACTTCAGGTCAGGTATTAACCTCTGATGGAAACGCAAGTCCAACCTGGACAACGCCTAGTAGTGGCGGAGGAATTGGTGGTAGTATAGCTTCAACTCAAATAGCTTTCGGATCAGCAACAGCTAATGAAATAACAGGTAATTCTGGTTTAACTTATAGTACTGGAACTGGTTTAGGTGTAAGTCATACAACCGGAAATGGGGCTTCTTATATATTTATGACTAAAGGCAGTGCTGCTTCTTCGAGTTTTAAGATGATGTATCAAAATGGATTAAGCCTTTCAAGTGGATTTGACATAACCCTTGATGGTAGTGAAGACACTTATATGACAGCTGCAAATCACCTTAGACTAACCACTACTGGCTCAGCTAAAGATATAATATTAGATCCTGCAGGAGATGTAGGTATAGGTACAACTAACCCTGGTTCTAAGCTAAGTGTAAATGGAGGAGTTCAAGTTGCTAACGACGCAGACTCACCTGTGGCTGCAAAAGTAGGAACGCTTAGATATCGCACGTTTATTCCTCAAGTAGGACGAACACAATCAACGGTTGAGATGTGTGTACAAACAGGTACTAGCACTTACATTTGGACTGCTCTTTATACAAGCTCAATGTGGTCTTAAATAAATAAATATAAATAACTAAATAAATAAATTATGATTACTTACGATTGGAATTGCAAAACAGTGGATATATATCCACAAGACGGAGAATACGCTGATGTAGTGTATAATGTACACTGGATAGTGACAGGTACTTCGGATGAATTAAACCCAGAAGGAGTTGCTTATGCATCTTCAAATATTGGGACTCAAATATTAAATGTTAGTGACATCACTGACTTTATACCATTTGAAGACCTAACAAATGAGGAGTCTGTTGCGTGGACACAAACAGCAATGGGTGAAGAGCAGGTTGCTTCTATTGAAGCTAACATAGCTCAAGCAATTGAATTACTAATTACACCAACTTCAATTACCGCTACAATAGGGGAGCCAATCCCTACAGAAGGAGAATAAATTAACTAAATTTGTAGCTTTTTGAAATTACGTGTGATTATATAATAAAATCTAATCAAATGAATCAAATAGTGAAAGAATTTAGCTTCGGTGACGAGGGTAAAGATAAAGTATTTAAAGGTATTGAAAACTTAACTAAAGCCGTGGCCTCTACATTAGGGGCCGGCGGTGATTGTGTTATTTTTGAAGATGCTCAAGGAATACCTGTTATAACAAAAGATGGTGTGACTGTAGCAGAGCTAAGTGTTCTACTAGATCCTGTAGAAAATATGGGTGCTTCACTTGTAAAACAAGCGGCGAGGAGAACTGTAGAAGAAGCGGGTGATGGTACAACAACAGCTACAGTATTAGCTCACGCAATACTAAAGGAGTTTAAAGACTGCGAAACTAAATTCACTAATAGAGAAATTAGGGACGCTATAAAAGAAGTTACAGACTTAACTTTAAAGTACTTAGATAAATGTAGTAAACCAGTTGTAGAAAACATGATTGATGAGGTAGCTACTATATCTACAAATAACGACCCTATATTAGGTAAGTTAATTGCAGATGCTTACAGAGCTGTGGATTTAACCGGTGTTGTTATGATGGAAACATCTCAGGATGGTGAAACTAGTATAGAGATAGTTGAGGGAGTGCAATATGAAAAAGGTTTTACAAACAATCATTTTGTTACAAACGCAGCAGCTAATACAGCGGAACTAATTAATCCTAAAATATTACTTGTGGATTCAGCTATTGACAGTATCAGACAGATACAAACAATACTTGAACATGTAATAAAGAATAATATCCCATTACTCATCGTAGGTGATGTTGAAGCGAAAGTAGCAGCAGCATTAGCAATGAATAAAAATAAAGGTTCTATAAAGATAAATATAGTTCCAGCACCTACACATGGCGTAAATAGAAAAGAAATATTTGATGACTTAGCTTTATTAACAGGAGCTACAGTTATAAGTGAAAACTTAGGTGATGATTTAGATCTAATAGATCTATCTTGTTTAGGTACTTGCTTAAAAGCTGTGTCAACTTTTAGGGATACTGTGTTTCAAATAAATGAAGAGCAGTCAGAAGAGGTTCAAGCTATTATAAGTAATATAAAAGAACAACTACTAACAGAATTAAATAGTGGTAAAGTAATTAAGTTAGAAAAAAGATTAGCAATGCTTGCAGCTAAATTAGCTATTGTAAAAGTAGGTGGTAATTCCGATGTAGAACTTAACGAAAAGAAAGATAGAGTTGAAGATGCAATATGTGCAACTAAAGCAGCAATCAAAGAAGGTGTTGTAGCAGGAGGTGGCGTTGCATTAGTTTCAGCTAGTAAAAAGATTAAAGCTAAGAACAAAGCACAAGAGATTGTTTTAAAAGCTTTATTATATCCTTGTAAAGTAATAATGGCTAACGCAGGAATCGAATATCAGAACATCGATAAAAAAGACTTCGGCATAGACGTTAAAAATGGGAAAACGGTTAATATGTTTAAAGCAGGAATAATAGATCCTGTATTGGTTACAAAATCAGCTTTAAAGAACGCTGCGTCAGTTGCTTCGACTATAATGTCAACTAACTGTGTTATGTCTAACGTAAGAGGATAATATGAAAGCAATAGGTAAAAACATAATAATAAACAAATTAAAAGAAGGTATCACCGAAACAAAAGGTGGTTTACTTCTTTCAGAGGCGCACAGGGAAGATATAAGATATGTAGAAGCTACAGTTGTATCAACTGGACCTGAGTGCGATGGAATAAATAAAAACGATGTAATCTATTACGATAGACACGCTGGTCATAAAATAGAGTTAGATAGAGAAACGTATCACGTTATTAAAGCTCAAGATGTAGTATTTGTTTTATGAGAGAGTTAACAGGACAAGATTTAAGAGAGATTGGATTGTTAAAGCATTATAGGATCATAAGAAGATGGGTTGCTAAAAAAACTGGTTTAAACCACGCAGATATAGAGCTATTAATTTATTTCGATTGTTTAGGAGAGTTTAGAAAGCGCGATTTTGAAGATGGTACCTTAATATACTCTTGGGACAATAGGAGATGGAATAGGCTACTTAAAACGGGTTGGATAGTAAAATGGAGAGGTTATAATGGTTCTGACAAAAGTTATAGCCTATATAAGGTAAGCTTACAAATGAAGAACATCATACAACAGATGTACAGAATAATGCTGGGTAAAGAAGATATACCAACGTCTATGAGACGTAATCCTGCGATGAAAAGAATATCATACAGCGACAAGGTATTAGCAACAGCAATAGAAAACGTTAACAAAGATAAAACAAGATAATTATGACAGTAGATCAAAATACAGTGTCTGCAGCTTCAGATGTAGTTGACCCAATGGAAAACGTAGCACCTGTAGTACAGGCTGTTCCTCAGCAAGTTGTAGGACAACCTGTTGTTAAACAAGAACCTATAGTTCAACCTAGTAAAGGAAGTTTCAGTGAATCTAGTAAAGTGGCTGCAAACAATATTTATGGTTCACCAGAACAAAGAGATTATGCTGCAAATCCAGCTAATGGACAAGCTATAGTTTAATAATATAAAAAAAAAGATATGGATTACACAAAAATGGAACCTAAGAATGCTACAGGTAAATCTAAAGGTCAAATAGGTGAAAGCGCTTTATGGGATGGACCTTTAAACCAAGAAGGTAGACCTCACGGAAAAGGATCTTCATCTGGAATAAATGGTATGCAGGTATTAAAATACCCAACACCTTATGAAGCTAAACCTATTACGCAATGTGCTAAGGGCCGTTATTAATGAAGCTTACAAATAACTTTAATAAATCAGAATTTGAATGCAATTGTGGTTGTGAGATGCCTAATGAGGTATTTTTACAAATACAAAAGTTAGCAAGTCAATTGCAATGCATTCGTGATTTTATAAGGTTTCCAATAAAAATTACTAGTGCATATCGTTGCCCAAGTCACAATAAAGAAATTGGTGGGGTTTCAAACAGCCAACACATATTAGGTAAGGCATCAGATATACAAGTTAGTGATTCTAGTCCAGAAGCTATATACCAAGTTATAGATACGCTTGCTGAATACGGACACGTACTACAAGGAGGACTGGGATTATATAACACATTCACTCATTACGATATTCGTAAGACAAGAGCAAGATGGGATAAAACAAAAGAATAGTTATGGCAACACCAAGAAAAAAAAGTAATGCACCTACGCGTAAAAAATCTGCAAAAAATTATGCCCCAGTAAAAAAGGGTAGCGGTACAGGTAAAAAAGCTGGTGGTGGAATGACAGCTAAAGGGGTTGCTGCTTACCGTAAAGCAAATCCAGGCAGTAAACTTAAAACAGCTGTAACTGGTAAACCTAAAGCAGGTAGTAAAGATGCAGGAAGACGTAAATCATTTTGTGCTAGATCAAAAGGTTGGTCCTCAGAGCGAGGATTAGCGGCGCGAAGAAAATGGAACTGTTAATATGAAAGGTAAAAAGAAAACCACCCCTTGTTGGAAAGGCTATGTTAAACAAGGTATGAAAACAAAAGGAGGTAAACAAGTTAATAACTGTGTTCCTCGTAGAAGAGCTAAATAACTAAATAAATAACTATGAACAAGTACGACAAAAAAATGATGCATGAGCGTGAGCTTATTCATGACGCAAAAAAACAAGCTAAACGCTACGGAGGCGAAACAGCTAAACATGACCGTGAATTAATTTACGATGCTAAAGGCGCAATTCACAAAACTGATATGGCTAAAAAAGGCGGACATCCACTTCACAAACACTGGTCATAATGGGAAAAGATTTTACAACAAAAGGAACAGGCAAAGGTAAAATGCCTCAAGGCGGAGAAAGCGCTAAGCAAGAACGCAAGAACTTAACAGAAGATAATCCTATTGCTAAAAAAGCAAGCGGTAAATATTAACAGAATAGGACTGTATAAACCTAGCCTAACATAAACATAAACAATAACAAAAACAAAAACAAAATGGGAAAATTTTTAAAATTTCAAGTTAGAAACGCGGCAACTGCGACAAGTGCAACAGGAAGTAGAGACATCTTAATAAATGTTGATCAAATCGAAAGCGTAATAGATGGGGCAGCGGGAGTTAACGTAATTGTTAACCTTACCAATGATATAGCTGCAGGAGCAAAGTTTTGGACATTTACTTTAGGTACAACAGTAATTTCAGATCCAGCTGATACAACAGGAACTGGAGCTGTAGCAAATGTAGCACCAACTGCTCCATTGGGAGTAAACATGCCTTCTCAATCGGTAAACCGAGCTTTAACAGCTAATCCAGGAGGAGTATCTTCTTCTGTGCAATTAGGAGTTGATGGAGCGGCTACACCTTTAAGAATGTACGTTACTCAAGCAGTACTTACATAGTATTAAATAAATATTCTTGCGGGGTTTAATTATCCCGCAAGATTTTTTTAAAAAAACATTATGAACAAAATATTCGCATGGCTTACTGGTAGTGTAATCAAAGAAGTTGGTAACGTCATCGATAAGTTCACTACAACAAAAGAAGAGAAGCTTGAAGCTAACAGGCAGATACAAATAATTCTTGAAACCGCAGAAGCTAACGCTCAAAGAGAAGTAACTTCAAGATGGGAATCCGACATGAATTCGGATAGTTGGTTAGCAAAAAATATACGGCCAATGGTACTTGTGTACCTTACGTTTATATTTACGCTACTAGCTTTCACAGATGGGAACATTGGAGAATTTAAAATAGCAAAAGAATACATACCAATAATTCAAACATTATTAGTAACCGCTTATGGTGCTTATTTTGTAGGAAGATCTTGGGAGAAAGGTAAACAAATAATGAATAAAAAAAATATATAAAAATGGGACAATTTCCAACATTAGATAGCTTTATGTCCAGAGGACAAACCTGGGCTCCTACTCCTAATATAGATTCAAGATCAGCTTGGTTTTTTGAAAATCAATCAGGAACATTAGGAACTAACTTAACAGGATCATCAGTATATGTAGGTGTAACTGGAACGGTAAGAGTAATTATAGCTGGCACAGTAGGTGCTCAAAATACAGTAACTAATTTAACATTAGTATCTGGCGGAACTGGGTATACTACCGCAAATGGTGTGGCTACTACTGTAACTAGTATTGTACCAGCATCCAATGGAGCGGGGCTAACAGTAGATACAACAGCGGCTGGAGGTATTATAACTTCAGTGGTTATAAACGCAGCTGGAGCAAATTACGGGTTAGGAGACATTATAACCGTAGCAGGCGGTGGAGTTAACGCAACATTTAGAGTAGATGGAGTTACAAGTTTAAATCCAACTGCTGCAGACGCTATAGAATTCGTAGGCGCTCAAGCAGGATCAATTCTACCTGTAGTAGTTGATTACGTTTTAATACCAGGAGCAAATGCAGCAACAAACTTAATAGTAGGTAAATAAAAAATAATAGTAACAATTAATATTAACAATTAAATTAAATTATCATGAGTGAAGTAAAAACAATGGAATTAGAAGACAAAAAAACAATTACACCAGAACAGTTAGAAAACGTAAAGCGTTTACAAACTGAATTGCAACAACACTGCGTAAACATTGGTGGCTTAGAGGTTCAAAAAGCTAAAGTTATTTATCAAGTTAATATGCTTGAGAATGAAATGGAAGAAGTTAAAAAAGCTATTGAAGAAGAGTATGGACCTATTAACATCAATTTAGTTGACGGAAGTTACGAAAAAGTTGAAGTAGAAGATAAGGAATAATATTATGAATAATATTATAAGAAAGATTAGTATCGGGGCTGACTATAAAAACGAAGCAATGCACTACTCTGTTAAACAGACAGTTTACGGTGGCCACGAGATTTCTCATATAATATTTGAAGAGTCTGATAATTCTTATAATATATTTATAAAAAAAGTAGATGAGGTAATGCCATGGAAGAAATTCAATTCTAACATGGCAATATCCGTTGAGTATGACTTGGAGTATTAATGAGGAGCATATACGATTTTATCATAAAGCCGGTAGGCAAACGTTATGATAACGAGGTTAAGGTTGGGGAGCAAACCCTTATAACAAATAGCTCTATAGAAAGTTTTAAACACGTTAACAATATAGCTGAAGTAGTGGAAACACCTGCAGCATTTGCAACACCTATAAAAAAAGGTGATTTAATAGTTGTACATCATAACGTGTTCAGAGTGTTCTATGATATGAAAGGAATTAAAAAGAACAGTAGGTCATTCTTAAAAGATGATCTTTTTATGTGTGCTATAGATCAAATATACTTATATAAAAAAGATAAATCTTGGAATTCATTTGGAGATAGGTGTTTTGTTGCACCTGTTAAAAATAAAGACCTTTTAAGCAGTCAAAAAACTGCAGATCTTATTGGTATACTTAAAATAGGTAATAACTCCTTAAAGGAGTCTGGAATCAATCCAGGAGACATAGTTGGATTTACACCTAATAGCGAATGGGAATTTGTTATAGATAATCAAGTTATGTACTGTATGAAATCAAATGATATTGTTATAAAGTATGAACTCGATAGAAACGAAGAAGAGTATAATAGCCGCTGGGCAGGAAGCAATTAAAGAATTAGTAAAGGTAGCAAAAGAAAAGATCGTTGACTCAGAAGAAGATATATCAGCTGACAGACTTAAAAATGCTGCCGCTACTAAAAAGCTTTGCATATTTGATGCTTTTGAAATTCTTAATAGAATTCAAGAAGAGGAAAGTATGATTAGTGAATCTAGCACTGATCCTAATAAACCAGTGTTTAAAGGCTTTGCCGAGGGGAGATCTAAATAATGGCATATCAACAACAACTATATACAATAGTCAAAGACTACATAAAGCCTCACGTGATTAAGAAAAAAAATCGCTATGCTAAATGGGAGTATGGTTATGACAAAGATTACGATTTAATTGTAATAAGTAAAACAGGTAGGATAGGTGATATATATCTTATTGGTGGGTTGCACATTGCTTTACCAAAAGTTGAGAACTCAAAAGATCTTGGTAGTGATAAGTGGCAAGCAAAAGAATATCCAAAAGAATTAAGTAAAATAAAAAGCGAAGCTGATTGGGCAAAATATCCTAAGTCTTTTCACACAAAGTGGCATCCTTATATAGATGAAGAATTTAACAGAAGAGAAACAGGTTACTGGTTTATTAATAAAGGGGTGGATACTTATATTACTGGTACTCATTACATGTATTTGCAATGGTCAAAGATTGACGTCGGGCTACCGGACTTCCGGGAATCAAATAGGTTATTCTACATATTTTGGGAAGCCTGTAAAGCAGATAAACGATCGTACGGCATTTGTTACCTTAAGAACAGACGTTCTGGATTTTCATTTATGTCGTCGGGAGAAACAGTTAACGAAGCTACAATATCATCAGATGCTAGATTCGGTATACTATCTAAATCAGGGCAGGACGCGAAGAAAATGTTTACAGACAAAGTTGTACCGATCTCGGTCAACTATCCGTTCTTTTTTAAACCTATACAAGATGGTATGGACCGTCCCAAAACGGAATTGGCATATAGAGTACCCGCTTCCAAATTTACGAGAAGAAAATTAGACGACAATAATGTAGCTGAAGATCTTGACGGATTAGATACAACTATTGATTGGAAAAATACAGGTGACAACAGCTATGATGGTGAAAAGCTAAAGCTATTAGTTCACGATGAAAGCGGTAAATGGGAACGACCTACAAACATACTTAACAACTGGCGAGTTACAAAAACTTGTTTAAGATTAGGTAGTAGAATTGTAGGCAAATGTATGATGGGCTCAACGTCAAACGCTTTAGACAAAGGCGGAGCAAACTTTAAAAAATTATATAATGGATCGGACGCATCTACTAGAAACAAGAACGGTCAAACTAAAACGGGGCTATACAAACTTTTTATTCCTATGGAATGGAATTATGAGGGTTTTATTGATCAGTACGGCTATCCTGTTTTTGATGTTCCAAAAGAAGAGACCTTCGGACCACAAGGAGATGAAATAACGGAAGGCGTAATACAGCATTGGCAAAATGAAGTTGAAGGATTAAAAGATGATCCAGATGCGCTTAATGAATATTATCGTCAATTTCCAAGAACAGAAGCTCACGCTTTTAGGGATGAATCTAAACAATCGTTATTTAACTTAACAAAAATCTATCAGCAGATAGATTATAACGATGAACTAAAAAATAACACCATGGTTACCAAAGGTAACTTTCAATGGGAAAACGGAATTAAAGATACAAGGGTAATGTTTTACCCTAATAAAGACGGTAGGTTTTATATAACTTGGGTTCCCGATCAAAACATACAAAACAATATAATAATAAAGAATGGAAACAAACATCCTGGAAATGAGCACATGGGGGCATTTGGCTGTGACAGCTATGATATTAGTGGCGTTGTTGGCGGTGGGGGTTCTAATGGTGCGCTACACGGATTAACTAAGTTTTCAATGGAGGATGTACCTCCTAATCATTTCTTTTTAGAGTATATTGCAAGACCGTCGACAGCTGAAATGTTTTTTGAAGATGTGTTAATGGCACTTGTGTTTTATGGTATGCCGTTACTATGTGAAAACAACAAACCTAGACTACTTTACTATTTAAAGCGTAGAGGCTATAGAGGGTTTAGTATTAATAGACCGGATAGAACTTATAATAAATTATCTTTATCAGAGCGCGAAGTTGGTGGTATACCAAATTCAAGTGAAGATATAAAACAAGCACATGCTTCAGCAATTGAAACTTATATAGAAGATTTTGTAGGAGTAACTAAAGATGGATATGGAGATGTTTACTTGCAAAGAACATTAGAAGATTGGGCTAAGTTTGATATAAACAACAGAACAAAGCATGATGCTTCTATAAGTTCTGGGTTAGCCTTAATGGCGTGCAACAAGCATAGATATAGCCCTAAGGGGGCTATAACGGTTAATAAAATTAATCTAGGCTTTAAAAGATACAATAACGAGGGAACTACTTCAAAAATAATGTAATAAATGAATGTAAGTACAAATACTAATAGCCCATTTCCGGATCAAGTAGTAAGTGATGCTGAGAAAGCAACTATAGAATATGGATTGCAAGTATCACGAGCTATTGAACAGGAGTGGTTTAATTATGGAGGTAGTGGTTCGAATAGATATGCTTCTAATTGGAATAACTTTCATAACCTAAGGCTATATGCCAGAGGAGAACAAAGTGTACAAAAATATAAAGATGAATTAGCTATTAATGGAGATTTGTCTTATCTTAATTTAGATTGGAAGCCTGTACCGGTTCTTTCTAAATTTTCAAATATAGTTGCTAATGGTATTACTCAAAAGCAATATGATATTACATCGTATGCGCAAGATCCAGAATCATTAAAGAAAAGAACGGATTACGCAGAGGGAATAATATTTGATAGAAATACCGTGAAAGAAAGAGCTGTTGCTGGTTCAATAAGTGGTATGACTTTTGCTAAATCTAATGTTCCAACGGAACAACTGCCGGGAAATTCAGAAGAAATGGAACTGCACATGCAACTTAAATACAAGCCTGCAATAGAAATAGCTGAAGAAGAGGCTATTAATACTGTATTAGCTACAAATGAATTTGATTTAACTAAAGCTAGAGTTAATCAGGATTTAGTTAATATAGGCATAGGTATAACTAAAACATCATTTAATCCCGCGGAAGGAATAGTTGTAAAGTATGTTGATCCCGCTTATTGCGTTTGGTCTTATACAGAAGATCCTCATTTTGATGATATATATTATGTAGGGGAAGTTAAATCTATAACTATACCAGAACTTAAAAAAGAATTTCCTCACATTTCTGATGAGGAATTAGAAAGAATCCAAAAATCACCAGGTAACCGTAGACTTATACGAGGCTTTGAAAACTACGATTACAATACTGTTCAAG
>OJIV01000839.1_pt1 | contig 11656 bp, 6 predicted proteins | sample 1595861 | NCBI WGS metagenome assembly OJIV01 (sample SAMN05416883, study PRJEB24817) | seawater metagenome | isolation source: Sea water | place: Canada:Atlantic | collected 2013-11
GGGTCAGCCAGAAAAACCGCAAGGCGCTCGTCGGTGTCGACAATAAGGTCTGCGGCGAGGTCGCCATTCACATCGCGCAATTGTAGAGGAGGAATTCTCAGTGCTTGGCCTATTCGTCCTTCGAGGTCAGGCGAAAACAGGGTGGTATCGAGTCTTACCTGAGTATCGATACGCAGCGGCGGCAAAAAGCCCTCTGCGGTGGCAAGGTAGAGAGCGAGCCGGTCGCTATCGGGCAGTATAAGGTCGTCGAGGCCATCGCCGTTCACGTCACGGACGAAGTTTAGCCGCTCAATTCCAGACCCTATCGCCGCGGCAAATCCACTCAGCAGTGTCTCTGGCGCTTGCCACTGCGTTGCTGCGTTATCGAGTCGATACACGCGAACCTCACTCCCGCGCTCGAGAGTGACCAGACTTGGCTTACCTAGTGCGTCCGCGACACCAATGTCCCAGCCCAGTGCTCTGCCGGATAAGGGCAGTGAGATGAAGTCTGCGGCGAAATCGAAGCTGCCGTCTCTCTGCAGATACAGTCTGAGTTCGGCATCGAGCTGTGCGAGGAGGTCTAGGCGACCATCGCCGTTTAGGTCTACCGCCGTGAGGCTCGCGGTCTCAATTGGCAGGCGAAAAGGGGTTTGGGTAAAATTCAGCGCGGCTGCGCTCGCACCAGCCGCGCTGCTCGGCGCTATGCTTGCCGCGAATAAGGACGTTGCGAGTAAGGGAAGAACGAAAGCAGCGGGATAACACTGTGGCCAAAACCGCGACCAACACCGTGCAGAGGCAGAACGAGAGTTCATAGCGGCCCACCTTGCGCAACTCCTCGCGACACCAATACGGTAATCGAATTGCCATGCCGTAAAACGAGGTCGGGTATATCGTCGGCATTAAGGCTTGATACGTCGAACTCGAAGACGGTTTTATCGCTTACGTATTCCCAGAAGGGCTCGGCTTCGATGCTCAGCGAATCATCGATGCGTTTGGCTGCGAGTGTGCCGCGTTCGGTGATGTAGAGGGCATCGTTCGCGCCGTCGCCGTCTATATCGAAAGCGAGTGACATTTGCTCCGAAAGCCCACGCACATTGGCCGCCGAAAAGCTCTCGACCAACTGACTCGACGGCCTGCGTGCGAAGAGCGCAGTAGTGGGCTCAGACTCGGTGGTCGTTCCGTTAGCGCTCGTCGCGGTGCTTATCGGTGCATAAAGAAGTTGAGTTCTGTTAATGCTGGCGCTGCGTATCGCATCGATTATGGGTAGTGTGTAGTAGCTTACGCTGAGGGCAATCTCTCCTGAGGGTAGCGCGTAAGGATTCAATCGCATGTCGTAGCCCGAGAAGCGCATAACCTGATCAGGCGTCGACAAGTCGAAAGGCGCTCCCACTTTTTTGCTGATGAAGAACCGCGCCTCCCAGTCGTCACCGCTGCCCGAAAGACGCAGTATATCGCTGCGTCCATCGCCGTTAAAATCGTGGAGGCTGATTTCTCCGCCGGCTTCGAAGCTCGCTTGCCACGAAGGAATGGGGTTAAAGCCTGTTGTGTTTTGCAGCGCAATATTTAGCTGTGGGTTGGCAGCACTATCGAGATTGATAAACACGAGGTCTTGCAGGGCATCGCCATTGATCTCGGTAAAGACAGCATTGGGTATCCAGTTATTAGCGCTCACGAGATTGGCGTCTTCGGTTTTACTTGGCCAATGCTGGACAAAATTGTCGAACGGATTACGCCGCTCGACTTCGACTTTTACTACTATCCCGTCTGTCGCATTGATGCCGAGCTGAGTATCGAGTCCAGCCTCGCGATCGTTTCGCTGTGCGCTGTGTAAATCAGCGTTTACTGTCGTGATGCTGCCGGCGGGCTCGAACTCCCCGTCTTGTGAACCTGCGAAAAAGGCGAAGCCTTGCTCTGCCGGTAAGAAGAGGTCGAGGATTGAATCACCAGTACGATCTTCAAGCGGTGGCAAAAACTCCACTTGCCTGCGTGAGGGAATGGCGGCGATGGAATCGAAGCGCATGATGGGCCTTAAATTTCCGGCATAGCCTTCGATAGCAGGCGAAAGGCTAAACACGCCGTTCGCAGCATGTAGAATTAATTCCGTACCGGGTTCTTCGCGTAAATCACCAAAGCCAATGGCGATGATTTCAGATTTTATTTCGATGACCTGTGGCGCATCGGGAAAATCGCCACTCGCGTTCTGATAGTGAATGAGTAGCTGCCTGCCGAGGCTCGGATCGTAATTCGCATAAACAAGGTCGAGTAATCTATCGCCATTCATATCTTCGGTGATAAGCGGAGCCCAGTTCTCTTCGCGCGCAAGAGAGAACGCCGCATAATTACCCGAACTTTGCGCATAGCTGAACGAGGCGCTCGTTGCGAGCACAGTTAGCAATGAGAGAGGCCGGATACTGCGTCTAAAATTCAAGGCTGAGGTTCCTCGATGAGTTCGCCGTAGTCGCTTGCAAATTCGAAAATGCTCAGTAGTTTATGCGTGCGCTCGCCACCGCTCTGCCCATACTGGTAAACCGAAAACAACCAGAGGTCTATAAAAGTGAATGACGTCGTCGCATTCTGTGCAGACGCTTCATAGTTCAGCAAAGGCCCGAGCGATACACGACTAATTCTGCGCCCGGGATGCCACAGCACGAGGGTTTTTCGTTGTACAGAAGACCCATCATAAACATCGACTTCGACGCGATCACCGAGTTCGTGTTCGAGGGTTAGCCGGCTAATTAGGTCCTGCGCTGAATTAATCTCACGACCCTCCAGCGCGATGATCGCATCGCCTATTTCAATGCCCGCGGGGATCAGCGGACTATCGAGCTGAATGTCGACGACCGTTGCTGCGGCTATGCTGCGAGAAGTGCTAGTTGAGAGGGTGAGTAATTGCGTCGTGTAGCCAGCTCTCGTCGCGAGCGGGTCACTTCGGTACAGCTCGCGCGCAGGTGGTGTGCTGCGTGCTGGGCTTGCGATAACCGAGGCCAAAAACACTGTCGTGTCGCGGCGTACCGTAAACTCGAAGGTCGCGGGCTGCGCTGTCTGCTCGATGCTCGCAAGGGCGTCGGGTTTGTCGATAGGCAAGTTGTCGATGCGCAAAATCACATCGCCTGTGCGAATACCTGCGGTTACGGCGGCGCCCCCCGCAATGACCTCACGCACGAGAACGCCGGGCAGGGTAGCTAGGTCAAAAAGCGAGTCGCTTTCATTAGCGCCTACGGCAAGGCCAAAGTCTATTTGGCGCTCGCTGGTATTGGCACTGCTGAAACTGACGTCCTCGCCCGAGAGCGTAAGTTCTGGGATGAGTTGAGCCGGCTCATAACTTACGCAGCCGGCAAGGGAAAACGAGATAACGAAAAACAGCGCCTTTATCCGACCAGAGCTTACAAGATTGAGAAGTTGAGCAATTTGTGAAGGTTGTGCAAGTTGTGAAAGCTGAGAAAATCGAAAGCACCGAGCGAGCGTAAAAATAAAACGAACACCAGTGGCACCAACACCCGGAAGTATTCGCTTAGCAGACAGTAAAAAGCGCACTCTCATAAATTTTTTGTCCTAACGACGAATAGGCTTAACCCAAGGCAGAGAAGAAAGGCAGGGAGCGGAGACCATAGATTCAGCACAAGCAGTCTTTCATCAATGAGCACGTCCGAATAGCCACGAGCCAAGCGCGCAACATCGCCGAGATAAGAAGCATCGATAAGAGACGGTTGGAAGCGCGCATAAACATAGCCAGCCATGTCGCCTAATGAGGTTTTGAATACGTCGAATGCGAGCGTCAGTCCGAGCGCGAGTGAAAGCGATTGCATGGCCGACTGCGCGACCACCGAAAGTAGAACGCCGAAGGCGATCGCTGCGGGCAGGGGAAATACAGCAAGGCGTAAGCCCAAATGTATCTCATCGAGGATCTCGCCTTCACTTATTAATTCGTAGCCATCCTCTATCACAGGACCAAGTTCCCACAGCGCAGTGCTCAAAAGCCACGAGCCTAAAATGAGTAAGAGGAGAGAGGCCAATGCGAGCAAATGTAGCAGCAGTAATTTTACGATGACGATTTGAGTGCGACTAGACAGTCGGATAAGCCTATGACGTAGTGCGCCGAGTTCACGGTCGGCAGCAAAACTGTGCGCCGAGTAGCCGGTAATGAGCAAGCCGAGCGCAGTGAATCCGGTAACCAGCGAATCTACCCAGTTGCCATAGCCATTGGTTGCCACAGTTTCTTCGCCGATCAGCGTTTGCTGCGCCGCGGTACTCGCGTCGCCAAGCGCAGCGATGAGGAGTTGGGCGCAGGCGAGAAGCAGCGGCGCAAGCACAACTAAGCGCGCGCCGAGTGAGTAACGCGCGATAAATAGTTCCGCTCTTAATGCTGTCGCTAGTCTGTTCATGAGGCTATCGCTCGCGAATTAGACTTATCAGTGGAGGCGCTAGTGAGTTCACGGAAAAGTGACTCTACCGAGGCGCGCACATGAACGAGCTCATCGACCGGAATCCCTGCACTGACAAGCGCCTGATTAACTGCGGCGGGTTTAGCGGTGGCGAGAGTGACGGTGAGTGAGCCGGTATCGCTGACTACGCTCAGTATCCCGTCGAGCTGTTCGAGCAATGCTTGTGCTCGCGCTATGTCGGGCGTGCGGACGATGAGCTTTGCGTCGCTGCCTTGAAGAAGTTCCTCGAGAGAGCCGCTTGCGACAATGTGCCCGCCATGCAGTATTGAAAGATGGGAGCAAACCGATTGCAAATAGGGCAGCTGATGGCTCGACAGTAAAAAGCTAGTGCCAAAATCTCGATTGAGGGTTTTGATGAGAGCCAGTACTTCGTCGACGCCACCGGCGTCAAGCCCGTTGAAAGGCTCGTCTAGCAGAACCAATTTAGGGTTGCCAAGCAGCGCGTGAGCGATAGAAGCGCGCCGACGATTGCCAAGCGACAGGCTGCGAATCTTAAACGACGCGTAACGGCTTAGCCCTAGTAGCGACATCACCTCATCGACCGAGCGCGGTGGTTGAACGCCGCCTGCGGGAGGTTTTTTCTGAGCCGGAATCAAATGCGCAGCGTGTGACAGCGTTTGCCGCACAGTTAAGTTGGCATGCAGAGAAGGCGTGTCGAAAACGGCTACCACGTCGCCGTCGGCGCGATAAAGATGTCTCGGCTCGAAGCCAAGAATCGAAGCGCTGCCCGAGTGCACTTGTTGCAATCCAAGGATGCATTCGAGCGTCGTTGTCTTGCCGGAGCCATTAAGCCCGACGAGACCATGGATCGTGCCGCGCCGGACAGTCAGGTCGAGATCGCGCAGCACGTCAACATTGCCGTAGCGTTTTGAGACTCCGGCAAGGCTAATCACGTTTAGTGCTTGTGGCTGAGCGTTCATCGTTGTCGGTTTTACCTCTGGGTTAGCAGTTCGCTACGGTGAGACCGTAATGTAGCGCTACTCTACAAACAGATCGTCTATCGCAATCTGTTTGACTGACCCGAAGCGTTCTAGTTCCGCTTGGTCGATGATCGAAAGGTCACCAACGATCGAGATAAGCTTCGCACGATCCTTCACATGCTCGCGCTGGAAGTCGACTAGATCTGCGAATTGCAGTTCTTGCAACCGCGCATAGCTGTCGGCACGAGGATCGCCCTCGAGTCCCAATTTCTCCCAGCCTCGCACCGCACCAATAACCTCACGGAAACTGAGTTTGGACGTGCGATAACGATTAAGCAGTGCGGTGACGGTTTCGTCGAAACGCTCTTCAGACTCGGGCATATTGTCGATGAGATCGATAAACGCGTCTAACGCATCGACTGTTTTGTCGGTCTGTGTCCCGATTGCGCCGAGCATCAGGTTCTGATCTTTCAGGCGGCTTCCCTGGCCGTAGCGTGCAGAGGCCGAATAGGCGAGGGCGCGCGCCTCGCGCAATTCTTGGAAGACGACGCTCGACATACCGCTGCCGAAATAGCTCGTGTAAACAGAGGCAGGCACACGGTCGTTTGCGTTGTACTCGCCATCGGCAAACTCGATGCGCACCTGCGCCTGCGCGGTTTGCTGGTCGACCACATAGACTTCATTGGCGCTTATTTCGCGCACTGTCCTAAAGCGGTAGGCGGGCGGTTGTTTTAGGTCGCCTGCGAGTGGGTGATGCCGACGCAGCGCTTCAACAAGCTGCTCCAATGGCATCGAACCGGTGTACGCGAGTGTATGCTCGTAGTCGAGCAGATCGCTCGGTAGCGACAGCAGTTCATCCAATTGTGTCGCCCTAATTTCGTCTGTGGTTAGCGATTCGAGCATGGGTGATTCTTCGCCATAGCGATTATAGAGGTTGAGCGCATTTGCGATAGCTGGAGGTGAGCTCTTCATATCTTGGCGCGATTTGATGAGTATCGACTTGAGTTGCTCGAGTGTCTCATCATCTGTTGTTGGCTGTTTAATCGCCGACATCATAAGTTCTAAGCTCGCCTCAAACTGCTCATCCAGACCCGACAGGCTGAACCCCGAGGCATTTTCACCTGCGCCAAAATTAAAACTGCTGCCGAGTCGATACCACTCTTTTTGCAGCTCTTCGTTACTCAGTGATGCTGTGCCAGCCACGTCCATCAACGCGGCGGCGAGGCTGAGTTTGTCGTTCTCTTCGGTGCCAACATCGACGCCGATGGAAAGCGTGAACAGATCGTTGAGCGGGTTTGGCGCATAGAAAAGCTCGACGCCGTCGGCAAACGTGATGCGTCGATAGTCTTTATCGGCCTCGACAAAGCTTGGCTCGATTGGCTCGAAATCCATGGCGAGAATGTCGGCGACGAACGTCGACTGCCGCGAAGGATCGATGGTGACCGGGTCGATCTGCGGCTTCTCAACCGGCGGCAGTGTGTGCTGCGCGTCTATTTGCTGTACCGCAACGTAGTCGCCGCCGAAATATTTATTGGCAACCGCAACCACGTCGGCCTTGGTTAGCGTCTCCATGCGCTCAAGTTCCGCACTGTAGTTCGCCCACTCAGCGCCTTCGATAAACGATTGGCGCATTACCGAGACGCGAGAGGTGTTGAACTCAAGACTCGCCTTTTGGTTCTTCTTAAAGTCATTAATGATCGCAGGAATGATCCATTCTTCGAATTCGCCTGCTTTAATCAGATCGAGCTGGCTGAGAAGGAGAGACTCTACTTCGTCGAGCGTTTGTCCGTCTTTGGGTACGCCGTAAAGCATCTGCATCCCGTAGTCGTTCATAAACTGGGGTGAGGAGCCGGCGTTAGCCACACGTTGTTGCTGATTGAGGTTAAGATTAATAAGGCCAGCGGTGGCGTTGTCTAAAATCATGTCGACTAGAATTAGCGCCTCTTTGTCTTCGTGACCATTGGGGACAGTGCGGAAGGCGAGCTGAACCTGCTCCTCGCCCGGGTATTGCACAGTTGTGCGCTCCGCGCCGACTAAGGGCATTTCTTGCCACGGACCCACCTCGGGCACCGGTTTGGGCTGCCAAGCGCCAAACTTGTTTGCAATGAGCTCTATTGTCTCTTGCGTGTCGATATCGCCGCTGATGAAAATGCCCATATTGTTGGGCACATAGTAAGTGTCGAAATAGTTTTGTATATAAACGAGCGAAGGGTTCTTGAGGTGTTCGACTGTCCCGATGGTCGGTTGCTGCCCATAAGGATGCTGTTTGAACATCAACTCATTAAGCGCGGTATAGAGAATGAAGCCGCGATTGTCGAGCGAGCGATTCTTCTCTTCATAGACTGTTTCTAGCTCGGTGTGAAAGATGCGAAATACAGGATTCACGAAACGGTCGGATTCGACCTCGGCCCACTGTTTAAGGCGGTTAGCGGGCAGGCCGATCTTATAAACCGTCTCTTCGTTAGAGGTGTGGGCGTTGAGACCCGAACCGCCCATGGCGTTGTAGAGTTTGTCTATTTCATTAGGCACGGCGAATTGAGCCGCAGCCTGCGCCTCGGTGTTAATTTCGGCGTAAATCTCTGCGCGGCGCGCTTCGTCGGTAGTATTAAAATGCTCTTCGTAGAGCGCAGTGATGCGATCGAGATGGGGTTTTTCTGCCTCGTAGTCGAGAGTGCCTAGATGTTGATTGCCCTTAAAGAGCAGGTGTTCGAGGTAATGGGCCAAGCCGGTCGCATCCGCCGGATCGTGTTTACTGCCCGCGCGTACGGCGATTTCCGCATAAAAACGTGGCTCTTCATGGTTTTCGGTCAAATAGACTCGCAAACCGTTGTCGAGCTCATAGATAGCGGCGTTGAGCGGATCATTCGGGTCGCGTTCATCTATGCGGGTATAACCCGGCGCGGAATCCACACGGGTTATTATTTCTTGGCTAGGCTCGGTGCAGGAGGCAAGTAAAAACGCAGAGCCTAGCCCAAACAGTGCTTTTGAATAGATTTTGCTATCAATAGCCGCCGTGGCTACAAAGCGCATGGATCGAGTAAGGGGTTTGAAATTTAATGCATCGACTAAAAGCATGACAATCGGCCTCGGTAGGTCGTAAAAAAATAGGAGCCAGGCGAGGCGGCAAAAGAACGCTCTCCGCCTTACAGCTTCTTGGGCGCAGGCAATGCCTAAATGTAGGGCATTCGCAGTTAAAATGTAAGCCATTAGGGGTTCTTGAGAAAGCTTCTAGCAGCATTTTTCTGCCTAACTCTTCTCAGTAAGCTTGGTTTCGAGGTGGATTCAACGAGCTACTCAGAATACCGCGCAGAACGCTATTAATGACCCGCTCAGCAGCACTCCTCCCGTTAGCGCCCGCTCAAGATTTCAAGTATAGCCAACGCTAGATACTCAAAAGTAACGAAGAGTAACAGCAATATTCCAACTAGACGGAAATCGGGTGGTCAGGCGTATACTGGTTAGTACAACTAAAAGCCACCTCCAGTGGATTTGCTCGCTTTCAGGTCACCGATTCCATGTGTCGATTGTTCAACATTTTGCATTCAATGGCGGCATTACGCATTCTCGCCATTCTGTTTGCACCATTGCTACTTATTGCTTGCACTAATAACGCTTACGAAGGGCGGGCGGATTCCCAGAGTTATGCCGCGATTGTATCTAAGGCGCCTCTCGTGCCGGGCATGACAGAGCAGATTTTCATCGATGACGAAGACGTAGCAGTGCTTGATGGCTTCGCAAGTAACCAAGAGAGCTATGAGTTTTTGGCAGTTGAAGCCACAAGCGAAGTCGGAGCTAAGATTATCGGACTTGGCGCGGCGCTGGATTTAGCCTTTCAGCACAACGATGACTATCAAGCGCAGAAAGAAAGACTCTACTTGGAAGCGCTTGCGCTTACCCTTGATCGTTATCAATTCACGCCCATTTTCGATGGACGTGGTGGCGCCGCCTATCAATGGGATAACCGCGATCAGTTTGTGAATGATATGCAGGCGTTAACAGGAATGAGTGAGACGGCGTTAGTCTCGCAGAGCGAGGCGATTAACGCGCAGACGAGTTTAGGAGCGCGCTATCTCCTTCGTAGTGGCGGCGAGATAGCGTTGAATCTCACGAATAACTTTACGCGGTTCTTGACCGGCGGTGTCAGCGAAGCTAACAGTAGCGCGTTGATCGGTTCTTTTACGCAGCCTCTTCTACGTGGGGCAGGGTCGGCGGTTGCCGCAGAGACACTATTGCAAGCCGAGCGAGACCTTCTCTACCAGCTGAGGAGTTTCACAAGGTATCGTAAGCAATTCGCCGTCAATATTGCCTCTCAGTACTATTCGGTGCTGCTCAATCGGGAGGCGGTAATCAATAATTTTGCCGGTCTCAATGCGAATAACCTGCAGCTCGAACGCGAGCGCGCTTTTCAGGCAGAGGGGCTACGGACGTTGTTACAGGTTGGCCGCCTAGAGCAATCGTCGCTGCAACTCGATCTACGCTGGACGTCATCAATAACGCGATATAAGCGTTCGCTCGATAACTTTAAGTTGTTACTCGGGCTTACAGCCAATGACAATATTGTCCTCGATTCTATGGAGATGACGCTGATAGCAGAGACTGGAATGGCGAGTCCCGAACTTAGCCGTGATGAAGCCGTTGAGCTTGCGTTACAGACACGATTGGATCTCTACACGCAGCTCGATCTCGTGCAAGACGCTGCGCGTAAAATTCGTGTTGCAGCCAATGCCCTAAGGCCTGGGGTCGACCTTACCCTAGCTGTGTCTGTCCCCGACGGTGGCAATAACACGCTGGGCGAATTAGATTTTGAAGATGCGGTTTATGGTGCTGGGCTTGATTTCGATCTGGGGCTCGACAGGCGTATCGAGCGCAATAATTACAGGCGCACCCTAATCAGCTACGAATCGGCTCGCAGGGCGTATCTTCTTGCCTCGGATAATGTGAAGCTCGACGTGATAGATGCGTGGCGGCGGATGACCGAAGCACGCAAGAGTTTCGAGATTAATCAGACTAGCGTACAGATAAACGAGCGACGTGTTGAAGAAGCGGAGCTTCGTGCCGAACTTGGATTGGGCGACGTGCAAGACACGGTAGATTCGCAAAACGACCTTACCGCTGCCAGAACCGAATTGACGCGCTCCATCGTGAATCACAATATCGCCAAACTCGAATTTTGGCGCGACGTTGGACTTCTTTACGTGCGCGATGATGGTGGCTTAGAGGAAGGGGTGACAGATAATTCCGCAGGCCAATCACTATGAGTCAAGAGCCAGAATCAGGCAATAACAATGAGGCCAGAACAGCAATGGATCGAATGAAATCGCAGCTCCTCGCGCTCGAAAGCAAACTCCCAGAGCCAGTTCGATTGCAGCTCGTGAATCTAAGCGCTCGGTGGCGAGCAGAGTCTCGCAGAACGCAATCAGTTATCGCTGGGGGCACCGGAGTGCTGCTTTTATTGTTATTTTTCTCAGGGAGTAATGACGAAGCTAATAATGCGATTACTTTTCCTGCGCTGCGCGGCGATCTTGAAATAACCGTGCTCGAAGGTGGCGCTCTCGAGGCCACACAGTCGCAGGAACTACGCTCGCAGATTAAGGGCCGCGAGGGTGTAAAAATTCTCTCGATAGTGGAGGAAGGCTATCGCGTCAGCCCTCAAGATGTTGAGACAGGACTTGTCCTTGTCGAGCTTGATACCGCGGCATTAATCGACGAGCAGTTGAATCAAGAGATTTCGGTAGAGACAGCCGAGGCGAGCTATATCGAGAGACGGGCGCAGTATGAGATCCAGCTTAATCAAAACGCGAGCGACCTTAACGACGCGCGGCAGACAATGCGCTTTGCTCGCCTAGATTTTGAGAAATTTTTAGGCGGAAAGATTGTTAGGCAGATACTCGGTCAGCTCGAAATAGATGAGCGGCTAGCGCGTGCTGAAGAAGCCGATCGCGTGGCCGCCGAGTCGCCGACGATTATCGAGCGGCCAAGGCGAGAGGCAAAGCCGGCTCAAGGTGAGCAGAGCATCGACATCGATTCAATGCCGCCGCAGGTACAAGAGCGCCTGCGTGCTGCTATGGCCGAAAACGGGGGCGAGATTCCTCCCGAGATGCTCGAGCGCATGCAGCGTTTTCAAGGGGGTGGCTCACGCGTGCAACAAAATGGCGAACCAGGCGCAGGACAGGAGCGGCGAAACGGTGCGCCGCAAACCGCAGGGCGTCCAGCTCCTGCTGACGGCCCGATCAGTGCAGATAAAAACGAGTCGAACGACCTACTGATGCTGTCTCTTATACACATCTCCGAGCCCACGAGACAGGCAGAAATCTC
>OJIV01000842.1_pt1 | contig 11648 bp, 9 predicted proteins | sample 1595861 | NCBI WGS metagenome assembly OJIV01 (sample SAMN05416883, study PRJEB24817) | seawater metagenome | isolation source: Sea water | place: Canada:Atlantic | collected 2013-11
CGTTAGTTTTGATTCCGTGCTTATATCTAGTGGTGGAAACCAATCATCGATTTATAAGTTCAATACTGCTGTTACTACTGCTGATAGCAGCAAGCTTTCTAATGGCCTTTTTGGGTATCTTTAGTATGGGAACTGGAATAACAGTGGCACTGATACTGTTAGTTGTCATGATTGGCTTGGCTGTGCGTAAGTTACTGGGGTACTTTCCAGAGACCCAAGCACCGGCATAATAGGATTATTGGCACCCCGCATTTCTGAAAATTCTGACTTAGCTAGAGGTTGGTTGTACAATGCCTGCCTTGACGCTAACAACTATTGGAGTCCCTATCAGTGCTTCGTTACATTGAATCTTCTAAGTTACCCACTCGATGGGGAACCTTCGATATTCACGGCTTTGAAGATCCCTTCAAAGGTAAGGAGCATATTGCAATTACTATGGGTGATTGTGGCACTGATGAACCATTACTCACTAGAATTCACTCTGAGTGCCTGACCGGAGATGCCTTGGGTAGTTTGCGCTGCGATTGCGGCGAGCAGTTGCATGAGGCGATGAAACGTATTTCAGAGCATGGCAGAGGTGCTATCCTTTATCTTCGTCAAGAAGGTCGGGGTATTGGGTTAGTGAACAAAATACGTGCCTATAATCTGCAGGATCAAGGCGCAGATACGGTCGAGGCGAATGAAAGGCTCGGCTTTGGTGCCGACATGCGTGATTATAATATTTGTGCGCCAATGCTTGAACATCTGGGTGCCACAAAGGTGCACTTAATGACCAACAACCCACGTAAAATAAAAGCGCTTGAAGATCTGGGTATTGTGGTGGTTGAACGCAAGCCTTTGCAGGCTGATAGTAACCCACATAATGTCCAGTATCTTTCAACTAAGGCCGGTAAATTGGGCCATATGTTCGAGGCCGAAGGCGAGTGAGTCGAGGGTTATCCAAACGTATTATTCCCTGTCTTGATGTCGACAAAGGTCGCGTGGTCAAAGGTGTACAGTTTGTGGACATACGGGATGCTGGTGATCCGGTCGAAGTCGCGCGGCGCTACAATGAACAGGGTGCTGATGAAATTACCTTTCTTGATATAACCGCTAGCCATGAAGGTCGCGATACTACTTTAGAGACGGTTGAGAGAATGGCAGGTGAGGTTTTTATTCCACTGACTGTTGGTGGTGGGGTACGTGAAATTGCAGATATCCGTAATTTACTCAATGCTGGTGCAGATAAGGTCGCGATAAACTCCGCAGCTATCTTCAATCCTGACTTTGTCAGTGAGGCTGCCCAGAGATTTGGTAGTCAATGTATAGTCGTTGCCATTGACGCTAAACAGGTTGAATGGGGAGAGCATCCTCGCTGGGAGATATTTACCCATGGTGGGCGCAAACCCACCGGTATAGACGCTATCGGATGGGCTAAAAAAATGACTGATCTCGGGGCCGGTGAAATTCTGTTGACCAGTATGGATAGAGATGGCACTAAAAACGGATTTGATCTTGACCTCACTTCTCTCGTCAGTGACTCCATATCCGTGCCTATTATAGCTTCTGGTGGAGTTGGAAATTTACAGCACCTAGCGGATGGTGTCATCCTGGGTAAAGCTGATGCGGTGTTGGCGGCGAGTATTTTTCATTTTGGAGAACACAGTGTTCTCCAGGCCAAGCAATTTATGGCCGAACAGGGTATTAATGTGCGGTTGTAGCAGCAGTTAGCACTGGTGATAATTCGAGATAAATAACGTCACGCAAACTCCCACCTTTTTGTCCTCTTTAAGACTACTTTTATCAATCCCTCTGTTTAAAAATCAAGATCCCTGACCTTTAGGCAGTAATGTGCCGAATGATCTCAAAAGTTAGCAAATTATGGCTATACTTGAGATTAGTGCTAGCTGTACTTTAAACCATAGATAAGTTTTGGATTTTTGCTGTAGCTATCAAGTATCAAACTACTATTAACAACATTTAAAATTAAAGTGAATAGAAAGGGAGAAACATCATGAACAGTTTAAAAAAGACTCAACTGCTTGCGGTTGCCGTCTCAACTATTGTTGCATCAATGGGGCAGGTCGCACTGGCGCAGGATGCGTCTGAATTAAATATTGAAGAAGTAGTAACTGTGGGTAGTCGCAGTAATGAGCCACGGTCTGTAACAGATTCGCCAGTTCCAGTTGATGTTTTTTCAGAAGCTGAATTAGCCGCATTTGGTAACCAGGCAGACCTAACGGATACACTCAAGGCATTGGTTCCGTCTTACACAGCAACTCCAGCAACTGGTGATGGTAGTGCGTTTATTCGCCCTACATCGCTACGCGGTATGGCGCCTGATCAGACCTTAATTTTGGTCAATGGCAAACGTCGTCATCGCTCAGCACTAGTTCAGTTCTTTGCTCCAGCAGCAGGCAACGGTGCTCACGGCGTTGATATTGGTATGATTCCGAGTATCGCATTAAGCAATATCCAAGTACTGCGTGATGGTGCAGCTGCTCAGTATGGCTCCGATGCTATTGCCGGAGTGATGGACTTTAAATTGAAGGATGCCTCTGAAGGCGGTCAGGTTCAAGTTCAATATGGTGAGTTTTTTGAAGGCGAGCAATCGACGAAAGTCGCTGCTAATGGCGGGTTTGCACTGGGTGAAAATGGCTTCCTAAACCTGAGTTTTGAATCAATTGATAATGATGCTTTATCACGCGGTATTCAGCGTCCTGTGGGCCAAGGACTTATAGATGCGGGTGTACTTAATGTTGGTGCTGATTCACCGTTTGGTGACACCCCTTTTGTACAGTCTTGGGGTCGTCCAGAGACGAGTGGCCAGCGGTTCTTCTTTAACGCAGGTAGTACTGATCAGAGTGCCGATGCCGGTCTATATGCGCACGGTGGCTATGCAGAAACTGACGGCCGTTATCGGTTCTTCTATCGTGCTGGTTACGATACTGATTGCACAGCCGGTCACAGTACTATTGCTGCGCTTTGTGGTGATGAGAATTGGGTAGCAGATACACTGCGTCAGGGTTACACACCTTTCTTAGACGGTGCCCAAAAGGACATGACATTGGTGGCAGGTATCAAGGGTGAGATGAGTAACGGCACTTCTTATGATGTCAGTATTGGTTCAGGGTCTAATGAGCTCCGTTATTTGCTAAACAACACTACCGCACCCAGCTTAGGTGTTGCAGCTGATGGAAGCTTCCAGCGTGATTTTGATATGGGTGGCTATGATCAAGACGAGACCAATATCAATGCTGACTTTGGTAAGACTCTCAGCTCTAATGTATTTCTAGCTTTTGGTGCTGAATGGAGAGAAGAGACCTTCACTACAGTGCCTGGCGAGCAAGCCGCTATTGATGGAAATACCAGTGGTATGAGCAGTGTAAAGCCAGCTGATGCGGGCGAGTTTTCTAGAGATAATATGGCCTTTTACGTAGATATGGAACATGACATTAGCGATGAGTTAATGCTCCAATATGCGCTGCGCTTTGAGGACTTCTCAGACTTCGGTAGCACCGTTAATGGTAAAGTGGCAGGGCGTTATACACTGAGTGATGCTGTTACACTGCGGAGCTCTGTATCCACGGGCTTCCATGCGCCCACACCAGGACAAGCCAATGTAAGTACTACCATCACAACCTTTGATGGAACTACAGGTCTTCAGGTTGAAGAAGGGCTTGTTCGACCTACGAGTGCCGGAGCACTGGCCGTGGGTGGAGCGCCTTTGAAAGAGGAAGAGTCGGTCAATATGAGCCTTGGATTCACTGCTGATATTGCTGATAACACTACCCTGACTTTTGATATGTATAAGGTCGCAGTTGATGATCGTATTTACCGTACCGGTGATATTGCTAACGGTAGTGGTGGTTCTATCTCTTTCTACACTAACGCAATGGACATTGAGCATCAGGGCTTTGATTTGGTTCTTGCCACCTCATTTGAGTTGATGTCGGGTATGGACACTATGGCTAGCTTTGCTTTCAATCATAATAGCATTGAGGTGGCAGGTCAGAAGACAATCAATGGCGTTAAGCCGGTAAGTGATTCACTCATCGAAGATATTGAGAATAACTATCCTGAAAATCGATTTGTAATCAATACCTTTACCAACCTCAGTGAACAATGGAGTCTGATGGCACGCCTTAATTTCTATGGTGAGCACTACGATGAGCGCGGTACTATAGGGGCAGCATCTGACCCTTCAGCGCAAATTGATAGCATCATTTATCTGGACGTTGAATTGGGTTATGACGTGACTGATGATTTACGTATAACCGCCGGCGGTTCAAATATTTTGGATGAGTATGTTGATGAGATTGGTGCACCAAATGCTAACCGTATGAGTGTTGGTTTGCAGTATCCTCGACGTACCGCAGCTAACTATGAAGGTGGTTCTTGGTATGTAAGAGCTCAATATGACTTCTAGTTAGAGTCTTGATGAGTAAAAAGGGTCTCTGCGGAGGCCCTTTTTTTTGACTAAATTTTTTCCAAAAAAAACCGCGCTAATTAAGCGCGGTTTAGATGATCTTTTCCCTTACATAGGGTTAATACGTAACCAAGGTTTCATTAAAAACCCAAGAGGATTTGATAACTTGATGGGTGAAGCTAACGCGGATAAGCAGATACATTCACCGTTCTGAGCGCCCATCGGCTGATGTTCATCGCCTGGTTCGCGTAATAAAAAATCCCCCTCAGAGTAGACTGCTTTTTCATCAGAGAAACTACCTTTCAACACAACCGTAAACTCTTTTCCGCTATGACCATGTCGAGGGGTCTTTCCGCCTGCGCAGATTTTATGCAGAGCGACTTCGTAATCTTTCTGCCCTGTTTTAACGCGGGCTACATCCACAGATGCTGACATGTGACGCCAACTAAACTCCTCAGCAGTATTTTCGATGAGTTTGTTTACAGCGAGTGGGAAGTATTCGTCGGTAGACTTACTTGAGCCGACATCTTCGAGTCTATTTGTCCGCTCTAAATCTTCAGGCTGAGCATCAATCTTTGCCATCACATTTTCGAACAATTGCTCACCCACAGCATAAGGCTCTGTTTCACTCATTAACTGCGAACCAACTTGATCTAACCGCAGGAGTTCACTGCGACATTTATTGCAAAAATGTAAATGCGCTGACACACAGATTGACGCTGCGGTATCTAGAGTACCCGCTGAAAACTCTACTAACATAGCGGCGTCTGGGTGATGATTAACTGTTTTCATAAAAATTCTTCTCTAAACTCTGGTGCAACCAGAATTTGCATTTTCTGAAGTGCTAGGCGCACTCTGGATTTTACGGTCCCCAATGGCAGTCCTAATTCTTTGGATGCCTCGGCGTGTGATTTACCTTCTAAATAAACTTTGCGAAGGATCTCATCTTGTTCTTTTGGAAGTTTCTCTAGTGACGCTTGTACCTTATCTTCACTACGTTTTTGACGTAACAAAGATACAGGCGTTTCTTCATCAGGCTCATGCCAAAAATCTTCATTCTCCAGAGGCAAATGCTGGGTATTACTTTTACGACGTAACATATCAATTCGACAGTTACGAGCTACGGTATAAATCCAAGTCGTTGCAGAAGCTTTCTCAGGCTTATAGCCAGCCGCTTTATTCCAAACTTTGATCATGACTTCTTGAACCAAGTCTTCGCTTAGTCCTGGAAACCAACCTTCATGGCGACTAGCATGCGCGAAGCTTTTCAGTAGAGGAGCGAAATGAGCGAAAAGTTGTGCAAACGCTTTACGATCTTTACTTTCACCCACGGCCACCAAAAGCAGCGACCACTTATCCGAGCGCTTCTCAGTGCTCAGGACAACGGGACGGTTTGCTGTTTGATCATCATCTACAATTTTAATTTTAGTGCCCAACATATTGGAAAGTCCTTCTTATAATCTGTCTTTACGACCCAATATAATAATTGGATCAGCCAAATTTAGGAGGCGGTACCCTTAGAGTTTGTATTACACTATACGCTGAATGATTAATTAGAAAAGACCAATCCTCTAGAACTTCTCTAACATCATTACCCCCCCCTTTTTTTTAATTCTCATAAAGAGAACTGTCACATGGATGAATTAGCTATCCTCACCACTGGTGGGACAATCGATAAGGTCTACTTTGATGCAGAGAGTGAATTCCAGGTAGGACATCCAGTTATCGAAGATCTGCTTCAACGTATGAACGTCGGTTTTACAGTGTCTATGCGTCAAGTGATGCGAGTAGATAGTTTGGACATGACAGATGAGCACCGTAAAGTTATCCAGCAGGCGGTTCTAGACGTCAATGCAGAACATATTTTAATAACGCATGGTACAGATGGCATGGTTGAAACGGCGAGCTGGTTGACCAACATTAAAGACAAAAAAATTATTCTTACAGGTGCTCTGCAGCCCGCTGCATTTGCTGAGAATGATGCTGTGTTTAACATTGGTTGTGCTATTGGCGCCATACAGAGTATTTCTGATGGCGTTTATATCGCGATGAACGGCCAGATCTTCAAAGGCGATGCAGTCGTCAAAAATCGTAGTAAAAATAGGTTTCAAGCGCTAATTTAGACATCATTTGTGAATGCCGATGAATCGCTCAATGGCGGTCTTGCGAATTTCAAGTTTAAAGATTTTCCCTGAGCCTGTGCGTGGTAAGAGAGTGCCAGTAAAGTCTAAATAGCGTGGTATTTTGAATGCCGATAAGTGACCTTTGAGAAAGCGACGCAACTCATCTTCGCTAATAGGACTAATGCAGCATATCGTTGCGCCGACTTCCTCGCCAAGACGTTCATCAGGCACTGCAAATACGCAGGCCTCGCGAACAGATGGATGCTCAAGCAGTGCCGCTTCAACTTCGCCACAGCCAATATTTTCACCACCACGAATGACCATGTCCTTAATTCGATCAACAATAAAAAGATAGCCCTCATTATCCAGATACCCAATATCGCCAGTTTTAAACCAATCACTAGTGTGCGACTCATCAGTTGCTGTTTGGTTGTTCCAATAGCCACGGAACATAGAGGTACCTTGTATTTGAACTTCGCCACGTTCACCAGGTTGTAATGAACAACCATCCTTATCCGCTATTCTTATATCTAATACCGCGGCGGGGAAGCCAGAACTGCTGGGTTTATCCAAATAGAGTTCGCCGGCGATAGCGGTGCCAATAGCATTAGTCTCAGTCATACCCCATCCAGTGTTAGGGATCGCATTACTAAAGGCATTATCAATACTTTTGACTTGTTCAGGCGCACGAGCTGCGCCACCACCACCAACAGACCTAAGACTAGAGAGATCATGTCCATTTTGCTTGGCATAAAAAACAAGATCTCCTGTCATTGTTGAGGGTGCGATAAAAGAGCTGATTTGCTCTTTTTCGATCAAACTCGCTGCGGCAACAGGGTCCCACTTACGAATAAGAACTAACTTTGTCTGAGATCTAAAGGCAGAGAGGAAAACTGCATGACAACCGGTGGTATGGAATAAAGGCACGGCTGCTAGCCCTGCGGGTTGTTGGGCAGGCGATTTTAGTGGTTCATCAATAAGCATCATCCATATTTGTAGTGACATCTCCCAGCTCAATAACGCACTGATGACCGCTAAATTACTTGACACTACACCTTTAGGTCGGCCGGTTGATCCTGAGGTATATAAAATCAATACATCATCTAGAGGCTCAATAGTGACTGCAGGCATCTCTGCATCGCGATGACGCTCTACTAGTTCCGCCCACCCAGAATGCGGACTTTTGGCATCTCCGCGAACCAACAGGATGTGGCAAGACAAACTAACATCAGCGACTAAATTACTGCGTTCTTGATCAGCAATTAGCAGTTTACAGCCACAATTGGTAACTCCATAAATAAGCTCTTCTGTCTGACATAAAGAATTTAGCGCTACTGCTATGGCTCCTACTGATGTAATGGCTTGAAACGCAATAATCCATTCAGGAAAATTACGCATACAGATGGCAACACGATCACCTTTTTCGATGCCATAGTCTTTCACTAGACCGCTGCCAATGGCACTAGCTAACGCCCATGTTTCATTAAACGAGTAGCGCTCCTCTTCAAAAACCAAAAAGGTTTCATTACTTAGATTTTGGCTGAATAGCTCGCGAAGACTTTTGGGTGCATTCTTATAGATTCGACGAGTTTTACCATAGACCTCGCTATTACCCATTTCTAGGGGCATGCCCGGTGCTGACAGAGTTTTTAAAGCTTGTTGACGATCCATTTTAATGTCTCCTTTGCTGCGTCACACGTTTAATCGAACTGTTTGTCTGAACTAGCATTGCGTAGGTAATAAAACATTCCAAATATAGATACAGCCCCGGCGACTTGAAACACCAGCACCCAAGACCCGGTGAGTTCGAGAATCATGCCTGCAGCATAGACACCAATGATGCCTGGGACAGCGGCAACCGTATTAGTAATACCCATCAACGTACCGGCATATTTGGGCGCTATGTCCATGTGGTTAACCACGAAGCCACCGATAGCCGCAGAACCAAGAATATTGCCTAGCGTCATAATACCGATAGCCATCCAAACATTGTCTGAGTAGCCCACCACCATCATCGCTGCTGCCATGCCTCCTAGGCTAATAGATTGCATGATTTTACGCACTCTCACTACAGGCATGCCACTCTTAATCATACGGTCGGCGATGCCGCCGGAAATGTTGTAAAAGAAAAATGAGGTTATAAAGGGGATCATGGTGAACATACCTACGGATGCATAGTCCACGCCAAGACCCTTATTAATAAATGTCGGCAGCCAAGTTAGGAGAAGAAAAAGAGACCAATTGTTACAAAAATGAGCCACCATAATGGCGCGAATGGCGGGTGACTTTAGTAGCGATAGTATCGGAGGGGCCGTCTCAGCTTTACTGGGTTCCCCCTCTGATTGAATATGAGCTAACTCTTTGGCGGTGATATTAGTATGATCAGCGGGCTGCGATGATGCTAATTTTTGCCAAACAAAAAACCAGATAATGCCGATTAATCCAAAGGAGTAGAAGGCCCATTCCCACCCGTAGACTCGGACTATTAAAGGAGTAGCCAATAATGCGAAGACAGTACCTAGGGGAATGCCACTATTGATCGCGCCCATCGCACGTGCGCGCTCTGAGGCTGGCACCCAGCGGGCAAGTAATGCATATATTGAGGGAAAGGTAACCGCTTCACCCATACCCATCAATATTCGGTTAAGGATCAAAATACCCAGTCCGAATGAGGCTGCTAGGGGGGTTAACATGGTAAACAGAGACCAGAGTAGGACGCCAGTACCAAGAACCACCTTTGCGCCATAGCGATCGGCGAGTGTACCACCGACAATTTGTAGCAATAAATAACCGACAAAGAAGGACGACAGCACTGTCCCCTGCATCTGAGGGCCCCAGCCAAACTCCTCAGCCATTGGGATGATAGCCACCGACATATTGATTCGATCGATATAACAGATAAACACCGCAAAGGCAGACAACAGGATCATAAGGTGACGTTGCTGAATTTTACCGAGCATACCAAGACCCTTTTTTGTATGTTATTTAGCGCTTGAGCGCCTTTTAATTATGATTTTTTAACTATGAAGTTTACCTTGTCTTTAGACGTCTGTGGGTAATTCAAGATAATGGGCTAACATGACCAGCATTTAGCTAACCTTATAAGTCGTTCATTGAGTAATGTTGTTTAAAATTATTTAGCAAAGAGACTAAATTTTGGTTTTTTGTTTTTTGTTTTCCGTTAAAATCAGCGCCCTTTTAATATTTCAGTGAAAAAGTAATGGCACAAAATATTCCGCAGGCAAATCCTACTATCGGTATTGGTATCGACTTTGGTACCAGCAATAGTGCTGCTGCGATTTATGACGGCAAAGAGGTGGTGTTAGTCGAGTTAGGGCGTGATAACGCTATTATGCCATCGGCGAATTATCTGGATAAAGACCTTGTCACCGAGATTGGTCAACAGGCTATTGATGATTACATCACCGGCAATCGAGGCAGGACAGTTGAGTTAAGTGCCGAGCTATTAGGAGAAGAAAGGACCAGTGCAGGAGGCAGTGATGGGCCTGCTAGTGAGGGAGATACGAGCAAAGTTTACGGGCAGGCCATTAATGATGTTGGCCTACCCGGGCGTTTGTTTAGGGGAACCAAACGATTACTGGGTAATGCCACTAGCGACCGCACCCTGATATTTAATCGGCCCTTTCGATTGGTTGCGCTGGTTACCCCGATTTTAGTTGGTATTCAAAAAGCACTGCAATCTAGTTTGCGCAGATGGCCTCATGAGCGTGCTGACCATGCATGCATTGGTCACCCGGTTAATTTTGAGGGCCGAGAAGAAATGCGCAATAGTGTTGCTATGGAACGTCTCAGTGAGTCCTATGGATATGCAGGCATCAATCAGCAAAACTTTTGTCCTGAGCCAACAGCGGCGGCTATTAGCTATTTACACAACAATCCTGGCAGCAGTGACCAGCGTGTTCTCACCGTTGATTTTGGTGGAGGTACGTTGGATTTCAGTATTCTGCGGCGTAACGATGCTAACTTTACGGTTGAGGCGACACATGGTATCGCTCTGGGTGGCGATCGGATTGACCAGACTATTTTCAGACAGCTAGTGTTTCCTATGTTGGGTAAGGGTGAGCGCTGGAGCAGGGTAACCGATGGAGTGGCCGTTGATACGCTGTTTCCGTTTGGTGATTTTGAGGATTTGTTGATTAACTGGCCAGTCAGTTACACGCTTAATCAGAATAAATATACTACCCCAGTGATGCAGCGTATGGCGGAAACTGACGAGGCGGCGCAAAAATTTAGGCGTCTATACGATCTTATCAAGCAAAATTATAGCTATCAGGTGTTTGAAGCAATAAAGGCCTTTAAAGCGGAACTCTCGGTTCAGCAATCAGCTGTCTTAGATATTCCTGAGTTGGATATTGAGGTCGAGCTTGAACGTTGGGAGTTTGAGCTGATGATTTCTGATTTGCTGTTCGAGCTAGAGCAGGCGATAACGCTGATTTTAAACAAAGCAAACCTCTGTTCAGATGATATAGATCTAGTGTTGCGCACCGGTGGCTCGTCATTGATCCCAGCGGTTAAGGATATTCTTGATAATCAGTTTGCAGGCAAGGTTGTTAAGCATGACCCCTTCACCAGTGTGGCAGCTGGATTAGCCATTGCGGATTTCTATGGTTATGGCGACAAATAGTCAGCCGTTAGGCTGCGTATGATTTACTTACCGAAACGTCTATTACGCTGTTGCCAGACACGAATCGCACGCCAAAAGTCTATTTTACGAAATGCAGGCCAAAAAACTTGGGTGAAATAAAGTTCTGAGTAGGCGCTTTGCCAGAGTAAAAAACCAGATAAACGCTCTTCACCAGAAGTGCGAATAATAAGATCTGGGTCGGGCATACCTTCTGTGTAGAGATGATTGGAGAGCATGTCTTCATCAATAGACTCGACATCTATTTCGCCAGTTTTAATCTGTTCACCAATCTTCTTAACCGCGTCAACTATCTCTGCCCTGCCTCCATAGCCAATTGCAACATTAAGTTGAAAGCTATTATGATCTTGAGTCATACCCTCTACTTTGATTATCTCGTCTTGCATCTCTTGAGAGAAGCCATCGCGTCTGCCAATGACTTTAATTTTAACATTTTCATCCTCAATCAAAGGAT
>OJIV01000843.1_pt1 | contig 11625 bp, 12 predicted proteins | sample 1595861 | NCBI WGS metagenome assembly OJIV01 (sample SAMN05416883, study PRJEB24817) | seawater metagenome | isolation source: Sea water | place: Canada:Atlantic | collected 2013-11
GGCAGCGTCAGATGTGTATAAGAGACAGCTCCAGGCGAGCCGCTTCGATGCGGTGCCCAAGTTTCGAGAGCACTCGAACAACTGCACCTGACAGATGGTGCTGGAGGCCGTCGCCGGGCTTGGTTGGGCCTATCAGATGAAGACCGTCCTTTTCCGCTAACGAACTTGCTGGGAGTCTCGTCTGGACGCGTTGGTACAAGGTGCCGCCTAAAGCAGTCTCCTCGTCCGATACTTCAGAGGCCTAAGCACGAAGTAGGCCAAGGCCTGGTGCCAAGGCGGGTTAGTCTTGGCGCAGATTTATCTACGTGGTTGCACTCGCCGAAGGAGATTGAGATGGGTCATCCACGCGGTCGCCTGTACCAAACCGCCTATTGGGAATCGGACTTGGTGCAGGGTGAGTTGGTTCGTGGAATTGCTGGGACGTCAGCGGTGAACCCAGAGATTCTCATGCTGAAGCTGGATGGGACATTTGGCATCGGCTCTTTCTGGATGCGCACGCTTCCTTCTGGGGGGAGTGGGAATTGGATGAGGACTCTGAGAACCTATCGCAGTTTGATTCGTTGATCGGCCGCCGAATGGGGGTGGCTCTATCCTTTCCCTTGTTTCCGGGAGGCCCGGCTGGACTGCACTTGCACCTGTGTCGAGGGGAGAAGCTGGTGATGTCCGAGGGAACTCGGGACGACCTGGAAGGCCCGCTCAGTCTAGAGGTTGTGCCTGGGACGGTCCACGAGTCGTATCTGGTGCTATTTGCTCTTGTGGATGGAGCTGTCGACCGAGAACGACCCGGCGGCTTCGATTCAGATCAATTCCGGGCCGAAGTTCTTTGCTGCGGACGGGACTTGGAGGTTTGGCTTGAGAGACCAATTGCTCTGGACCAAGCTGACGAGGGCGGTGGATTCTTCGGAGACCTGGTCTTCAGTCGCGTACAGCTGGCTGCGGTTGTGTTTCAGCAGAGCTTGCGCTTCAGCAACTTTGGGCGAATGGTCACTCTGACAAATCCAGATGTCGTCGACGAGGCTGCGCTCTCAGCTGTCCGAGCCGTTCTACGGCAGCATGGGTTTATCTGGGTGCCTCCAACGAGCTTAGACTCCCCACACGCCAAGTATGGAACTTGGCGGCGGCGATACTTCGAGTACTTCTAGGCTGGCTATTGCGTAAGTGGGTTGGTTGCGTCGTACCAGAGTCTTGCCTCCCGGTGTGAGGGTCTGCGCTGCGTTCCTTTAGGGCCTTTGTATGGGCGCTCGATAGGGTGTGACTTTCCACTTAAGCTGCGGCGGCCTCGCCCAGGTGTTCGATTAAGAGGGCGCACGTCAGCCAATGTGCGCGAGACCTTCGGCCTTCGGCCCTGCTCTCGGGCAGGCAGCCCTCGTACGCAGACGAGGTCGAGAGAGGGAAGGAGCGAGAGGCAACCAAGCAGCAGTGGGTCGCATCCAAGGCCCCGGCTGGAACTCTCCGCGAGGGCTCTCTCTCGCCCCTTCCTCCACACCCCTGGCCGGCGGGCACCCGCTCGAGCAGCTTCTTCGGCCAGGGCAGGGTCGGTTCTCCCGGACTGCTACACTTGGGGGAATACGGAGACACCATGACCTTCCTTCTCTTCCTCGCCTGCGCAGAGACCAGCATCGACCTAGAGCCAAGCAACGACACCGGACTTGAAGAGGAGGTGGTTGAGCCCGCGCTCGAAGATTGGGCCGCCGATTGGGTCGGAGCTCTCGTTATCGGTGCGTTTGGCGAGGGCTACTTCGACGGATGCGAGGGTGAGATCGAACTCGACTTCGACAGCGACGGCGAGGTCGATGGGGATGCGAACTGCGACTACAGCGACCGCGACTATGAGCTGGAGTTTGAAGGCGAAGTCGACGCCGAAGGCAACCTCGACGGCACGATGACCATTGACTTTATCTACGCCCCCGACACCGAGGTGAGCGTGACCGGCGCTGCGGTGGACGAGGACCACATCGAGGCGGAGTTCGAGGGCACCTACGAGTACTCGTCGTGGGGCACCGACTACGACTACGACATCGACGGTACCATCACTCTCGAACGGGAATGACTGAGTACTTGGAGCCCCACATCAGTCCGCAGTTGACGCCCCGCTCTTACCGGCAGAGCCGCGTTCAGGTCGCCACGCCCAAAGTAGCCCAAAGGTTCGGCCCCCCAAGCGCGCCAAACAGCGACGCGGCGTTTCGCACAGCCTCTTTCAAGTCGGTGCTCTACCGTGGGCAGTGGGCAAGGGGTTGGCCCGCTATCCATGCCCCCCTGAGCTTCGCTAGGTCTGCCCTGAGAGACTCCCCTGGGCACGAGGTCTCCCCTGGAACTTGGTGACATTGGCAAAGGGGATGCTCTGTGTTGGACGGTAAGAGCCAGGGACCGACTCCCATCAACCTCGTCGGCCCCTCCGGCTTGAAGAGCCATGGGGAGGGCCTCGAGCACGTGCCCGCGGGAACTCGCCAGCTCTCAGGGAGCCGTTGACTCCGGACTTGGCTGCCGATACTCTGCCCCACGAGGTCAACGTATTCTCCCAACTCCATCAGCGCAGTACTCCATCAGCGCAGTGTCCTGTGGTACGCACCTCTAAGACACGGAGCATGGACGCGGTCGGCCTCCAATGAGCCTTGAACTGCTTCTCTTGCTCTCCGCGTGCTTTGGCCCAGATACGCCCGCCCAGAGCGGCTCAGACTGCCTCCCCATTGAAGAGGTCCCCTACGACGGCATCGACCAAGACTGCGACGGCAGTGACTTGGACGACGTGGACGAGGACGGGTGGAGCGAGGCACAAGACTGCGACGACCAAGACCCAGCTCGCCATCCCGAGGCCGAGGAGATTCCCTACGACGGGATTGACCAGGACTGCGATGGGGCCGACCTGGATGACCTAGACGCCGATGGGTTCGGGCATGCAGAGGACTGCGCGGACTCCGATCCAATGATTCATCCAGGTGCGCTTGAGTCCTGCGATGCGCTAGACCAGGACTGCGACGGACGGGTGGATGAGGACGCCCTGAATGCTCTCTCCGGGTACCTGGACGAAGACGGTGATGGATACGGGGACCCCAAGACCTGGTGGAGCTCATGCGAGGCCATGGGATCAACACAAGGTGGGGACTGCGATGACCAGGACCCGCGGGTAAATCCAGGTGCTCCAGAGACTTGTAGCAATGAGACAGATGACAACTGTGACGGGTACATCGACCAGATGGCAGCTGGCGGGACGCACCCCACGGTCCAAGGAGCAGTGGATGCTGTCTGCGCAGATGGAGACACGGTCTGGGTAAACCCAGGCACCTACTATGAATCCATCGTAATCTCCAGGCCCTTGGCGCTGCGGGGGGCTGGACTCCTTGAGGACATCGTTGTCGACGCAAGCTCATGCTCTGGCACCGAGTGTCCGGTCGTATCGGTCGAGGCCGACGAGGTCGTCTTGGCAGGGCTGACGCTGCAGGGTGGATACCGTCTAAATGGAGACGGTGGGGGCATCACTGCTGATACAGCACACGGGCTGCTCATCACGGAGTGCCGACTAACAGACAACAAGGCGTACAACGGCGGCGGCGTCTCCATCGTAGATGGACGAATCGAGGGCTCGGTGATTGAGGCGAACACCGCAACCTCCTACGGCGGTGGTGTCTGGATAAACAACCACTCCTTCGACTCCCTGAGCATCGACCAGAGCACGATTACAGACAACACTGCAGCATTCGGCGGGGGTGGCTATCAGTACTTCACGTTTGATGTCAGCTGGACTGGAAACACACTCACCAACAACACGGCCTTTCTCGGTGGGGGCCTGTTCCTGCACGGGGTAGAGCCCAGCACCTCTGGAAACAACATCACAGGAAACATGGCCACCGCTACAAGCTGGGGACTAGATTGCCTGGGTGGAGGCGTCTGGGACGAACAGAAGGACTGGACCAGCACAGGAGACAACATCTCCGGAAACACACCGGAAGACACCTGCCTCTAGACAAGGGAATCAAGCCAAAGACATCCGCCTTTCAGGACGAGCACCAGCAGGGAATCGACTGCTAACCATCCTGTACAAGCGTAAATGCATCTCGGGTCACGCGTGCCCGCTTGCTGGTCACCACGCGCTTGGCAAGGATGCGCAGGTCTATGTGCTGCGCCATCTCAAGCTGGCTGATGTGCGGGCGGAAGCGCACGTCGAAGAATGCTGGGCCATGCTGCCCATTCATGGTCTCGAAGCTTCCATCATCGACGTGAAGCACCGCCCCTTCGGGGCCGACCATACGAATCTGAACCTCCGCCCGGGAGTCATAGCTACAGCCGGAGACGAATACGCACTGACCAAACACGGTCAGGCGGGCCTCTCCACCTTCATCAGGTGGGAGAAGCTTGATGGAAGCTTCCCCAACCGTGTGGAAGGAGATGTTGCCAGGGCTCGGAGCAGGAAGCTCCGTTGCGATGTAGACAGTCCCGATCTCCTTCACATCGATGACGCTGGCCCAAGCCCAGACTTCGAGGGCAGCGACCCGCGAAGCAAGAGCCTCTGGGAGTCGACACGCCTCACTAAAGAGCAGAGTCTGGCCGCTCGCCTCCTCAAAGCGCAGCCCGTCCCGCTCCATCGCCAAGACCGCCCCATCGGCGTCAACCAGAGCCACCAAGAGCGCAGAGTCGTCCCACGCGGTCCCAGGGGTGAAGGTGAGCGCTCCGGAGACAAGCACTTCAACGCCTCGGCGGCCTGTCTGAAGGCTGACGGTGATTCGATTGGCCTGCAGATTGAGTTCGGTTGACACAATGCTTCCTGGTGGGACTTGTCGCTGGAGGCGGCCGATATTGCCGGTCCACGGCGCCTGTGTAACGAGCCTGGGCCCCGCAGGAGCGCTCAAGGTGACTCTGCTTGGGGAAGAGGCCAATCCTCCACGCGGTCAGGCTCCGGCATGACATCGAAGCGAACAGCGGGCAAGCTCGCCCGTCCGATGGTCTTGGCTTTCAAGAGCCGATGCACACCATCCAGCACGATGCCAGAAGGGTCAAGCATGATTGGATAGCTCAAGTCCGCCGCGTTGATGCGCAGGCAGTGCTGGTAGACGCTTCGTACCGTGGGCACATTCACCCCGCAGTACCACATGTCGAGGTCCATCCCTGAGAAGTCGGAGATCTCGAACTCGAACACAGCAAAGCTCTCGGAGAGCCTCCAGAGTCGGCGGACATCCCAGAGAAAGCGCTTGCCGTCCTGAACGAAACTGTAGATGTCCTGCTTCATGACAACTCCTGTGGATCGCACTGGAAGGCACAGAGAGCCAAGCAAGCGAGCCAATGCATACTACTGTTGAATCCCCATTCGATGGCGGTCAAACACCTATGGTCCCCGCAGAACGACCGGAGACCTTGGCATTGCGTTGGCCCATCGGTGGCCAAGCTCCCCTCCCCCACCGAGTGCAGGACAGGTACAGCTTCGCCATCGGCGTCAACCAGGAGCCGATCGGCGTGTTCAGAGCGCCATCGGCTTCGAGGTGACGGAGAAGGACTGGTCTGAACTCAGTGCGGGCTTGGTCGGTGATGCGATGGTCCTCGCCGTCGACAAAGAGACCGGCTCGCCAGTCGCAAGGGCCGTGGGGGAGCAGCGTGATGGCTGGATCGAGTTGGGCTGGGTGGCCGTGGCACCGATGCACCGTGAGAGGGGGCCCGGACACGCGGTCTGCCACACGCTGGTGACCCATCTGCTCGCCGCCGGCCAGACCCGCTTGCTCGGCAGCTCGCAGGACCATCGAAGCACCGCACACAGAGAGGCATGGGTGTGTCTTGAGCTCTACGGACAGACCCTGTTCCAGGTCATGTCTTTGGTCCGAAGCCCCGCAGACCCGCCAGCGGCAACTCTACGCGCACGATGAAAGCAATACGCAAGAACCCTCATACTTGGGCTTCGTCCACGCTTGTTCAATCGCGCCCCCCAACGCCCGTCGAGAGCGCGCACCCAATGATGTACTTTCAGCCCAAATCAGGACTCTCAAAAAATGACATTTCTCTTTCTCGCCAGCTTCGCCGCATGCACCTCGACCGACCCAGAAGTGGAAGAAGAGACCCCAGCAGGTCCCTTCGCCTACGAGCTCTACGTTGGCTGCAGTCAGGTTCAGATGATCAGCGACGGCTGGAACTCAGGCAGCGAGGACTACATCGACACCCTGACGCTGAACGCCTTCGGCCAGTGGGACGTCTACGACATGTTCACCCCCTACGAGGGGGACAAGAAGTCCGCCTACGTTGAGTACCGCAGCTACGATCAAAGCTTGGGGCTGCCAATCGCCGCAGAAGGCGACGCCATGAAGTCGGGATGGACGAGCGAGACCCAGACCTTCGAGCGTGACGAGCTGGGGCGTATCGTTCTTGAGTCCCTGCGCCTGCCGGAAGACCAAACCTCCGAGTACGACGCCACCTACACCTACGTCGAAGACTACGAAGGTTGCATGGAGGCCATGCGCACACGCAACCCAGCCAGCCTGTACCGATACGAGCCCTGCACGACCCGTATCGAGTACGACTTCTACATGAACGGCGAGATCGATGAGGTGAAGACCACGGAGTACGATGCGGACTTCCGCTGGGTCGCAAGCACCAAGGACACGAACAACGACGGCACGCCAGAGAACAGCTGTACCTTCGAGTGGAATGACAAGGACCAGCTCGTCTACACAGACTGCATGAACGACGGCTACGCCCTGACCATTGACGACACCTACAACGGTGACGGACGCATTGTGGAGAGCTCGGTGGTCAATGACACGCCCAACCGCTGGGGCGAGTACACCGACTACATGACCTGGTCCTGCGACTGAAGTCCTTCAGCTGAGCTCTTCACCCCAAAGCATCGCTCCAACCAAGCGACTGCGAAGGTGTGGAAGTCAGGCCCGTCCATGAGCTGTGCCTGACACTCACCCACTTGATGCGTGCGGGCATGGCCAAGGTCCAGGTAGTCGACCAGGATCTGAGAGAAATGGTCTCCCTCAGACCACTGCCGGATGCCGAGTGTGTCACCCAGGCTCTCAATGTCGACCACCTGTCCGCCCGCGAGGACATAGCGTCGCGTGACAAGGGTCTTGTCCGGCACCTGCGCGCAGTACTCCGAGTGATGGGTCAGGGTGCCAGTGTCCAAGTCCGCTCCCAAGCGCAGGACCTGCCCGTGTGCTGAGAGGAAACGCTCCGGTGTGCTGCCCGGTCCGAAATAGTGGTTTACGGGACTTGGAGACAAGAGATGGCTCGAATGCCGTCAGAGTGGGTCGCCAATGAGTCCTCCAATCGAAGTGCACCGTACCCACCCTCCCCGCTGGTAGACAAGAGGCGAGTCAATCGTGGTCTTGCACGCTCCCATGACCAGCCCTTTGCCGAAGATCCCGCAACCCAACATCGTCCGCGGCATCGATGCTCCCCATGCCCCCCACCCGCCGCCAACTCATCTCCGCCGCCAGCGCGGCCCTACTCCTCCAAGGCTGCAAGGGTCAGGGGAGCTTGGTCCTCGACAGCGACTCAGGGGGCACGGAGACCGGGGACACTGGCGGCGACGACTGCCCTGACTTGGTCGCAGGCGGCAAGCTCCTGGACCTTGTGCCCTTCCAAGATGGCAGCCTGCCCCTAGAGGAGCGCCTGGAGTCCGGCCTGGACGGACGCTACGCCATCGACCTGGAGTTGTTGGGCGTTGAGGCCAACCCTCTCATCGACAACGAGCGCTTCTTCATTCGTACCTTCGCGCCCCAGGATGTGGACGCTTGGCCTGGCCTAAAGGTCAACGGGGAGCTGACTGAGCTTCCCACCGCGCAGGACATTGGGCCCGTTCTGATGGAGTGCTCGGGCAACGGCAGCAACCGCTCCTTCGGCTTGATCTCGGCGGCCACTTGGGCCGGCACCCCCGTACTGGAGCTGATCGACGCCGACTACATCGAAGTGGAGGGCATGGATGAACACGGAGGCTCCACCAGCAGCTCCACCCAAGGCTGCAGCTGGGTCTTCACCCGCGCTCAACTCCAAGACGCCGTGCTCGCGAGCCAGATGAATGGAGCGCCTCTACCCACCGACCACGGCGCTCCCATACGCCTCATCGTGCCGGGCTGGTTCGGCTGTACATGTATCAAATGGGTCATCGCACTCAAGGGCGTCGATGCACAAACCCCCGCTACCTCACAGATGAAGGAGTTCGCCTCCCGTACCCACCAGAGCGCAGCCCATGCCCTGGCCGCGGACTATGCCCCCGCTCAGATCCAGCACGCGGCCATGCCGGTTCGCGTAGAAAAGTGGGAGATCGAAGGAGAGCCCGTGTACCTAGTTTGGGGCATTCTCTGGGGAGGAACTTCAGCGACAGACGCCCTGCAGATCAAGCTGGACGAGGGCTGGGAGGATGTCACATTTTGCCCAGCGGTCAACACCTCGCGAACCTGGACGGTGTGGCAACACCTCTGGCGCCCCTCGGGCTCCGGCCAGGTGGAGATGGTGCTTCGCGTAAACGCCGATGTCCCACAGGTGCGCCTGGACCAGCGCTACTACGCGCGAAGCGTCGTCATTTCCTGAGGGCCTGAATGCCCCAGTCCACCGCCGCCCCAAAGAGGACCCCTGCGCCGTAGCGCACAAAGTCCACCCACACAAACCCGCTCCCCAGCAGCAACTGCCCAGGCAGCGTTCCCCTGACCTGGACCAGCCAAGGCCACTGGATGAGCTGCTGACACTCCACCGCTGCGGCCACGCCGAAGGCACAGAGTGCCGCGTAGGGCACGCGCAGCTTTGGGAAGAGGAGGAGGAAGCCAAGGTAGACACACAGCGCCCAGAGGGCATCGCCAGCGTTGTCAGCCCAGAAACCAGGCGGCATCCAGCTCGCCCGCGAGGCCAGGCCGACCGCAATGACGAGCAGCAGGGAGCCGATGATGAACCAGCGGGGTCTGTGCATGTCCCACTCATACCCCGGCCAGTCCCAAACCCGCTGGCTGCTCCTGTGCTTTGATGGGTCCGCGTAAGCCACTCACTAGGAGGCCCAGTCTCCGAGGCGTATTGGAGAGCGGCGCCTGGAGGGGGACCTCTGGCCAGCCGCAGCAACGCTTCCTGCGACAATCTGTGCCCCCTTCACCGACGCACTGCGCGGCAACCCGGAGCTGCCTGCCCGCCTGCTGTTGCTGGCCTACACTTTTTTTGTGCTTGTTGTAACCGCAACTGTATCGACAGTGTATCCGCTCCCTCTGAATCGCACGAGACAAACAACCGGCGACAGAGCAAAATAGGCTTGGCCCATGGGTGTCTACAACACCCGTGAACCAAGCCCATCCAAGACTGTATTCTCTACAGTACTTCAGCTCCGGCGGCGCAGCACCAACAGTCCACCGAGCAGTCCGAGGAAGCCAGCCAGGGCAGGCATGTCCTTGGACTCCGGTGCGGTGCTGCAGCTGCAGCCACCGCCGCCCTTGTAGTCGGTCTCCACAGCGGTATCGGTGATGCCGGTATCGCCCGTCTCACCGGTGTCGCCCGTGTCGGGGAAGTCGTCCTCTGGGTCGAATGGGTCGCTGCCGCGGTCCACCTCGTCTCCGTCGTTCACGCCACCGTCGTCGGTGTCCTCGTCCAGTGGGTCGGTGCCGGTCTCCAGCACCTCCTCACCGTCGGAGAGACCGTCGTCGTCGGTGTCTGCGTCCAAGGGGTCCGTGCCGTAGACGTTCTCCTCGGCGTAGTCGGTCAGACCGTCGCCATCGCTGTCGAGCAAGTCGTCAGAGGGGTCCAGCGGGTCGGTGCCGTCGGTGTTGACCTCGTCCCCGTCGCTGCGACCACCATCATCGGTGTCTGCATCGTTGGGATCGGTGTCGGTGCCGTCGGCCTCTTGTCCGTCCGTCAGGCCGTCATCATCGCTGTCCTCGTCCAGGGGGTCGGTCTCCCAGGTGTCGACTTCGGCGCCATCTCCCAGGCCATCACCGTCCGTGTCCGCCTCGTTGGGATCCGTGCCTGCTGCCTCCTCTTCACCGTCGCTCAGCGCGTCGTTGTCGGAGTCCGCATCGGAGGGATCCGTGATGGTGTCCACGACCTCGGTGTAGTCGTCCAGGCCGTCACCGTCCGTGTCCGTCAGCAGGGGGTCCGAGCCGTACACCGAGATCTCGATCCCGTCGTTCAGTCCATCACCATCGGTGTCCGCGTTGTTGGGATCGGTGCCCAAGGCAGCCTCTTCCAGGTCCGTCAGGCCGTCGCCGTCGCTGTCGGTTCCTGGGTCCGCATCGTCGCGTGGCAGGCTGCTGTCGGTGCCGGCTGCGTCCTCGACGCCATCGCTTGCCCCACCATTGTCGCTGTCGGGGTCATTGGGGTCCGTGCCGGTGGTGTTGACCTCCTCGCTGTCGCTCAGACCATCCATGTCCGAGTCGCTGGCGTTGGGGTCGGTGTCGGTGGAGTCCACCTCAACTCCGTCGTCCAGCCCGTCCCCATCGCTGTCTGCGTTGTTGGGATCCGTCGAGTAGGTGTCCACTTCAGCGCCATCGGCGATGCCGTCTCCGTCGCTGTCCGCGTCATTGGGGTCGGTGCCGTAGGAGTCGACCTCCTCCGCGTCCGTGAGTCGGTCCCCGTCGCTGTCCGCGTCGTTGGGATCGGTGCCCGTGGTGTTCACCTCTTCGCCGTCGTCGAGGCCATCGTTGTCCGAGTCCGCATCGTAGGGATCGCTGCCGTAGGTGTTGACCTCCTCCCCGTCACTGAGGCCGTCCCCGTCCGTGTCCGCTAGACTCGGGTCGGTGCCCAAGGCAGCCTCCTCGTCGTCGCTCAGACCGTCACCGTCCGTGTCCGTACCACCTGGGGTGACGTCGGAGACATTGGGATCTGTGCCGTCTACTTCGACCTCGGTCCCGTCGTCCACGCCGTCGTTGTCGCTGTCGGGGTCGCTGGGATCCGTCCCGGTGGAGTTGACCTCCTCCGAGTCCGTCAGGCCGTCGCCGTCCGTGTCGAAGACGAAGGGGTCGGAGCCGTAGTCGTCCACCTCCTCGCCGTCTTCCAGACCGTCGCTGTCGGTGTCGGAGTCCAGGGGGTCCGTCCCAATGGAGTCGACCTCCTCTGCGTCGGTCAAGCCGTCGCCATCGGTGTCGGCGTTCTCGGGATCCGTCCCGGCTTCCAGCTCGCGGCCATCATCCAGGCCGTCATTGTCGGTGTCCGAATCCGTGGGGTCAGAGCCGTAGGAGTTGACCTCCTCTCCGTCGCTCAGGCCATCACCATCGCTGTCGGCGCGGGTGGGATCCGTACCCTGGTCCGCCTCTTCGCAGTCATCCAGCCCGTCGCCGTCCGTGTCCACAACGTTGGGATCAGAGCCGGCCACCGCCACCTCTTGGTAGTCGTCGCAGCCATCGCCGTCGGTGTCTTCCAGCAAGGGGTCCGAGCCAATGTCGATGACCTCCTCGTAGTCCGAGAGCCCCTCGCCATCGGTGTCGGTGAGCAAGGGATCGGTGCCGTAGGTCAGCACTTCCTCGCCGTCATCCAAGCCGTCGCCGTCGGTGTCTGCCACCAGAGGGTCGGTGCCGTAGATGTTGATCTCATCCCCATCACTCAGACCGTCGCCGTCCGTGTCGGCCAGCAGAGGGTCGGTGCCGTGCACCTTGACCTCGTCCCCGTCCGTCAGGCCATCACCTGTCTCTTATACACATCTGACGCTGCCGACGATATGCAGTGTGTAGA
>OJIV01000845.1_pt1 | contig 11607 bp, 10 predicted proteins | sample 1595861 | NCBI WGS metagenome assembly OJIV01 (sample SAMN05416883, study PRJEB24817) | seawater metagenome | isolation source: Sea water | place: Canada:Atlantic | collected 2013-11
CCCCAAGCCTCCGCCACCCAAGCAGAAGCAGCGTCCAGTGCGATGGAGGCGCGCTCCTCGACTTGGGGGGCGTCGGTCCCGCCCAAGTTCAGGCCCACCAACAAGGAGAAGACGCCGGCGCTGCCGGCCAACATGCTCAGGGCGCCCATCAGGGGTGCGGGAATGTTCATCTCAACCCTCCTCGGCGTCGGTGATGACGCCCACGTTCTCGGCCCCTGCCAGACGGCAGCGGTCCACCACTTCAATCAAGGTCTCTGCCGGCACCGAGCGGTCGGTCACGACCACAACAGCCGGCTCACTGGCACCCGCCAGCATCTCGCGCATGCGGGACTCCAGCATCCAGGCTTTGACCGGGACATCGTCCACGTAGACCTGCTGACCCGCGTCCACATAGACACGCACAGCCTTGGTCGAAGCTGGCGAACTTGAGCGCGCACTGGGCCGCTCGATGTCCAGCTTCATGTCTTTGGCGAAGGTCGTCGTCACCATGAAGAAGATGAGCAGGATGAAGACCACGTCGATCAGCGGACTGATGTCGATGTCCCGGTCCTGGTGCTTCTTGCGCCGAAACTTCATGCCGCCTCCCGGTGGCTCATGTGGGCTGCCAGCAGCTCTTCCACTTCGTCGATCTCAAGCTCCAAGCGGTCCTGCTTCATGGCCAGCAAGCGCCCTGCGATGACGCCCGGGATGGCCACGGCCAGCCCAGCCTGGGTGCTCACCAAGGCCTGAGAGACGCCGCCGGCGATGCCACCGCTGCGCGAGAACAGGGTCATCGTGGCGAGAAAATCGAAGGTCTCAATCATGCCCGTCACCGTGCCGAGCAAGCCGGCCAGGGGCGCGATGGCGACGATCAAGGTGATGGTCTTGCTGCCGGCTTGGAGTCGTTGGCGGGCTTGGTCCATGACCAACTGAACCCGGGGCCGAACCTGGGTGGGATGCGCCTGCGCGGCGGCAACCCCCTCAGCGAGGGCCTGGTCCACCACGCCACTGGGCTGGAGCGTGCCAGCCTCGGCGGAAGAGAGAAGCGTGCGCAGCGCCCCGCTCTGTCCACGGCGAAGCAAGGCCAATCGCTTGCCCAGAGTCCACCACAGAATGAGGGTGGCGATGGCCAGTGGGGGCATGACGAAGCCGCCTGCCTTCCAGACCTCTAGGGCGTGCTCAAGCAAGCTGCTGCTCCGCGTTGCTGAGCCCGTTCTCGGGCGCGTCGATGGCGTTGACCATCTGAAGGGCGGCCCGGTCCAGCTCGGAGAGCACCGCCTCGGTCTTTCCGCCGATGGCGTTGCCCAAGAGCACTGCGGGAATGGCCACGACCAGGCCCAGCTGGGTGGTAATCAGGGCCTCGGAGATGCCTCCGGAGAGCATCTTGGGGTCCCCCGTGCCGAACTCGGTGATGATGTCGAAGGTCGAGATCATGCCGGTGACGGTGCCGAGCAGACCTAGGAGGGGGGCCACGGCAGCGATGACCAGAATGGCCGGCCCCAGGCGCTCCAGGCGCGGCGTCTCTCGCAGCAAGGCCTCGCTGGCCAAGTCTTCGATTTGCTCCCGGGCCATGCCCCGGGCGGCGAGCACCGCTTGGGCAACGCGCGATGCGGCGCCGTCGGCCTGTGCAGCGCTGATGGCGCCCTGAAGGTCCCCGGCTTCCAAGGCCTTGCACACGGCGTCAGCCAGGGCTCCGGGCTTGCCAGCGCTTCGCAGAATGAGAAGGCGAATGCCGGTAATCAAGAAGGCTGCGATGCCCAGGCCCAGGATGATCCAGCCGACCACGCCGCCGCCCTCCATTACCTGGCCCAGGGTCTTGGCGGGCTGCTCCTCCATGCGCTTGTCCAGGTTCTCGTACAAGAACACGGGCAGCTTGGCGGGAAGCTCGCCGGCCCCCAGCGCCCGTGCAGCAGCGGAGGCCTCGGCCGGCCAGAGCTGCAAGCGGCCCTCTCCAGCAGGGGCCAGCGCGCCAGCTTGGCCTTGACTGACGCCATAGCTGGCGATGTTGCCCAGGCGCACGATCTGGCCCTGGGCCTCGGATCCGTCGTTCAAGAAGAAGGCGCCCTCCTCCACCCGAACCTGACCACCCTCTGCGATGCGCTCGGAGGCGGCAGTGAAGACACTACGCAAGGCCGCGGCCTCGGCCTCGGGACCGGTCACTTCGCTGGGCAGCTCGATGCCTTCCAGGGTGGTGCGGGCCTGCATCAGCAAGGCACCCACCCGGTCGGCGTCCTCTTCAGCCGAGAAGCTCGCACGCTCGGCCTGGTTCAGGGTCTCCTCCAGCTTGTCGGCCTGAAGGGTCTGGAAGATCAAGCGACCCTGCAGCCCTTCGGTCTCCGCCTCAGAGGCGCTGAGCTGGGCCTCGCTCTGCTCCTTGAGAGCCTCGGTTGCCTGAATGAGGGAGCTCTTCTCGGCCTTGAGGTAGGCGAACTCTTTCTGGTAGGCCGCGTCCAGGTCAGCAGCCTGAGCGGCCCCTCCCAAGAGCGAGGTCAACAGGGCGAGGAGCATCACTGCACACCTCCAGCAACCAGCGCACCGGGCAGCTCAAAGAAGCCCACCCGAATCTGCTTCTCCAGGGCATCGAAGAGCTCGAGAATCTGCTGCTGCTCGGTGGTCTCGTCCGTGCGTTGCCACACCCAGGCGCCCCCATCGCGCACAGCCCAACCCACCTGACCCGCTTCGGTCTTGTAGTACATCGCCACCATGCCCAGCCGAGCGACGTCCACCAGGACCTCTTCCCCGTCCAGGGTGATGACCTGCCGGTCAATGGCGTTCTCCTTGGACAAGCGCAGCTCGTCCTCGCTGAAAGACCAGAGCCGCTGCGCAGCCTCACGCGGTGTGATGGTCTCAGCCTTCAGCTCCCCTTCGAGCTTGTCCAGCTCATCCAGCCGCTCTTGGAGGCGAAAGGGCATGCTGCCCTGCACGCTGCTGCGCACCATCGCGATGGACTCGACCACTGCGGGGGTGAGGGCCTGACCTTCTGCGACCAGCTCCGCGCGGACCTCTTTCTCGCTGTCCAGCGCCTGCTGAAGCTGCGAGCGGCGAAGCTCCTGCTGCCGCAGCTGAACCTGAAGCTCGGCCTTCTCACCGTCCAAGGCCCGAAGGCGGCCCCGAAGGTCCTCCTTCTGCAAGGTCAAGTCGGCGGAGAGCTGCTCGACCTGGCGCCGCATCTCGGAGAGGGTCTGGGCCATGGTGTCCAGATCCGCAGCGTATGCCACAGGCACGGCGCCGAAGAGCAGCGCAAGCGCTGCGCAAATCGAGAAGCTTCTGCTCGCAAATCTATGGGCCATTCCGCCCTCCAAGTCTCTCGGTTGAAACTTAGTTCTGAGGGAAGTCAGTCCAGCCTGCGGTCCAGTCGACGCCATCGGTGATGGCGCCTTGCCCTTGGGCTGCGGCGGTGGGCATGAAGTTGGGAGCGGTCAGGCTGTAGCCGTCCTCCACCAAGGCCTCGCTCACGAAGCTGTTGCCTTCCAAGCCCTCGAGCCAGGCTTGGACATCGCTGCCGTCAAAGTCCAAGCTGTCCGCCTGGGCGTCGGACTCCACCGGGGTCGCGCAAGAGCCAATCATGTTGGTGATGCGCAGCGCACCATCCAGGCTCTGCTGGTAGGTGGCGTCGTGATTCAGGGCCAAGCACGCATCGTTGAAGCCCTGCACCAGCACGCTGTCCAGATCTGCCGCAGTGCCCTCCCGCAGCAGCAAACCAAAGTCCGACTGCTCGGAGTCGGGTGCGCCGATGAGGGTCACGTTGGAGACGCTCGGGTTTGAGCGGGGGCTGGCGTCGTTGTTGTCGCCGTTGTTGTCCGCCTCGATGCCGTTGTCCCCGGCGCCATCCTGCTGGAGGATGACGTACTGGGCGCTGCCCTGCCAGCCATCGGTCCAGTCCAAGGAGTCATCACCGACCCCACTGACCAGCAGGTGGGTCGCCCGGACCGTTCCGCCGAAGAACTCCACGCCGTCGTCGTCGTTCTTGTGAACCTGGATGTAATCAACGACGGTGCCGGAGCCGACACCCTGGAAGGCGATGCCGTTGAGCTCGTTCTCAGGCGAGAGCAGTGTCCCGCCGAACTCGACCCGCACATACTTGAGGCTGCCGGAGCTGTCCTCGGCGTCATTTCCGCCGTAGGTGCCCGTGCCGCCCTCACCGAAGGCCTCGCAGGGGTCCGGGGCATCGTCCACGCCGTCACAGACGTTCAGGGGCGCCTTTCCGTTGAGAATCAGACCGCCCCAGTCTCCCGGAGCCCGGGTACCGGGGGCGTTGGAGGAGGTGAACACGATGGGCGCCTCGGCAGTGCCCTCGGCCATCAGCTTGCTGTTCCGGGTCACCACCAACATGCCTTGGGTGGAGGTCTCCCCGTAGACGGTGGTCCCCGGCTCGATGGTCAGGGTGGTCTCCCCCTCATCGTCGCCCACGAAGAAGCCACCGCGCAGCAAGTAGGTCTTGTCCGCTGTCAGGGTCATGTCCTGGGTCAGGATGCCCGTCAGGACGCAGACTTCCACGCCGTTGATCAGCTCGCAGTCGCCAACTAGGCCGCCTGTGTCGTCGGCCGAGTCATCCACGGCGTCCTTGTTGCAAGCAATCAAGGGGAGCAAGAGAGCGAGAGAGAGGGTGCTGAACTTGACGATGTGCTTCTTCACGGGTGCGGCTCCTTCGGGAGTTCCATTTGCACCCACAAGCTATGTCGCGCCCAGTGACACAGGACGCACATCCGATGGCGCGTCCGCAACGTCTTCAGATCGCCCGATGATCCACCTTTGAAGGCGATCTCTGTGGAACCCCACCCTTCTTTGTGACAGGACGCGTACGGCGCGGTGAGCCTTCGCAACGGAACGCTTCACCTGGCTGCAACAAGGGGGTCCGCTCTATGGAGCCCCTCGGCAACGCCTCTCCAGCTCACTGACCTGGAGCGGAGAGCAAAGGGCTCAGCCCTGGTTGCACCACTCAGCGCGGGTCTGCTGCACGTTGGCACAAGACTGCTCGCTGGAGCGGCCTGCCGCCTCGCACTGGGCAACACCCCAGTTCACCGTGTCCATGATGGCTTCGGGAGAAGGCGCGCCGTCACAGAAGCCTGCGCTGGCAGCCGCGGTGTTCAAGCAACCCTGCATGAAGACCTGGGACATGCCCTGGCAAGTGCCCTTCTCCATCACGCCACCCGTGCAGGCCGCCGCCTTGTCCAAGGAAGCCACCAAGCAGCCGTCCTGGTCGCTGCTCAAGCCGTAGCTCTCGCCTTCGGCCATGACGATCTCGCCTTGGGCTGCAATCTCATTCATCTGGTCCTCCAGGCCTCCACAAGCCAGGGACAACCCAGCGATAAGAGACATGGCGGCGACAACAAAAGGGGTACGTGTGTTCATGGAGCGAAGAATATGACAGCCGCCGCCAATTTTCATCCCGCCACCGGTACTTTCTGAGAACTCTTACACCCTGGCCCGCTTTTTGGCACGGCCAAGGCCAGGCCACTTGCACCGAGGCGGATTGGAGCGTAGATACGGGTCCCTACCGATACACTTCGGTACAAAGGAGCCCTCGAAATGAGCATCGGCGCACTTCTCCTGCTGACCACCGCCTGCAACAACGGCCCCCGCGACGCCATCAGCCTGGACTGGGAGTCCGGTCAGACCTTCCACGTCGCCGCCTCCTACAAGAACGCCATGGTGCGCACCGAGGAGAGCCCCACCGCTCTCGACGGCAGCCGCGATGCACAGTTCGGCGAGATCTGGAGCGATGAGCTGGTCTGGACCTACCAGGTCGTCGAGACCGGCTTGGTGCCCGACAGCAGCGATGAGCTCTACGAGTACGCCCTCGACGCCAGCGGCGAGGTCGCCAGCTTGGCCGTCTTGCGCGCCTACGTCGATGAGAGCCTCAACGACGACCCTGCAGCCCTGGACAGCGACCCCGTCGTCTACTTGGTCTTCCGCGAGGACCGCGACCGTCTGGCTGCCGTCATCAGCTTCGTGAACGTGGACGGCGAGCGCGTCGAGACCGCCTACGACACCACCGACCTGGGCAAGAGCTACAGCACCCTGTCCCAGTCGCAGCTCACCGCAGCCCCCACCTACTTGGCGCCCTTCACTGCTTCTTGGGAAGACAAGAGCACGGTGCTGGAGAACGGCTCCCTGCTCGACTCCGTCAAGGTCGACAAGGGCGTGGCTGACGTGCTCTTCGACGACGAGGTCTCCGGTGACCTGGTCGCTACCCGCTACGAGGATGGCGCCCCTTGGCCCACCCGCACCGTCTCGGACAACCTGGACGCCCGCCTGATGACCGACGGCGAGGTCGAGGCCAAGCGCGCGAGCATGCCCTTCATGCTGCCAGAGGCCCCAGAGGACTTTGACTACCGCGCCGCACTGGCCGCCAGCATCGACATCGACAGCGCCCTGACCCTGGACGCCGAGACCATCGCCGGTGGCTGGGACGAAGGCGTCTACGAAGAGTTCCGCCCCTGGGCCGGCTCTTGGTGGCCCCTGGCCAAGGGTGGCCTGGTCTTCGGCTACGAAGATGGCTTTAGCACCCGCGAGACCTACTCCCTGCGCATCAAGGACCAGGTCGACCCCATCAAGACCGACATGGACAAGATCTCCACCGAGCTGCGCGAGATGGAAGACGGCGCCGACAAGGATGCCAAGCGCGAGGAGTACTCCGCCAAGCAGAAGGAGCTCGTCACCATCCTGGTCGAGTACTACGACGGCATCCGTCAGGACCTGGACGGCGGCCGCATCACGCTGGCCAACGGAAAGATGACCCACGTCGACGGCTGGTCCTACGATCTGGACGAGCTCTCCCCAATGGACAAGTTCGCACTGTCCATGTGGGCCAACGACGGCATGCCCGGCAACAACCCCTTCTACATCTCCGCCTGGGAGATCTTGAACAGCTACAACCCCGCGGGCGGTAGCTGGTGGGGTCACTGCAACGGTTGGGCTGCAGCAGCCATCCTCACCGATGAGCCTCGCCAGTCCGTGGATGTGGACATCAAGGGCCAGAACGTCGAGTTCACCACCGCCGACATCAAGGGCCTCCTCACCGAGTCCCACTACAGCACCAACAGCCGCTTCTACGGCAAGCGCTACTACAAGGAAGGAGACGACCTCTCCGACCTGACCCCATCGGCCTTCCACAAGCTCATTACCTTCTACTTGAAGGAGCAGAAGATCCCACTGGTCTTCGACACCACCGCGAGCGATGCGGTGTGGAACTTCCCGGCCTACAACGCCAGCGTTGTCGTCGAGGAGACCACCCTGGGTGGCGCCGCAGCAAAGGTGAACATCAACACCGCCTCCTCGGAGGAGCTGCAGGAGCTCAACGGAATCGGCCCAACCTTGGCCAGCCGCATCATCGAGTACCGCCAGTGGGAAGGCCCCTTCCAGAGCATCGAGGAGATCACCGAGGTCAGCGGAATCGGCAACGGTACCCTCTCTGACATCGAGGGCAACATCACCGTCGACGCCTTCCAGCGCACCTTCTACGTCGTCGCCGACGTGACCCTGACCAGCGATGGTGTCGATGAGACCCACCTGGACGGCGACATGCCAGAGTCCTTCACCGAGACTTGGGGCTACACCCTGACGACCGACGCCAACGGCCGCGTGCTCGAAGGCAAGTGGGACGACGACAACAAGCACCCCGACTTTGCTTGGGTGCCCTACAACAACCCCACCAGCGCTGGAAACGGTTCCTCCGAGAACCCCTTCCTGCCCTACACCTACTTCAAGGACACCGTGGGCGACTACGACCGCAAGTGATTGTGGCCAGGCCATCCTGAGAGGGGTGGCCAGTCGATGAAACGGGCGGCTTGCACTTTCGGTGCAGGTCGCCCGTTCTGCTCTGTGCTGTGACGGCCTACACTTCGGTGTGGGCCGCTCTTGTCTCTGGCCCCACGCCCTGAAGCCCTGGGGTAGGCTGCTGCCCGATGCTCTTGTCCCTGTTGCTCTCCTGCACCCCGCCAGCCCCAAGCGAAGCGGATCTCTTCCGCGAGGCGCTGGCTGCCCCAAGCCTAGAGAGCGCCCTCCCCCTGTGCATCCAGCTGCCCCCGCCTGCCAGCGAGGACTGTACGGTCGCAGCTCGGGAAGCGCACAAGGCCATTGACCCAGTGGGCTGCGCGATGCTGGTCGATGCCCGCTGGCGCAGCGAGTGCTTTTTCGTGACGGCGGAGGCACAGGTCGAGGCCGGGGACGCTGCCGGCGGCCTGGCCTCGTGTGCGGAGTTAGGCAGCTATCGGCAGAGCTGCGTTCAGCACCTCTGGCAACAGGAGCTCTTTCCGCTCGGAGAGCTCTCCGCTACCCAAGCCCTTGAACCCATGGCACAGCTCACCGAACGCTACGGCCCCTACTTGGTCGATGGAGAGCGGCAGCTCTGGCGGGAGTTCTGGATGCAATACGCCGAGCGTAGGCCCATCAACCCGATGACCTGCGTGGAGCTGCCCCCTCAAGCCCACTGCGAGGATGGCTGGCGCGTGGCCACCTCCAGGCGCCTCTGGCAGAAACTCAAACCTTATGCCAGCAAGCTGGAGCCGGGCCCACAGTGCATGGCCATGCTGCCCAGGGCCCGCGTCGGCGCCGACATCCACCCGGACGCTCCTGAGCTCGCCCGTCAGTACAGCTGCAAGACCCACAGCGGCAAGCTGCCGTGGACCCCCATTTTCTCCACATCGCCCCCACGATAAAGGGCGATGCCGAGCGGGCTAGCGCCTGTTAGACTGCCGATTACGGAGGTCGCTGTGCTCTTTCTCTTGTCCCTGGCCTGCACCAAGGACGGCATCCTGGGTGACGACACCGCTGCCGACAAGGAACTCCTGGGCATCTTGATCGCGCCTGAGTCGCTGATCGTGCCCATTGGCAGCACCGCTCAGCTCCGGGCCACCGGCCTGTACGCCGACCGCACCAGCGGCGACATTACGCAGTTCGTGGAGTGGAGCGCTAGCGGCGGAACGGTGAGCGTCTCCAACAGCCTGGACGCCGAGGGAACAGTCGAAGGCCTGAGCGTTGGGGACACCCAGATTGTGGCGTCCTGGCAAGGCATCGACTCGGTGCCCCTGAACGCCTCCGTCACCAGCGCTGAGCTGCTGGGCCTGACCATCGAGCCCAAGGAGCTGGACCTGGCGCTCGGGGACGAGGTGCAGCTGGCGGCCATCGCGGCCTACTCCGATGGAAACCGAGCCGATTCTTCCTCCCAGGTGCGCTGGCTCACCGACTCCGGCAGCATCGCCCAGATCGCGGCAGGTGGCGTGCTCTTGGCCGCGGGCGAGGGCAGCACCAACATTCGCGCGGAGTGGGAGGGCATGAGCACCCCCGATGCGCCGGTCACTGTCGTCAAGTCCGCTCAGGCTGATCTGGTCGTGAGCGAGATGTCGGCCGTCGCGTCCTCCTCCACCATCACCGTGACCGTCACCATCGAGAACAAGGGCCAGAAGGGCGCCTCCGAGTTCTGGGTCGACGTGTTCCTAGACCCCTCCGGCACGCCGTCTATTGGCCAACTCGGCGACGACTTTGACCTGCTCTCCTACGTCGGCCCTGGAAAGACCATCCAGGCCAACTTCGTGCTCTCCGCCAGCGCCGGCCAACACACCGTCGCTGTGCTCGCCGACTCCAACGACGACGTCAAAGAGAGCAACGAGAGCAACAACACCTTCAGCGGCCAAGTCGACGCCGGCGCTCTGGGGCCCAACCTGAGCATCAGCTACTTCGACTACGTCGCGGACGAATACTCCATCTACTACGCGGTGGACGTCTACAACTCGGGCACCGAGACCGTGGACGAGTTCTACATCGACCTCTTCGTAGACCCCTGGGAGGAGCCCACGGTGGGCGACGTTGGCGATGGCTTTGTCCTGGTTGAGAGCTTGGAGCCTGGCGAGACCACCTATGCCGACTTTCTGGTCGAATACGACGGCTGCTACCCCTGCTGGTCGCACCTGTATGTAGACAGCGACCAATACATCGATGAGACGGATGAGACGGACAACTATGCAGGGCCGTTGTACGTTTACAACGAGTAGACTCAGTCCATCGGGCAGTCAGGTTCCGACAGTGGGCAGGTCCAGATGGCTTGAATGCCAGATTCGTGACTCAGTAGCGCATGGCTCAGACTCTCCCAAGTCTGGACCTGAACTGTGGGGTATTTTGGATCTGAGACAACCCAATGCTGCAATGGCTCGTCCCAACCAACCAACACTCTCACATATGGTTGACGATTCTCCTTATGAATCAGCAAGGTGGGTCGGCCCCGCTGTGCTCGCCTTTGGGCTTCTTCCGCAGAAACGGGCATCCGAGCCAGCCCAAGGGGCTCAAGACTGGTCAGCGCAGCCTCCAAGTCGATGCCTTGTTCTGGGCTGAGGGCTGACTCAGACCGGATGTACTGGTCGAACTCCTTTGCGGTGAACCGGCCCCACCTTGGGTCGACCGCAGCAAAGCTGCCCTTGCCAAGGGCGCTGTTTGGGGAGTCAGTGTCTACGTCAGCGGTCTGAAGCGCGACCTGCACCTGAAAGTTGTCGGTCTTGTCTCTGAGCTGAAGCAGTGACTTCATCTCCTTGACATTGATCGCGGGAATCCAGCCAGTCATTGGAATGAACTGGCCGGTGGTCGTTCCGCTGGTCAGGACGCGGCGGGCGGTAGGCATCATCGAAGAACACATCTCTTCTCCCCCCTCACCGCGCGGGGTTGTGCTTGTGCGCGGTGGAGGTGGAGGTGGAGGTGGAGAACGTAGTATCTACCTTCGCCCTCCACATTACACGCCATTGCAGTTCGGCTGTCTCTCCTCAGAGCCAAGCGAGTCCACTTCAAAAGTCAGCTCTGCTCCGGCCGCCAAAAGAACTGTGTCACCGCCCCGGACTCAAAGCGCAATCCGTCATCCTGTGGGTCTGCAGCAGCGTGGTAGCGCAGCAGCTCAAAGCCCCCGCACTCGCCGTGGGTCCAGTCTCCGTCGGCGAGCTGGTTCAGGAAGCCCCCAGCAATCACCAGCTCCCCGGTGTCGGGTCCCTCGCACTCGATCTCGGCGGTGGCGATGCCGCCATGAGAGCCCACACAGTCGGTCATGTGCAGCCGCACCCGAGCATCTGCGACGGGGTTGCTCCAGCGCAGAGAGGCGTCCTCGTCCCTTGCCCGCTTGCTGAGCACCTTGTTCCAGTCCCCATCGGGCAGTGCGGCCTCTACGGTGGGCGCGATGAGCTCAAGCTCCTCTACACTTAGGCGGGTCTCCCCATCTACTGAAGCGCTGGCGCCCGCGTAGTAGGAGAGCAGGTCATCCGGCGGCACGCTGACCACCTCACCGGGCACCGTCCAGCCCAAGGTTCCAACGTCCAGTCGGCTGGGGTAGCTCTCGCAGGTCCCATCCACGCACACATCGCTGTCGGTGCAGCCCGGCTCGCAGAAGCTGGGTGTGTAGCCCACCAGTCGGCAACTTCCCTCCCGCTGGGTCTCCGTCTGCAGGACCTGCGGGGGCCCGTCGGCAAAGGAGCCGGAGAGTGCGACCTCGCCGTAGTCGAACCACCACTTGGCCAGCATCAGACTGTGGGGTGTAGAGAAGTCGGGCTCCTCTCCAAGAGAGACGCTGTAGTTCGCGCTTCCCCCAGGCGTAGGGGTCGGCCTGTCTCTTATACACATCTGACGCTGCCGACGATATGCAGTGTGTAGATC
>OJIV01000848.1_pt1 | contig 11554 bp, 9 predicted proteins | sample 1595861 | NCBI WGS metagenome assembly OJIV01 (sample SAMN05416883, study PRJEB24817) | seawater metagenome | isolation source: Sea water | place: Canada:Atlantic | collected 2013-11
GTGAGCGTTGCCCAGGCCTTTCTGGGCAGCCCCGAGCTGGTGCTTCTGGATGAGCCCACCGCCGGCTTGGACCCGGACCAGGTCATGCGCCTGCGCACCCTCTTCCTCTCCCAAAAGGGCAAGTGCACTTTGGTCATCAGCTCCCATGTGCTCGCCGAGCTGGAGCAGAGCTGCGACTACGTGGTCCGCATGGAGGCTGGGCGTTGTGTGCAGGCAGGTGACATGGATCAGGTCACGCAACGCCGAAGCATGGTGCGGGTGCAGGTCCAGGGAGATGCCCAGGCCGCCGCGGAGCTTCTGGCCGCCTTTGAGCCCAAGGTGCAGGGGGAGGAGATCATCCTGCGCTGTCCAGTGGGCGTGGCCCCGGAGAGCTTGAACGCTCAGATCCTGCCCATCCTGCTCGCCAACCAGGTCAAACTGCTGCAGATCCGCACCGGCGAGAGCCTGGAAGCCGCGCTGCTGAAGTAGGAGGTGCCGATGAAGAGGAGCGAAGAGCTTCGCGCAGGCATCTTGGAGCTGGGGGACGCCATCACGGCTCTTCGGAGGGTCAGCTCGCTGCGAGGCTCGAAGGCCCGCAACATCGAAGCCTTCGAGGCCGCCGGGCTGGCCTATGGCATGGCGAAGAGCCGCCTGTTGCCGGAGCTTCGGGCCAGGGGAGCCCAGAGCCTGGACATGAGCGCGAAGATCAGCCCTGGCGCCTGGGGCCCAGCGGCGCAGCTGCCTCACTCCCTGGCGTTGATCTACGAGCTGCGGGACTGCCGAGAGCAGCTTGCTGGCATTCTGGCCTCGCTCGGGGAGCCCATTCCCGATGACTTGCCAGATCCTGGGTTCCTGGAACGGCACCTGGAGAGAGTCCCAAGAGCTGCGCTTCCCTTGGTCCCTTGGCTCCCGCTCTTGCTGGGACTGATGGGCAGCATCGCCTTGTTGTGCGGTGGCGCTCTCTTTGGCTGACCGTGCGATTCTCCAGGGCCCATTGGGAGCGAGGGCCCTGGAGAAATCACCGCCCCGGGGTTGGAGCGTGGGGTCCTGCACCGTCCTGTCAACGCTGCGGTCCTGAAGCACGGACTGTTTTTGTGCGGCTTCGCACAGCTGATCGGATCGCCAGGGGGAAGCCATTAGTCCTCATTGGCTCATGGCCTGTGACCACTCGGCCAATGGCCGGTCCGAGCCCCCGGAGGTCCCGTGACTCTGCTGTTGAGCATCGCCTTGAGCGCACCTGGTCAAGCCCAGGCCACCGACTCCTTTGTGGTCGGCTCCTACGGCCGCGCCCAAGGCGCCAGTCGCCTGGATGGCGGCGCAGGTCAGCCGGTCAACGTGGTGGCCTTTGGTCCGCGTTTGGAAGCTGATCCCTACGCTGAGCTGGACTTTGGCTGGAAGCGGGAGATGGAGGACGGCGCCGAGTTTCGCGTGCTCGTCACTCCAGCGATCTCCGGTTTGCCCTTCCACTATGATGGCCAGTGGGACGCCGATATGGCCCTGCGGAACCTCTACGGAATGGCCTCGCTCCAGGGACCGGCGGACAGCACGCTGCGCTTCTGGGCCGGCTCGCGCATGTACCGGGGGGACGACCTCTACCTGCTCAACTTCTGGCCTCTGGACCAGCTCAACACCCTGGGCGGTGGCGTGGAGGCCGAGCGCGATGGCTTTGAGGCCCGCGTTCACGGCGGCGTGAACCGCATCGCGGGCGGGGACTACCAAGTCCAGGAGTGGACCTTGCCTCAGCCCGGTGGGGTGGGGGGAGACCCGGTCTTGGTGTTGGACCGTCAGCGCCGCATCTTGAGCGCACGCGTTGGCTACACGCACACCCTCTCCGAGAGCCTGACTCTGCGGGCGCGGGTGTACGGCGAGCAGCATCACCTGCCTGCCGGCGCGAGGCTGGTCGAGGACCGCTTCGTTCAGGAACTGCCCGAGGACTTTGGCGCCGTCATCGGTGGCCAGCTCTCCGCTTGGGGCTGGGCCCCCAACAGCTTCGTGCACCTCTGGGTGCGCCATGCCAGAGGCTTGGCCAGCAGTGGCGAGCTGAGCATCCCCACAACGGGCCTAGCACCCGACTACAGCGTGCGGGCTGCGCGTCAGACCTTGGTCGCCTTGGGCATGAACCACCAGACCGAGAAGGTCTCGGTCGCCTTTGGCGGCTACGGCCGCAGCTTCATCGACGCCGATGGGCAGTCGGTGGACGCCGACGATGGGATGGAGATGGCCCTGGTTCTGCGGCCTACTTTCCACTTCAGCGAGCACGTCAGCCTAGGAGTCGAGGCCAGCCATCAGGTGCTGCGCCCCAACGGCATCAACCCGCGCACCGAGCGCGTCGGAACGCCCCAGGTCACCAAGCTCAGCGTGTTTCCACAGATCACGCCCGCCAAGGGCACCTTCTCCCGTCCGATGGTCTACGGCATCTACACGACCAGCCGCCTGAACCCAGATGCCCAGGCCTGGTTTGACCCCATTGACCAGCGGGCCCAGGCCCGCACGCACACGGTCGGAGTGGGCGTGGAGTGGTGGATCAACTCTCAGAGCTACCGGCCATAGAGAGCCGCGGGCACGAAGCTCTTCGCGTCAGCGGGACGCCGACATCAAGCTCTCCTGAATTCCCTCCACCACGTGTTGGTCCCGGGCCAGTTGTGCCTGCTTGTTGCGCTCCGCCTCCTCTTGAATGTGGCGGATCTGCTCCTCCCAACCCTTCGCGAGCTCGGCCTTGACCCGGGCCTTGAAGGCGTCGATCCGGGGATCGAGCCCCTCGGGAAGGACGGAGAGGGCGGCGTTCAGCTGGGTCAGGATGTGAACGCGCTCCCCGCAGGCCTTGCTCGGGTCTAGCTGCCCGACGTTCTGCAGCACCTCCAGTGCGCGGAGCTGGGCCTGCAGGTCCTGCATGCGCGAGAAGGGCACAGTGGCCAGGGCGCGGATGTTGGCGTCCGGGCTGCCCAGCAGAGTGCCGATGGTGCCCATCATCAGCACCAAGTCGGTGGCGCGCAGCGGCTTGTCCACCGGGGGCAGGAGCTGGCCTGAGGCCTGGAGGGGGTCGCTCAGTGGGTCCTGCAAGCTGTCCTGCAAGCTGTCGTGGACCGCCGCTTGGACTGTCTCGGGGGCCGCAGCTTTGGCTTGGGCTGCTTGAGGTGGCATGAGGTCAAGCTCAGACATGGCAACGCTCCAGTGCACCCAACATAGTCAATCGAAAGGGGCGTTGGCCGCCACGCCTACATCAAAGCTGGTTTCTTTGTGACCACTACGTCAGTTTGATCTTCAAAGGCCCGCTGCAGAGCTAAACTCCCGCGCATGAACCTCCTCGCTCTCTCTCTGCTCGCCTGCACCACCGAACCCCCAGCCGACCTGGACGTCTACAGTCAGGCCCATGGCTGCTATGCCGTGCGAAGCGGGGGCAAGTATCTGGTGTCCACCGACGCGGAGGTCGCCTTCTCTGCCGGGTCGGTGGAAGAGGCCACGAGCTTCCGCTTGCAGCCTGCGGACCTGGCCAGCTACCTGCTCTACGATCCCGACGGGGGCTACGTTGTCTCCGAGGGCGAGGTCATGGTGCGCCAGACCGAGCTGGAGTCTGATGTGACTCTGGTCGACGACGCCTACATCTCGGCCGCCCAGTGGACCCTGACCCACCACGCCAAGCGTGGCGATGAGCTGGCCATGGTCAACGACCAGACCGGTCTGTGGCTGGACAAGAAGGGGACCACGGACGTGGACCGCAGGGCTGCGCCGTTGATCCTGGAGGAGGCCGAGGGCTGCGCGACCTACCCGGAGCTCACACTGAACGCAGAAGGGGACATCGCCAAGACGACCTGGGACGATGGCGAGGTCTACGGATTTGTGGACGCGCACTCCCACATGTTCACCAACTTTGGCTTTGGCGGCGGCATGTACCACGGCGCCCCCTTCCATCCTCTGGGTGTCACCCACGCCCTAGGGGACTGCGACATCGTGCACGGGGAGATGGGACGCCAGGACTTCTTCGGCTCGGTCTACGACGGCCAGGGCAACGGAGGCGACCTGACCGAGGTCCTGCCGGCGATGCTGGCCGGCGAGCTGGAGGAGGACAACCACGACCACCGTGGCTACCCGGACTTCCCTGACTGGCCCCACTCCAACGAGTACTCCACCCACCAGACCCAGTACTACAAGTGGCTGGAGCGCAGCTACTTGGCTGGCCTTCGTTTGGTGGTCCAGCACGCCACGACCAACTCGGTGATCTGCAACATCACCGTCGGCGAAGGCTGGGCACCCTCGCGCTACGACTGCGAGGACATGACGGCCGTGGACCGGGAGATCCAAGGGGTCTACGAGATGGAGCGCTACATCGACGCGCAGTCCGGTGGGCCAGGAGCCGGCTGGTTCCGCGTGGTCAAGACCCCGGAGGAGGCGCGCACGGTCATCGAAGACGGCAAGATGGCCGTGGTGCTCGGCATCGAGGTCTCCGACCTCTTCGACTGCCACCTGACCCCCCGAGAGGGCGGCCCTGTCTGTGATTCGGCCTACGTCGATGAGCAGCTGGACCTGTACTACGAGAAGGGCGTGCGGGTGCTCTTTCCCAACCACAAGTACGACAACGCCTTCACCCCTGGAGACGGCAGCGATGGCTTCATCGAGGTCGGAAACTTCGTGAACTCGGGCCACTACACCAACAAGACCTTGGACTGCCCAGTGGGCGTGCCGGGCAACTTTGACGGCGGTGACATCAGCTTTGCTGGCCTCTTTGAGCCCAGAGATGTCTACGACAGTCCCGCCCCCGAGGACTTCTCGGACCTGTCCCTGGACCCCATCGAGACGCTTCTGCCCTATGTCCGGGCGTTGACCGAAGGCGGAATTGAAGGGGACTACTGCCAGAACGGCACCCTGACGCCCGTCGGAGAGCACCTGGTCAACGGCATCATGCAGCGCGGCATGATTCTCGAGGTCGACCACCTGCCCCTCTGGTCCTACGTGCGCGCCATCGAGATGCTCGAGGAGCAGGACTACCCCGCCGTCGGCACCCACGGACGCGACTGGGACGGCAAGATCTTCGAGCTGGGCGGCACAACCTTCGGCAACTTCGGTCGCTGCCACGACCCCGCCAATCCGGGCGCAGCCCTCAACGGCTACAACGAGCGCCTGCAGCGCAAGATCGACGCCGGCGGACACCCCAGCTTGGGCTTTGGCTTTGACTACAACGGCTTTGCCGGTGGTCCCAGAAACCGCTTTGGCGAGGACTCCTCCTGCACCGACCAGGTGGATCCCATCACCTACCCCTTCACCTCCGTGGCCGGGGACATCACCTTCACCGAGGCGGTGGCTGGCAACCGAACCTACGACTTCGGCACCGAGGGAATGGCCCACATTGGCCTAATCCCCGAGTACATCGAAGATGTGCGCTTGGACGGAGCCACCGAGGAGGACTTGGAGCCTCTGTTCCGCTCGGCCGAGGGCTACATCCAGGTCTGGGAGAAGTCCATCGCACGCTCCGAGGCTGGCGCAGGTCAGTAGGCGCTAAGCCTTGGGAGCGCGGCGGTTAAGGGAGGGGAAAAGGGGACTCCATGATCGACCAGCTGCTCTCCCGCCGTGACCTGCCCGCGCTGCGCGCGCGCATCAGCGCTGGCCCCTGCCAAGACCGTCGCATCGTCTCCGCAGTCGAGGCCAGAGTGGCCTCGGATCCGGACGCTGCTTTTGAGATGGACGACCGCGGCTTTGGGGTCTTGCCCCACGAGGACCAACTCTACAGCGCGGGCCGCTTCCGCACCTTGAGCCTCAGCGAGCTTCGGGCCATGGCCCAGGCCCGACCGCCGGCAGAGGCCAGCCGCCTGTCCATTCTGCTCGGGGCCGACGCCCTCACGGACATTGGCGCGCTGCAGGCCATGGACGATGGAAACAGCCTGTTTCAGGCGGCCTCTCAGTTCAACTGCTTGGAGGCGCCTGGGCCGCACGTGACCTCGGTCGCAAACTACCTCTATGACCCCACTCAAGGGCCCCGAGCCAGCATCGGTGCCTGGCCCGCCACACTGATGCGCCACTACCGGGCACCGGACGGTCGTGGCGGCCACTTCGTACAGAGTGACGCGCAGCAGCTCAACCTGCTCAGCGCGGCCTGCAAGCCGGGCATTGGTCACGTCCAAAGTGGCTACCTGAGCGCGTCGACGGTCCCGGACCCAAGGGGCTTCTCCAAGAGTCTGGACGAGCACTTTGAAGAGCTGCAGGTGGGTCTGCATGAAGGTGCTCAAGTGGTCTTTGGTGCCAACTGGGACGGCTGGGTCCCGCAGCCCGCTCCTCACATTGCCCAGGTCTTCACCTCCACCCTGGCCGCAGGTGGCTACGGCGTGCCGGTCGCTCCGGGCAGGCCGTGGGAAGACATCGCGCGCACGCTCCTGCGCGTGGCCTACCTGGGCACGCTCCTGGCTGCCCGGGCCACAGGCAAGGAGCGGGCCGTGCTGACCCTGATTGGCGGCGGCGTCTTCGGCAATCCCCATGGGCTCATCTTCGAGCAGATCCTGTGGGCCACGGACCAGGTGCCGGGGCTGCATGTGGTCATCAACGGCCGGGAGCTGCATGTGCCGAAGGACCAGCTGCGGGCTGCTGTGGCGCGTCGGGGAGGGGAGCTGGTGGCCCTCTGATGTGGTCGGTTGCGCTTTTCTTGGGCTAGGGTGTCTAAAGCGCACCACCTGGATTGTTGACCATGCTCTTGCTCCTCCTCGCCGCCTGCGACACCACCCCTGAGCCCGTCGAGACCGAGGTCGAAGGCTGCGTTCCCTTCGAGTCGGCCTACACCGCCAATGCAGCGCCCATCATCGAGAGCAAGTGCGGCAGCTGCCATGGCAGCACCCCAGAGTTCGGCGCGCCCTACAGCTTGGTGGAGGGCTACGCGGACCTGCTCAGCGGGGAGATCGGCGAGCGCAAAGTCGACGCCTTGTTGGCCTCGCTCTTGGATGGGTCCATGCCCCAGGGCGATGCGGACCCCCTCTCGCACAACGAGCTGGACACCCTGGTGGGGTGGGCTTCCTGTGGCCTTGAGCATCCGCCCGAAGACGACGAGCTCTTCGCAAACCGGGACATCTGGGAGGCGCCTGATTCGCCGCCCGAGGGCTCCGTCGCGGTGGACCTCATCGCAGTGGACGAGCCGGTTGGCCTGGACGCCATCGACGACTACCGCACCTTCCGCTTCAACTCTGTGGTGGAAGAGTCCGGGTACATCCACCGCATTGAGCCGGTGATCGATGAGAGCCGGGTGCTGCACCACATCACCCTGACCAAGCGGGGCGGCTTTCCCTACCTCTACGCCTGGGCCCCTGGCACCGGGGCCATTCAGTTTCCCGACGGCGGCATGGCCATTGAGCCTGGAGACGCCTTCGAGGTGGAGATCCACTACAACAACGGGGCCGGCATTCCTGACGCTGTTGACAGCAGCGGCGTGCGCATGTGGGTGGGGCAGAGCGCTGAGATTGTCTACGGAATGGCCAGTCCGAACCTCTGGAACATGGTCATCCCGGCGGGCGAGGGCAAGGCCTTCTCGACCACCTGTACTGCGACCCAGGACTTCGAGATCTTGGCCGGCATGCCGCACATGCACGAGATCGGCAGCACCTTCAAGCACGACCTGATTCGCGGGGACGGAAGCGTCGAGAACCTCATCGAGCTGAGCGGCTGGAGCTTTGAGTCCCAGTACTTCTACGAGATGCCCGTTCAGGTCCAGGCCGGCGACAAGCTGGAGATGACCTGCGGCTACTTCAATGACACCGAGGAGACGGTGACCGCGGGCCTGGCGACCGGCGATGAGATGTGCTTCGACTTCTTGGTGGTCACGCCAGCGAGCGCTGAGAGCCAGTGCCAGTAGGGCGCCGGCAGTGAGCGCGAGCTGAGTGGAAGACCACGACCTCGCTGTCGTGTTCTGGTCTCTGGCTCCGCTGGGAGGTCTTCCAAGTCCCTGAAAACACGCTGGCCTCGCTCTTGGCACCGTGCTTGCTTGTGCTGGCAGCGGAGGATTGACCCATGACCCATCTGAAGCTCTCTAGCATTCTGCTCCTGCCCCTCACCCTGGCCGCGTGCACCAGCCCCTCTTGCCCAGACCCGGAACCCTTCGCATCGACCACCTACGAGGTCTCTGAAGGCATGCTCGTCGAGCTGGAGAACGCCTTCGATCTGGACCGAAGCGAGCTGCCCTGTGAGGCCGTCTGCACCTTTGTCTACGTGGACGAGGGCGCCGGAGAGGCCCTGGACACCACCGCATGTGCGCTGAGCTTGCAGGACCCCAGCGAGGATGGAGAGGCCATCGTTGGAGAGGTCGAATGCGAAGGGGAGACCTACTACAACTGCGAGTAGCGCATGGCTTGAGCTCCCGCGTTGTCGCGCAGGCCGGTGTGCCTATGTTCCTGCTCCCCAAGCCGGGTCGGGAAGGCTTCCGATTCGATGCAACAGCGGGCCAAGGAAACTCATGTCTCTCAGAATCAACGACGTTGCTCCAAACTTCACGGTCGACTCCACTGCAGGCTCCATCACCCTGCACGACTGGATCGGGGATGGCTACGCCATTCTCTTCTCTCACCCCAAGGACTTCACCCCGGTGTGCACCACGGAGTTTGGTGCGGTGGCCCGTCTCGTTCCAGAGTTCGCCAAGCGCAACACCAAGGTCATGGGGGTCTCCGTCGACAGCGTGGAGGACCACCACAAGTGGAAGAAGGACATCGCCTCTTTTGCGGGCGTCCCCGCCGACTTCCCCATCATCGATGACACCTCGCTGACGGTGGCCAAGCTCTTCGACATGCTTCCCGCCGAGGCCTACCTGCCCGACGGACGCACCGCCAAGGACAGCGCCACTGTGCGCACCGTGTTCATCATCGGTCCTGACAAGAAGGTCCGCCTCACGATGACCTACCCCATGTCTGTGGGGCGGAACTTCGCGGAGATCATTCGGGCGCTCGACGCCATCCAGCTGACCGACACCGAGGCGCTGGCCACCCCTGCGAACTGGACCCCTGGACAGGACGTGGTCGTCAGCGGCAGCCTCGACAATGCCCAGGCCGAGGCCAGGTACGGCAAGCTTGAGATCAAGTTCCCCTACCTCCGGCTGGCCAAAGCGCCCTAGTTGGATGACCGAGCGCTGTTACAAGTTGTCACCCGAGCAGCGCTCGCTCCTTCCATAGGCTGACTCCACCAAGCAGGGTGCTCCCCTGGTGGTGGAGGATTCAGTGAAGGTGAACGTCAAAGATCTCAAGGCGCTGAACCGCTCCCATGGGGTGGGCTTCTCCCAGGCCAAGGTGCTCTTGGACCGCGCCGGAGGGGACCTGGAGCAGGCCGGACGCTTGGCCGAGGCCGAGGCTCGGAACGCAAAGCTGCAGTCTGAGGGTGGGGGCCCAGCGGAGTGGGCCGCTCGCGAGGCCGGCATCCGGCAGCAAATCCGAGAGGCGGATGGCCTGCGCGCGCTTCGTTTCCTGTGGAACAAGGACCTGCTGACGCCTCTGTTGACCTTGCCCACAGGCCCCGAGCTGGACGCGCTGGTGGATGGCATTTGTCAGGAGCTGGAGAGCTCGGCGCCCGACTTTGAGCGGCCGGCCCCCAAGCCATGGCATGCCGTGTTTCTGCGAGGCGTGCCGGATGTGCGCCTTCGGCTCTTCCACGCTTTGAGCCTGAAGGAGTCCCGGCGTGTGCTGGAGGAGTCCTTGGGGCTGCTCGCGCAGACCGGGGATCAGCTCCGTTCGCTCAGCGTGAACCTGTTCCCCAGCTCGGCAGAGCTTCTTTCCCGGATGCCCTTGCCGTTGCTGAGGGAACTTCACCTTCAAGCCCCTTTTGGAGACTTGAGCGCCGTGGCCTCGGCCAGCTGGTTCTCTCAGATCCAGACCCTGGGCATCAGCATGATCTACAACTCGGGCCAGGGCCAACATCCCGACGCCAAGGAGCTGCTCAAGACGCGGGTGCTCAAGGAGGTGCTCAGCAAGGCTCCGGCGCTGAGGCGGCTCTCACTTCGAGGCTTTGAGATCGGTGAGCTCGATCTGCGCAGGACGCAGCTGAGCGAGGTGAACTTCAGCGGCTGCGTGGTGCAAGAGCCGGACTTCCCCGAGACGCTCAAGCGCTTGACCCTATGGCGCTGTGTGCTGGGACACTTCGTGTTTCCCGCTGCGGCGATGGCTGAGCCAGAGCGCGTCGAGCTGACGCTCTGTGGACAGCTCGTGGACGGCAAGTTTGTCACCGACGCCGAGCTGGCCAAGGACACGGTCAACCTCGACGGACAGCGCTTCCGAAGCTGCACCCTAGAACTGGGCGAGCTGGCCCCGGTCCTGCACATCATGGAGCCGCCCGCCTGGGCCCGCTGAATGTGCGCTCTGGAGAGAGTGTCAGGAGTCCCTTCAAACTTTCGGCCCCAAGGCGCTAAACTGGCGACCTCGACACCGGAAGGTCTGAATGTCCCTGCTCCTGCTGCTCTCCCTTGCTTGCCGAACCAAAGACGTAAACGTCGACACCGGCGCTCTGGTCGACACGGGCACTCTGGTGGACGAAGACGGCGACGGCGTGGGCGCGGCTTTGGACTGCGACGACACCAACGCCGCCATCTTCCCCGACGCAGAAGAGATCTGCGATGGCTTGGACAACAACTGCGATGGCGTGATCGACACCGACGCTGTGGATGCAGAGACCTGGTACATCGACTCGGACGGCGATGGCTTTGGGAGCGGCGCTGGGACCACAGCATGCCAGGCCCCCTTCGGCACGGTCTCCAGCGAGGGGGACTGCGATGACGGGGACACCGCCTACTACCCAGGCGCCCCAGAGGACGACTGCACGGACCCCAACGACTACAACTGCGATGGCTCCGTTGGCTACGAGGACGCCGACGGGGACGGCTACGCGGCGTGTGAGGAGTGTGATGATGCCAACGTCAACGTCTCTCCCGACGCCGAGGAGTTCTGTGACGGCATTGACAATGACTGCAATGGCTTTGTCGACGAGGACACTGCGTTGGATGCCAGCACCTGGTACGCCGACACGGACTCCGATGGCTACGGTGACCCAGACAACACCGCGCCGGGCTGCGAGGCGCCCAGCGGCTACCTGGACAACGACCAGGACTGTGATGACAGCACCGCAGACATCAACCCCAGCGCGACCGAGCTGTGCAACAGCCTGGACGATGACTGCAACGGCGCGGTCGATGACAACGCGGCCGACGCTCTGACTTGGTACACCGACGCCGACGCCGACAGCTACGGGAACCCCGACAGCAGCGTTCAGGACTGCACGCAGCCCACAGGCTCGGTGGCCGATGCCACGGACTGTGACGACGGGGACGCGGCCATCAACCCGGCCGGCAGCGAGGTCTGCAACACCCAGGACGATGACTGCGACTCCATCGTGGACGAGGAGGCCTCGGATGCGGCCACTTGGTACAGCGATGCCGACGCCGACGGCTATGGCGACGCCGCCAGCACGGTCGAGGCCTGCACCCAGCCTTCCGGCGCCGTGGGCAACGCCCTGGACTGCGATGACGCCAGCAGTGCTGTGAGTCCTGGGGCCACAGAGCTCTGCAACAGCATCGACGATGACTGCGATGGCACCGTGGACAACGACGATGCCGCCGACGCCAGCACCTGGT
>OJIV01000851.1_pt1 | contig 11527 bp, 7 predicted proteins | sample 1595861 | NCBI WGS metagenome assembly OJIV01 (sample SAMN05416883, study PRJEB24817) | seawater metagenome | isolation source: Sea water | place: Canada:Atlantic | collected 2013-11
CTACACACTGCATATCGTCGGCAGCGTCAGATGTGTATAAGAGACAGAAGTTAAACTTACATCTTTCCAAACATCATACTCGGTTGTGAAGGCTACTTCTTGGTTAGATCCAGTCCCTCCATTTGGTTGAAGTTTGAATAAATGACTCGTAGTACCTTCTGTTGTAGTTTGCTTTACTCTAAACGAGATAGTATTAGTAGCTGCAATGTCTAAAGAAGTTGTAAGAGGTACGTTGATGTGATCATATTGAGCTCCTCCAACTTTTCCCGAAAACTGTCCCACAGATTCTCCTGTATTGTCAGCATCATCAATTATACTGAAGGTCCCTCCGTCAGAAACAGAGGCAATAATATTAGAATCATCAGACTCTTCAAAATCTATTGGTAAAGTTTGAGAGTATCCAAAAGACACAACCAACATTGCCAATAATAAAGTAATTTTTTTCATATTGAAAATATTTAAGATTTATAAGTCTCAAATATCATCAATTTTAACCCTAACATACTCAAAATTAACCCATACAAAAACTATACAGTCTTAGTTTATAGTGTTAAACAGTGATATATTAACACAACATTGATGTTTCTACTCACTAAACTTCAATTGTTCATCCTTATCCCAAATGCCCCAATAAGATCCAACATCTCCTTCTGAACCTACTTTCCAAGATTCATCAAAAGAAGAAAAGTAAAAAAGATCAATATCTTCTTCTTTAGACCATAGTTGAGCATTGATAAAATACTTCATGGCATTTTCCTTAGAAGGCACAGCACCTGCCAAACTAGAACCTTGGTTAGGCCAGCCAGTTTCGGTAATAATTACTTTTTTACCTTTTCCTGCACGTTGGGCTCTTCTATACATGTCTTTCATATATAATAAGGAGTAGTCTTGATGACAACCCTCCCAAAAAGGATAGCAGTTTGCTAAAATAATATCACAGGCATCTGAAATGGCAGGTCTATCTTCAAATTCGTAGTAGGCATCTACATAACCCACAGGAACATCTGTAGTAATTTTTTCTTTTACTTCATTAATAAAAGAGAGCAATTCTTCTTCTGATAAATCTTGTCTGTACATTACTTCATTACCAACAGCGGCAATATCTACATATCCTTCATTGGCTAACTTAATTAGCCCAGCAATTTCTTTTTTATTAATCTCTGCATCATTTCCAAGCCAAGCTCCAACAAATGTTTTGATACCTAATTCTCGCGCTATTTTTGGAATTAATTCATTGCCCTCTGTGCATGAAAAAGAACGGATCCATTTGGTATAGGGTTGTATTATTTTTAATCTGCGTCTAATTTGTTCTTCTGTTAAGGTATCTCCTGGTTGTTGGCCTTCTTCATAAGGGCTAGAACACAAACCGTGAATTCCAGTAGATAAAACCTCATTATAGAGGGATGCTAAATCTTCTGTTGATTTTTTTACTAAATCTACGTTTGTTAACGATAAAATTTTTTCTTCTCTTACTGACATTTCTTAAATATTCTTTAACTTTTTAATTCTTATTTTATTATTCTGAAGCTTCTGTATTTGATGCTTTTCTTGTTTCTAATTTAGCACGAATCTCTCCAGCTTTTTCTTCTGATAAATCATAATCCCACATTATATATATTGCAATTAGAGTCCCTAAAATAGGCAGTCCAGAAAAGAACAATCGCAATCCAAATAAGGCTTCTTCAGATTGAGTAGCACCACCAGATTCCCATCCTATGACAGAAAAAATAACCCCACTTAAGCCTCCTGCAATTCCAAAACCAAATTTTACCATCCACCAATAGATGGCTCCAAAAATACCTTCTCGTCTTTTTCCGGTATTTAATTCATCTAAGTCTATTACATCTGCTGTCATAGACATCATTAAGGTAAATAATCCTCCTATACCAAATGAGAAAAAAGGCAATGCAAATAAGAAGAGGTATGGTTTTCCTGGGATAAACAAAAACCAAAGCATAATATACCCTATAATTGAAACAGATTGCGATACTATAAAGGCTTTTTTCTTCCCTATTTTTTTAGACATTTGAGTTACTACAGGAATCACTAAAAAAGTAGTTACCAAAGCACCTACACTTCCAAAAAGCGTTGGCCACCACCATGCGCCATCTGGGCCAGTAGCGCCGTTAAATAAAAAGAATACAATGATAAAATAGGTAAATGCCGCTACAGTATTAAAGGCATTAAAAATTAAAAAAGTAGCCACACATAATTTTCTAAAGGCTTTAATTTTTAGTGCTTGTCCAAAATTAATGATGAATATTGTATGTAAACTTTTTAAGATATTCTTGAAAGTAATACTATCATATTTCTCGTTTAAAGTTGATTTGCTTTTTATAAAAATAGCAGGGATCATTGCAAAAACCATACAAATGATACCAACCCATATTGCTAATTCTCTGACCGCTACTTCACCAGATTCAAAAAAGCTTTTATCATCCATAATCACCCAAAACCAAGGAGCAATTACCCAAGCCCATTGACCGATAAATTGAGCTACCGCCATAATATTTGTACGTTCATGAAAATCGTTACTCATTTCATAACCCATAGCTACATATGGAACACTAAATATTGTTAGTCCAACATAAAAAACTAAAGACCATAAAAGAAAGTAAGTAAAGTTATAATCAACCGTATTGTCTTTATATAACTGCCACATAATGATAAAGGAAATACCCATGATGACAGCTCCCAATAAAACATACTGTTTTCTTCTTCCCCATTTAGATTTTGTATTGTCTGAAATGAACCCCATAATTGGGTCTGTAATAGCATCAAACAGTCTTGGAACTAAGGAAACAACTCCCCACATCCAACCGGGAAAGCCTAAATTTTGAACAAGGACTACAATAAATATACTTATTACAGCAGGAAACATTTGGTTGGCTAGCATCCCAAAACCAAAGGCTATTTTTTGTCCCATAGGGACTTTACTTGTTATTGACATAATTATTAAATAGAATTAATTAGTATTGTTTGTATCGCTTGCGCGCTTATTGTAATAGTTGATTCTTTTTCTCCTAGTGATAATTTAAAACTTTTCTGAGTTGTTCCTTCATTAAAAACCACCACAGCAATAGACCCATCGGTATTTTTAGCAGCAGTAACCATTAAGTCTTCATCTGATTTTTCAACACCTATTATCTCTGCTTCTGGTCTTATGTATTTACTGAAATGAGCCATGGTATAATAAATAGGGGTAAAATATACCTCATCCTTTTCTGGATCTACAATTACTGGGGCTACACACCAATTCTTAAACCAGTTTGGCCCTCCTTGTGTGTCTAAAACCATGTTCCAATCTACCCAACCATCTACCCAGTTATTTAAACAGCCTATAATATCTCTAGCATATCTGTTTACTGGGGCATATTTTGGATGAAGGTGTTTGTCTTTTTCAGATGCCCAATCCCATCCCCAATCAGTAGCTTCTTTGCTCCAGTACCAAGCATCATCTTGCCATTTAGGGATTTCAGAATCTACACAACCTTCCGTTTCTATTAAGTATTTGTTTGGAGCTTTGTTGTGTGCATATTGAAGTGCTTCAGGGAAAAAATCATAGGTGCTTTCATACCAGTGAATTGCTGTGCCATCAAAATATTTTGAAGAGGCATCATCTTTGTACATTTCGTCTACCCACTCTTGTAAGCCAGCTCTGTTTTGGTCATAGCCTAAAATTATTTTGTCTCCATAGCCGTCTGCTTCTAATTTTGGACCTAAATGAAACTGTACAAAATCTGTCATTTCTTTAGGAGAATAATGCATGCTTTCCCAGTTATTTCCATTTCCATGTGGTTCATTTTCAACCGTAAACCCCCAAATATCTATTCCTTCAGCTTTATAAGCAGCTAAGTATTTAGAGAAAAACAGTGCCCAAGTATCATAATATTTTGGAAGTAATTTTCCGCCAACCCAATTATTATTGTCTTTCATCCAAGGGGCGGCAGTCCAGGGAGATGCAATAATGTTGAAGCCATCTTCAGAAATTTTCATAGCGTCTTTAATCATTGGGATAATATCGTCTTTGTCTTCCTGGATAGAAAAATGCTTGAGCTCCATGTCATTTTCAACAGGAGAATATGAATAGTTTGATAGTGAAAAATCACATGAGTTCATGTGTGTTCTAGTCAAAGAATAATTAGCTCCTTCTTTCGAAAAATAGGCTCTTAAAATGGTGTCGCGATTTTTTTGACTTAGTTTATTTAACAAGTATGCTGAAGATTCTGTAAAAGACCCACCAAAACCTGTAATTTTTTGATATGTTATTTCCGGGTTAATACTAATAGAAGAAACATCGTTAGGCTCTGTAAAATTAGTTATTTGGCTTAATTTATTTCCACTTTTTGAAGTTTCTATAACTTTTACCGATAAAGATTTTTCTGATGTGCAAGAGAGGACACTCATAAAGATTAGTGTTAAAAAAAAGTATATCCTAATTAATTTCATTTCACTATATGTTTTTATAATGTATTGTTATTTTTTTTGAAAGGAGGCACATGCACTTCTAGAAGCAAACTGTCCTTATTTCCGTTATATGTTTTTGTAATTGGATTCTTACCTCTTCCCAAGCCTTTAAAAATACTTTCATCCACTAAATCCCACAAAGCATATTTAGCTTTGCCATCAATAGTAAACAACCCAAAATGATTTTCGGAACCCCCTGGGTTTGGAGCATCTTTCCAATGCTCATCAAAAGCTTCAAAATAGAAACAAGAGATTCCTTCCTTTGAAGTCCATTCTCTTATATGTTTGTAAAATAGGGCTTCTTTATATTCATCAGTAGCTTTACTTCCTTTGTTACCATAAAGTCCGTTTGAAAACGAAGCCCATCCTGTTTCTCCAATGTGTATTGGCTTTTGTATTCCTAGACTTTTCATATAATTGGTAACACTATCATATTGAGATACCGCATAATCTTTGGCTCTTAGCATGATGTTATTTACTTTTTCTATATTGGGTTTTTCTTCTTTTGTATACCAAAAAACAGGATTATAATGAGTATCATGCATCGGGTAAGTATGCATAGAAATATAATCTACTTCTTTAATGAGTTTATTTAAATCTTCTGTGTGATATTCATCACTTCCACCGCCCCATGAGGCAAAATTATCTGAACTAGTAATCCAAAGATTTTTTGGAAGTTTTTGGGTTTTCTTCAAGTCTTGTAAATGAGTAACCCATTTGAGGATTACTGATGGTTGAACATAATAACTTGTGGCCCATTTTACCATGGCTTCGTTTCCAACAGCAATAATTTTCACAATACTTGGATATTTATTTGCCAAGGCCACGGCTCTGTTTATTTCCCCTTCATTTTCTTCGCTTTCTATTTGGTGATCTACAGCATTATTTGTCCAAGCATTTTTACAATCTATCCAAGCTCCTAACATCACATACATCTCAAATAAGGGATCTTCACTCTTTAGTTCCTCAATGGCTTTAAGAATTGTTTCCGCTTGAGCTAATTGCACATTATACGTTCTAAGGATTCTAATTTTCATAGCGTAAAGAATTTTCATATCTTCTTTTACTTCCGCTATGGTTGGCTGAATATCTCTGGTTGTTTTTCTATAACCACCATAAGAAATTGCTAAATATTCTGAGTTCCCTAATATATCTTTTGCTGTCAATTGCGTTTTTTGTTTTGATTCTTTTTGCAAATTTTGATTCCTTTTGTTGTTTTTACAAGACAATATGATGCATGAAATGGCTACAGTGTATAGATAAAATTTCAACCTCATAGTGTTTCCTTTTCTATTTTAAGTATGTGCTGTTTATATGCGCATTAATCTGAACCACCTCTCCAGTTCTTTTAAATATTTTCTCACTTGATATCTTATCTATGACTAACGAATCAATTCCTATAGAAGTTCCGTCTTTAAAAGAAATCTCTAGGTGATCTTTAGTGGCAATATGATAGATAATTGGTACTTGGCAATAGGTAAACCCAAGGGAGTTAACTGGCATTTTTATTAGGTTGTTCCCATCAAAAAGACTTAAATACTCAAAGTTGGTTTCTTTAGAAACAAACTCTTCTCTTCTAAGTAAACATGGATTAAAATATAGCTTCCCATGCTTAACAAACACCCCTAATTCACCAAACCTACTAATAACATCTTCTTTAACTTGACCGGTCATTCCAGGTTGTTGAGCTCCTTTTCCTCCGGGAGTATGAGAATACGGGTCTGTTGGAAAAGCACCGTATAACTCTGGTGATTTGTGAACCCCAATCCCTTCATTTATTTCATAAAAGTGCTCTAGTAAATGCCCTATCATTATTTCATCTTCACCTTCGGTTACTGCCTTTAAACAAGATTCTTGAACTGCTACCAATAATTTTGAAACCATATGCCAATAGATAGACCCTAAGCCCTCATAGCCATAAAATGTACCTGATCTACCTGTAAATGCTTTGTGGTTAAAAACATCTTCAAAGGCTTGAAGAATTTTTGGAGTATCTGAGGCTAAAAGTGCACTATACTTTGTCTCTGAAAGTTTTTCTAAGGCTTCAATGACATCAGTTGCATTTTTAAAGTTTCCATTAAAATGAAAGTCTCCATTTACATCTTTTTCTATAATTTCAACAGCCCGGTCTTTTAACATCTCTTGTAATAGTTTTGATGATAAAACGGCTTCTTCTGGGATGGTATTTCTGTCTAAAAACCCTTTTAATTCTTTGAAAGGGTATAGTAAATAGCTGTATTGATCTTTTCTAAAAAGTTTACTTTTCTTTAACGCATTTAAAACAGCTAAGGTTTCACTTGCATTTAAATAGCCAGCACTTAAAACAGCAACCTGCCCCTCTAACATTTCACTTAAATAGCTTATAGAAATAGAATTATCAGAGTTTACCGTCATTAAGTTATAAGCATGATACAAATTGTCTTCTCTCTTATTTGCCTTTATAGAGTGCTCTAAATAAGATTTACTCAGTTCAATAAATGCTTTCAATTGATCTATAGAAAGACTTGTTTTTCTTCCTGAAAAAGCATGCTCGTAAATTTGCGCTCTATAATCACTTCCTGCCTGTCCTAGTGCATCTAGAATTAATTTTTTATTTGCATCATTAATTGGGCCCCCTAACATCTTTTTATTTTCTTCAAAAGTTGCTAATACCTTATTAAAAAACACTGAAATTTCATTGGAAATTTCTACCTCTTCAATTGAAGTTGTAGCCAATAGTTCTTCAAAGAAGCTGAAAAAACGCTGTAAATAGTAGAGTGTCACCATAGAAACACCATTCCCAACCAATGCGTTGTTGGCATCATTCCATTCTGGCCTTTGCGTATTCATCCAAATTCCACCCTCAGGAATAAAATTAGAGAGTTTAGCTAAGCAAGTTGCTAGTATTTTTTCTATAAAATTAGCTTTTACAATAAATCTGTGTTCATCGCGTAACAGAGCACCATCTGCTCCTAGTGAAGCTCGTTCTTCACGAATTTTAGCGTCTAAATCTTGGTCAAAAATAATGGTGTCTTTAGGAGTTTTTAGCAACTCTTGATATGGCTTTATTTTGTAAGGAACATTTGCATATACAAATAAATTTTTGGTAAAGAAGCTCTCTAGCCTTCCAGGTTTATGATTGTTCATAAACTCTAAAAATTTCAGCAAGTAAATAATTTGGTGATCTCCCCAATACCCAATATAAGACCAAGGGTCATCTGGTTCTATGGTTTCCCAGTCAAACCCTCCTTTTGTTACTCTGTATGGATTATAGCCATCAAAAGTAGTTGCATTTAAAAACTTATGAATCATGCTTTCAATGAACTCAGGATAAGAATGAGCTAAGGCTTCCCAGTTTTGAAAAATATCGCGCCAATTTCCTTCATAATCTAAAATTTTAGAACCATCAACTTCATTTCTTGTATTGATTGAGAACTTATTCCAGGGCCTACTTGGGTCTCCGTGACGTCTACTAAATTTTAAAGGCATATATTCTAAACAAAGACGTCTAAAGTTTTTGTCGGCATTATCATAGGCTATTTTCTGAAGTTCAGAAAGAGAAAACATTTCTGGAAGTGTTGCTATAATGCCCTCTGAGGTGAAGGCTACTTTTGTATTTGCTTGTTCTAAATAGTTTTTAAAATCCCATTTTTCAATTTGATAATTATTATCAAAAATACCACCTCGCATAATGTTGAAGAGTGTATTTGCAAAATGACGAGTATCTTTTAAATTATCTGAAGAAACTTGAATTGCATCGGAAGCTGAGTTTAACTCAACAAGGCGTTTTGTTCCTAGATTAATATCATTATTCACCTTCTCTAACAAAGAAGAATCATCTCTAATTTGTTTTGATAGCTTGGCTATATTGGAGTGGTTTTGATGTACGTTGGCAACAATCATCCACTCTTTAGAAGCTCCTTTTTCTAGGAATATATCTGTAGTTAAGAAGTAAGCTCCTTTTTCTGCTTTAACATCTACCTCTTGTTCTAGAGATTTGCCCAATCTAAAATCATTCAGTTGAAGAGATGAAAGTAAATGCTTTGGGTTTTCCAAACCAAGAGACCAAACAATATTTGCTCTTAGAGCTTCACTTGCTTCTGCTTTATCTACCAATATAGCGCTTAACGCAAAAATTCCAAGACCTGTGGCTTCTTCAAGTTCATTTCGTTTATAGGCATCTACTAAATTACTTGATTGGTTTTGTTCATCACTTCCAATACTAGCAGGCATAATGTTTTGAATACCATCAAGTAAGCAAACTTTTACAGCCTCGTTTCCAGTATTTATAAGTTTAGATTTTTTAACAAAACCAAAGACATTACTGGAACTCCATTGATATCTAAATATTAACTCTAAATCATGATTAATTTCTTCAAATATAATTTTGTTTCCATACCTATTTTTATAAAGGTTTTGAGTGGTAGTATAGCTTCCTAAAGACCTAACCGCAAGAGGTTCCCACATAAACTCTTGGGTATCTTTGTATACTTTAAAAATAGATTTATTCCCTGTAATGTCTGCAGATTCTGTAATTTTATCGTCTGTATAATAAGGAAATAAAGCATATTCAGAATTTTTTCTTCCAGCAGTAAGCCCCCCATTACTGGAGATAAACATCCAATGATTAGAATCACTTACAATGCTCATAAAGAAAGGACGCATTGCGTCATTATTTGATATCTGATAATATATTTCATCGTCTATAGTTATAGACTTTAAATGAACATCCTTTTTCTTAATAGAAGTATCTTTTGTTAATGTGTTTGTTTCGTTACTCATTTTTTATTGCACTTAATTTTTTAGTTGAATTTTTGAGTTTGACTGAGTAATATCATCAATATAAAAACTCCCAGAAGTAGTTCCAGGGCCATCAATGAAAATAACCAATCTATTGTATTTATTAGAGGAAGAAAAAGTATATTTTAACTCCTCCCAACCATTTCCAGTATGAAGTACGTTGCATTCTGTTGAAATAGTTTTGTTGTTTTTTCTCTCTAGTTTTAGTAATAAACTTAGGGGCTTTTTTGAATAAGCAGTTAACGTAATAGCATTTCCGTTCTCTAAGTGTATAGGATTCTTTAGGTCTATATAATTGCCTTCCCAATTATTTCCTGAGTTTGTAATTTCACCAACTTTTAAAGTTGATGTATCATTTTTTGGTAGCTTAGGGTTGTTTATAATTTTAAAAGAAGCACCATTAAAAGAGATGAAATTAAAAGCCTTAGAATCATCATCAAAAGTAATATGAAGCATAGATGAAGTTCTTTTTTCGGATGACTCAATAATTAAAGAATCTTTCTCTTTTGTTAGATTAGCAAGAATCCTTTCGTTTTCTTTTCCTCTAATGATGGCATCTTTAAGATTTATACCATTAAAATAGCTGTGCAACAAGTTGGTATTAGCTATTTCTTGGTAAGGATTAAATTGATGAATTTTTTGCAGTACATAATAGGCTGCTCTTGGATATAAATTATACAGGCCTTTATTATCTGTTGGTCCTTTAGCACAAACTCCAAACCATTCTTCATTCATATTGTTTTTCCCTTCTTCAAGATCTACTGAGTATCCTCCATTAGCCCAAGTTGCAATAGTGTCATGTTTGCTAACATTTTTTCTGTGATCAAAATCATATTTCCACCAGCCATCACTAAATTGAAAAGTAAAACCACCAATGGTGTTTTCATACTTCCCCATACCTGCGGCATTTTCATAAATTTCTTTCCAGTTCATTAGGAGATAATTTGCCTGAGACCTTTGGTCTTCTTTAGAACTAATTGCGTTAAAAGCATCTGCGCCAAATTCGGTGAATAGAAGAGGTTTGTTTAAGGTCTCCTTCACTGTTTTAAATAGGTTAGTAAAAGAAGCCCCTCTGTAGGAATTAACTCCAAAAATATCTATGTCTCTACATTCTTCTGCTACAATATCAATAAATAGATCATCTCCATTACAAATAGCAACTGGATGATTTGAGTCTAATTCTTTAATTTTTTTAGCAGCCAGATTCATAAGCTTGTACATGGGCCTGCCATATTTTTCTCCAACTGCTTTTTTCTTTGATTCTTCTTCTGGAAAATCTTCAGTTTCTGCACCCGACCAAAAAAGACCATAGTTGTTTTCATTCCCTAACAAATACAATAACAAACCAGGAGTATTTTTGTATTTGTTGACTAATGTTTCTATTTCTGATAGTAACACTTTTTGAGTATCATCATTTGAGTAATCTGTTATGGGCTCCCAAACACCATTAACAGTTAGCCCATACCTGCCAAAAGAATGATTTAACATGGTGTAAATACCGTAATTTTCGAAAATATACTGCACCCATTTAGAAGGGATATCAGAATAATGTCTAATAGCATTTACATTCATTTGCTTTAGGAGAGACATTTCTGACTCTAAACCAGCTTTTATAAGCTCGTCTGGTTTGTTCCAGAAATTAGTATTCACAGCATCTTTTCCAATTGGGATCATATCCCAGTTCATTCCATTAATCATAAAGCTATCTCCATTCACAACTAGAGTACTTCCTTTCTCAAATGTTCTTATAGAAACGATATCAGATTGGGAAAGCATTGAAAAAGTACTCAAAGAAAGCACAGACAACAATAGAATTTTTTTTATGGTAAAGAATTTAAATTTCACTATAATTTTTAGAATTATTGAAAAAAATGATTACTTGCTAATTTAAAGGTAACATTTCATCTTTTTCAAAATAAAACCTCGACAAAAATCATACACTCTTATAAAAAAAGTAAAACATTAAGGTTTTATTATTCACACCACCTTATTTATTGGGAAAACAACTAGCAATTACTTTTATTTAAATATACAAAAAGGACACTTGTTGTAGTTTTGTATGGGTGAATAGGTTATTTGTATGGTTTGAAATTTTAAATATAATTTTCAACAAACCTATTGTTTATACTGACTAAGCTTTTTATAGATAACAAATTTTAGGAAGACTAGATTTTTGTGAAAGCCCAGGTATTTACTTTAACAAAAAAAACAGTCTTAAAATAGTATACTATTTTAAGACTGTTTTTTATAGCATTAAGTTATAACCTGTCTCTTATACACA
>OJIV01000853.1_pt1 | contig 11505 bp, 10 predicted proteins | sample 1595861 | NCBI WGS metagenome assembly OJIV01 (sample SAMN05416883, study PRJEB24817) | seawater metagenome | isolation source: Sea water | place: Canada:Atlantic | collected 2013-11
TGGGCTCGGAGATGTGTATAAGAGACAGCTCCATGGATGCGCCCACAGGATGGATTCAACTCCATGGCTCCGGCAGGCGTCGCATTTTCTGTCTGCTGACCGCGAACGGGGTGTACCTGAACATGGACGGGCAGCTCCAGTGTTTTGAGCGCAAGTCGGCCGCTGCCCCCAAGGTGGTGGAGCTGGACCCCTCCAAGTGCCTCTCGCCCATCGCTGGCACCCTCTCCCGCATCGAGGCCACTATTGGCCAGAGGGTCCAAGCCGGCGACACCCTGGCCCGCATCGAGGCCATGAAGCTGGAGACCCGCATCCTGGCCCCCGCCGACGGCGTGGTCGCTGAGATTCTGTGTGAGATTGGTTCCCAGGTCGCTGCCGGCGACACCCTCATCCGTCTGGAGTCCGAGAATGGATAAGGCCATCTTGACCTGCGCGCTGAACGGCGTGCTCACCGACCCAAAGCGGCACAGCGTGCCCGTCACCCCAGAGGAGCTGGGCATCTCTGCCCGACAGGCCTTCGACGAGGGTGCCTCCGTCTTCCACATCCACTTCCGCAACCAGCGGGAGGGCATGGGTCACATGCCAACGTGGGACCCAGCCGTCGCCAAAGAGTGTGTGGACGCCATCCGTCAGGCCTGTCCGGGTTCGCTCATCAACCAGAGCACCGGCGTAGTCGGTCCGGATGTCAGCGGTCCCATCGCCTGCATGGCCGCTGTGAAGCCCGAATTGGCCGCCTGCAATGCGGGCAGCCTGAACTACCTGAAGACCCGCCGAGATGGCTCTTGGGCCTGGCCGCCCATGCTCTTTGACAACCCCGTAGCCAAGATCCAGAAGATGCTGGACGCCATGGCACTCACCGACACCATTCCAGAGTTTGAGTGCTTTGACCTGGGTATTTTGCGCAGCGTCGGTCTGTATTTACACAACGGTATGGCCAAGAAGGCCCAGGTCAACTTCGTAATGGGTGTGGCCAGCGGCATGCCTCTGGATGTGGAGCTGATGGAGCTGCTTCTGAAGTACAAGCCGGAGGGGAGTCCGTGGCAGGCGACGCTCATTGGTCGGCAACAGATCTGGCCCCTGCACCGGCGGGCGGCCGAGCTGGGCGGGATGCTGCGCACTGGGCTGGAGGACACCTTCTATGGGGAGGATGGAGAGAAAGTGTCTACAAACGCGGCGTTGATTCGTCAGCTGGCGGTGTGTGCGCGGGATGCTGGGCGAGAGGTTGCTTCCCCTGCCGAGGCCAGGGTGATGATGGGCATCACGCCCTAGGTAGGCGCCGCCGCTGCGGCGTGGGCGCTCAGCATCCCCCATCGGAGCGGAACACGAGGCCGCCGAAGATGGAACCAAAGACCTCGGGCGTGCCGAACTCCATTGCGTCGTCTGCGTCGCCTCGATTCGAGGGACCCGAGATCATCATCGTATCGCCCACGGACTTGATCCAGTAGGTGTAGGTGTTTTCGTGGGAATCAAGATTACCGCCCCATTCCATGGTGATGTCGCTGTCCTTGATCGTGTAGGGGACTGTGACCTCGCCGCCCCAGTTCGGGTCGCTCTTAGTGAGTTCGGTCTCGGTGAGTGCATAGGCCTGCCCCGACCCGTTGCCCCAGCACCATGTATCGACCACTTCACTGTCCGCCTGGGGCGGCGGGTCCTGGGTGTACAACACGAGCCCATGGGCGTCCGTGTATATGCTGGCCAGGGTCTCTCCAGAGGGAGAGATCATGGCTTCCAGGGGTATGTCCATGGACGGCATGACGACATTGTCAGTCGTGCATGCGCTGTCTTCTCCAAGCTCTGCCATGCCGGTCTCTGGGTCGAGCTCAATCAAGCAGCTTCCGTCGAACGCCAGGGGCCCGTTCGCATGGATGTTTGGCGGCAGGATGGCCATCACCGAGTTCTTCTTGTCTTGCTCGATGCTTATCTCTGCGCCGACCTTCATGGTTCCATCTGGTTCGCGGATGGCCCAGGCTTCATGTTCAAGGCCCCCCTCACCCTTGCCGCACAGCAGGAATACCATGTGCTCGTCGCCGACCTGCTGGCCCTCACAAGCCCCCCACGGCAGTCCCGAAGGGTTCTCGCCGAAGGCGGCAGAGGGTTCCCCCAAGCCACTGGCGGTGACCGGCCATGATTGAGCACCTATGACGGACCCGGTAAACAGCGTCCCTCCGTCCGGGGAGAACGCAAAAAGGCCGGTCGAGTTGCCGCTGCTCTCCTGGCAATGCAGGAACTCTCCGAGACTCTCGAGGGTTGGGCTGCCGTCGTAGCGCGTGATCATTCCATAGAGGTTGATCCAGAGCTCATCTGTGCCTGGTCGAACAGCCATGTCGATGCACTGACTCCATGCAGTGAGCTGAGTCAGCTCGATTGCAGTGCCAAAAGTCGGATTGGCAAGGGTGAAGTTGGGAGGCTGTACGGTACCGACTTCGGTGAGCACACGGCTGGACACATCAAGCTCGGAGAGAAACGGCAAGGTGTCTGGCCCAGCTGAGCCCAACACGAGCATACGGTCGTCGTCCATGAACTCAGCCTTGATGACGGAGTTGTAGGTCTGGCTGCCGGGCACACGTTCGGCCCACCACGGCTCAGGAGTGGTGTTGTTGCAGGCGACAAGTAGGAAGAGCATGTGATCTCGCTTGTTTGGCTGTATTCCAAGATACCCCAATTGAGTTTGGGAAACCTCGATAGTCCGAACCCCACCAAGCAAGGGCGAACAGCAAAACACTCGCCGTGGGTGACACGCCCTCCTAAAGAGGCTATTCTCATTATTGATAATATGTCCACACCCGCCCACACCCTCCTCCTCCACCCCATCCGCTTGCGCCTCATCCAGGCGCTCACCGCCCGCTCTCTGAGCGCAGCCCAACTCCAAGATGCGCTCCAGGACATCCCCCAGTCCTCGCTGTACCGGCACCTCTCCATCCTGCGAAAGGCTGGCTACGTGCAGGTGGACCCTGAGATCCAGAACGCCGACCCACGAGAGAAGAGCTACCGCTTGGCCAAGCCCACGCGGCTTCGTCACGGCCAGGTCCAAGGCCTCAGTCTTGCGGAACACAAGCGCATGTTCACCACCTGGGGGGCCACGCTGATGCAGCGCTTCACCGACTACTTGAGTGATGCCGCAGCCCAAGGGCCCATCGATCTCGAAGCAGACCGGGTGGGCTACACCGAGCGCGTCTTCTACGCTGATGAGGCGGAGTTCGATGCCATCGCAGCACAGATCGAAGGCGTGATGGCCTCGGCTGCAGAGCGCCCTGCTGGGCCTGGACGGCGCCGACGACGTCTGTGCACCGTGACCTTTCCGGAGAAGTCATGATCCGCTCCCTTAAGCCCGCCCTCGCGCTCGGTGTCGCCGGAACCTTGGCCACCCTGGCTGTGCTGCCCTACCTGATGGTGCTGCAGGCGGAGACCTTCGCCGAGATTCCTTTGCCGCTCCCGCTGTTGGTCCTGGCACAGTCCGTACAGTCGATGTTGGTGTTCACAGTCATGGCCTTTCTTGGCTTGCGGGCGGCAGCATCTGTCGGGCTCAAGGTCCCACTCATTCGGGGGTGGCTCAGGGATGCAGAGAAGTCTGAGGTCCCGGTAAAGACCCTGCTTCTGTCCCTGCTCGGCGGCTTTGTTTTGGCCTTAGGGGTCGCTGCCATCGACCCGCTCTTTGGCCTGCCGGTACCCGATGTGGCCAAGCCTGCGATCTGGAAAGGCGCCTTGGCGAGTCTGTATGGGTCCATCGGCGAGGAGGTGCAGCTGCGGCTCTTCCTGATGTCTGTGTTGGCTTGGGGGCTCTCCAAGCTGGGCGGCAAGCGCGCCGATGGCACCACCAAAGCCTGGCCCATCGCGGCCGCCATGGTCCTGGCGGCCCTGCTCTTCGGCCTAGGCCACCTGCCGACGGCCTTTGCCATCTGGGAGCCATCAGTACTGGTGGTGGCCCGCACCGTCTTGCTCAACGCAGCACTGGGGCTGCCCTTTGGCTGGCTGTACTGGAAGTACGGCTTGGAGCACGCAATCGTGGCGCACTTTGGCGCGGACATCGCACTGCATGTGGTCGTAGCGGGGTTCAGTTAGCATAGGCTGACGCACCTCCAGCTGGCCGCCGCCCATGTTTCTCTTGCTCTTGAACCTCGCTCTCGCCGCCTCCGTCACGGAGGACCGCCGAAGCTACGCGGACCAGACGGTTCAGGAGCGCTGGACTTGGCAAGACGAGAAGACACAGGATGCGCTGCTTCGCAAAGAGTGGTTCCACCCGGACGGAGAGCGCTCCAGGCTGGAGGAGTACCAGGGCGGAGCGCTACACGGCCAGGTCTCCACTTGGGACCGCGGCGGCGTGCTGCAGACCGAGGACCACTATCGGGCCGGCCTGTTGCATGGCACCAGCCGGATCTTTGACGGGCCTGAGGAGGAGCGCTGGGTCTACGTGCATCGGAACTACAGTGCTGGACTGCCCGAAGGCGAGCAGCTCCTTCGGCGAGACGCTGAGACGGTGGTGCTGCGTCACCACTACAAACAAGGCCAACTGCACGGAAGCCAGCAGGCCTGGCACTCCAGCGGGGAGATGCACTACCAGATGAACCTGGAGAGCGGCGTACTCCAGGGTGAACAACGCATCTGGGAAACAGGCGAGCTTGAGCCCTCCACCTATATGGTCTTTGAGCAGGGCCAAGCAGAGGGCCGACAGCGCTACTTCTATGAGAGCAATTGGCGGGACGAGGTCTGGGTCGAAGGACGCTGGGAGGAGGTGCGCTCCTGGCATGTGGAGGGCAGCGTTCCTGAAGCGCTCCAGGTGTACGCGCTCGAGGTCCTGCCTCTGGACCGGCACAGCGATGGGGAGCTCCAACCCACGCACACCCTGCACCTGCGGACTCGGAAGGTCCTGGTCTCCAAGCGCCGCCACTGGCCCAACGGCCAGACCCAGGAGCAGTGGGATCAGCTGGATGCGCAACCCTTCCATCGTTGGGCCGAGAACGGGCAGCTGGTGTTGCAAGGCTTTGGGGACCCCAACGACCGACGGGGTCGATGGACCGAGTGGCGCGCGGACGGCACGCTGTTCAAGGAAGAGGAGTGGACGGACAATCGCAAGGGAGAGGTGCGCACCTTCGATCCCCAGGGACGCCTTCGGGAAGTGGAGACCTGGGAGTGGGAGCGTCAGCGTTGGCAGGTGATTCTGTACGAGGGCGAGCACAAGGTCGCTGAAGGGGAGCTGTTTCGTACCGGGAGCTACCGCTGGGGACCGTGGACCTACTACCGAGAGGACGGGAGCACCCGCCGCACCGAGGTGTATGGAAGCGGCCCGTACTCCGGGAACCGCTCCTTTGTCGTGGAGAGTCAGTCCTTCCGAGTGGACGGCAGCGTCCACTGCGCGGGCGACGAACGCGATCTGCTCTGCGTGGAACCCCAAGCGGATGGCGGACACCTCGAGTTGAAGGTCAAGGCGCTGCACCGTCCACGGCATGGCATCGAGAGCTACCAGACCGAGACATTTTCCTTCCAGCCGCGGGATGTAGAGCGAACCCAACTCTCCGAGCAGGCGATGCTCGTCCCAGTTCTGGACGGGGAAGGCTTGGTGACGCAGCGGCGCCGCTTCGATTCAAGTGGGAAGGAGCTCTGGGTCGAGCAGAGACGGCGCGACGGCAGCCTGGAGCAGCTCACCGGTGCGGGAGCGGCCAGCTCCTGGGAGGAGTCCTACGACAAAGAGGGACAGTTGTCCGTCATCTCCGAGACCCTGCCAAGCGGGGAGAGCTGCCTTGTTCAAGTGCAGTCTGGAGAGCTGGTGGTAGCGCATCAGAGCCTCGAGGGGGAAACCGTTCTGATGGGCGAGAGCCGAGAGGCGAACCGGCGCATCGCCACCTGCACCTTCTGGACGCGCCATCCGGAGTTGGAAGGCCCCCGCTAAGGAAGGGCCGCAGCTGCCCACTACTCCAGCTCAACGCCACCGAACACCCACCCCGCCGGGGTCTCCACCCAAGCCAACTTTACCCGGCCAAAGTTCGTGTCCACCAACAGCTCCAAGGGCGGGTGCTCCCCATCCACCAGGTTGTCTACCGCGGCAAAGACCAGGTCGATCATGCCGTTCTGCAGCTCGTTCTGCTCGGGACGCAGGTACTCGTTGCCGTACTTGAGCTGGAAGCTGGGGCGCCCGATGCTCAGGGCCTCCGGCAAACGGAAGTGCAGATCGTCATCGCCCATGGCCGGCTCGATGGTCATTGAGGACTTGGTCTGCAGGTCCTCAACGGCCCGGGTGCGCACCTGCTCGGTCCACTCGCTCTCCTCGGCTTGGGCCAGCTTCTCGGCGCGCTGCTCCCGGAACTCGGCGGCCTCGGCCAGCTTGAAGGGCTGGGTGTCCACCCACATCACGCCCTCGTTGCTCACCAAGATGGCCCGGTGCTCGTAGGCGTCCTGGGCGGTGTAGACGCGGTTTCCGACGGTGAACTCGCCCTCCAGAGTGCCAAAGTCGGTGCTGTCCTTGGACATCACCGCCTGTTGGGTGTCGCCCGCGGGCACGGCCTCGTAGTCGTCGGGGTGCATGTCGGGGAAACGCAGGCACATGACGAGAGAGGCGTTGTGCAGGGTGCGCTCGCTGCGGTTGGCCACGGCCAGCTTGATGCCGTCGCCCATCAGTGGGCTGGTGACCACCAGATCCAAGTAGGAGTCGTTGGGGTAGATCTCCCGGAAGCGCTCGCCGAACAGGTCTGTACAGAACTGCAGATCGCTCATCAGGTAGTCCCACTGCCCCTGGGATCTACGCCGGTAGAAGTGGTCGAGAACGGCCTTCTTCCAGGCCGGGTCGTTCTGCTCAAAGAGGATGTGGGCCTGGCGCAGGTTGGGGCTGAAGCTGCCCGAGCCCAGCATGGTGTCCTTGTAGCGACCCAACACAAACCCACCCTCTGGGGTGGCCCGCAGGTAGCTGCGCATCTTGTAGGGATCCAGCATGTCCGTGAGGGCTTCGGCCTGTCGCGGGTAGTAGGTGGCGGCCTGCTGAAAGTCCAAGCGGGCTTGGTCACTGCGGCCCTGGTCATGGTGCAGCTGTCCCAGAATCACAAAGGCCGGGGCCGAGCGCTCGGGGTGCGCATCGATGTAGTTGAGCAGCATCGCTTCGACCTCGTCGGCGCGCTCCAGTCCACCGCTGCCTTCCACAATCGCCAAGGCGTAGAGCAAGTGGGCTTCGGTCTCGTGGGGAGCCATCTCCATCGCAGCCTTGGCCGCGACCTCTGCTGAGGCCCAGTCTCCCGCGTTCGCCGCCAGATAGGCCCGGTCACGCAAGGTGCAGAGGCGATCCCACTCCTCCAGGTGCGTGTAGTAGACCTCGGAGTAGTCGACCAGAGCGTTGAAGAGCTCGGTCTTTAGGTCACGGATGTCGCCTTGAAGGGCACGCTCGGCCGCTTGCTCCTCCTCCAGTTTGGCCAAGACGGCCTGGGCCTGCTCGCGGTCCACAGAGAAGTTGGCGCCTGCGCTGGTCATGGATGCCTCTCCGCCCACCTGCACAATGCTCAGGGTCGAGAGCAGCAGCTTGCTGGAGAAGGTCCACATGGCCTGCTGCTCTTCCAGCTCGGTCTGGGAGCCATAGAGCTCCTGCAGCACGCCGAGTAGCTCGGCGCGGGCGGCCAAGACATCGGGCGAGACCCCGCGGTAGTCCTGACGGGCCAGGTAGGCCAAGTGGGTCTCCAGGTCTTCCTGGCTCTCCATCGCAAGGTCCAGGCCATGCAGCACACGCACGGTCTTGTCCACGTCGTAGGGGGAGACCTCCTGGGAGGTGAGCTCTTCCAGGGCGGGCGCGAAGGCCTCTTGAGCAGCCTGCTCTTGAGCTCGCTCAGCTTGGTTCTGGCTGAACCACCACCCGATGCCGAAAATCAGCGGCACCCCCAACAAAACGCTTAGGCAACCGATCGCAGCGCGCTTGTTTCCGCCAGGCTTTGGGGCCCCGCTCTGCTGGGAAGAAGCTGGGGAATCTGTGTCAGACAAGGAGGGTCTCCGGAGGCGCTGCTCCCCAAAAAGGTAGCACGCAGGCAGCTCCAGGCACTGTCCACTCTGTGACTGAGGTAATGTGCGGCCCAGGGAGGGACGTACATGAGCACTCGCAACCCATATTCGAGTCCGGAGACAGCAGGCTCAGGCCAAAGTGGCGAGCTGATCCGCAAGCCGCAGCTCTCTGGCTTTGCCATCACCGCCGCCGCAATCTTGAACCTCATCTTCTTGGGTGCGCCCGGCTACTTTGTCGTCGGCCAGTACGCAAAGGGCTGCGTGATGGGTCTGGCCAGCCTGGTTCTGTGGGTTCTGGGCTTGGGCTTCATCCCGACCTTCGTAGCCGTCTATGACGTGATCTACTTGGGACAGCGTCTGAGGCGCGGCGAGGGAATCGAGGCGTGGGAGTTCTTCGAGAACAGGACCGCACCGGAGCCTGTGCCCGTCACCGAGCGTGATCCCGCGCTGATCTACAAAGAGCACCCGAGCCTGATCGTTGCCATTTTGGGCAACGTGTTCTTCTTGGGTGGCGCCGGCTACTTCGCAACCGGTCAGAACGCCAAGGCCATCGCGGCAATGTTCTGCACGCTGATGCTGATGTTTCTGGGAATCGGCCTGATCGTTCCCCTCTTCACAGCTGCGGACGTCACCGCCTCGGTGCTCAGACAGCGTCGTGGTGAGGGCCTGGGGAAGTGGCAGTTCTTCTAGCCCCCGAAGCGCACGTCAACATCGAAGCGGCCAATCCAGAGGACGCCATCGGGCTGCCCAGGGCGATGGCCGCTGCAGGCTCTGGACCAAGTAGGGCGTGGCGTCCCGGGTCAGGCAATGCTCAATAGGGAAAGTGCTCCCCTCTGGTGCATGCGCACCAAGGGGTCGGGACTCAGTCCAGGCCTTACCTGACGGTTGCCTGTTAGTGAATCCACTTCGATAGGAGCCCCCATGTCCGAGCCCCGATGGGCCGCCGCCCACGCCGCACGAGAGACCCAATGGTCCAACTTTGGCACCTTGGGCGCCCACTTTGCCCCGATCATTGGTCCCACCTTCACCGGCGGTCCGACGTGGCCGAGCCGTCCAGGCTGGCAAGTGGTCTACCCCTTCAGTGGTGGCACAGTGGTCTGCTCCAATGGCCTGAGCGACGCCTTTGAAGATCAAGACCCCAGCGTAGGCTACGGCTTGGAGATCTACGCCGGCTGCAGCGAGCGGGTGGAAGAGATCCAGGGCCACTGGCTGATGTCGATGGTCATGCAGCTCTCAAACGTCTGCGCTGGCCATGGCGGTATTCCAGGCCTTCTGGAGCGCATGGGCGCGCTTACGGTAGAGCTGGAAAACCAGGGCTTTCCTCAGGAGTTCGTGCTGGACAACGGCCGCGTGTGCGCCTTGATCGGCACCCAGGGCCCGCTGGCGGATCTGAGCCTGCCCCAAGGCCGAATTCGGGTGGTCTCGGCGACCTTGATCAGCCCACAGCACACCGCCGAGGTCCTGGATCAGGGCGAGTCCCGCCGGCGCAGCTTGGCACAGGAGCTGGGGTGGGTCTCGGGCTAGCGTGGCTCAACTAGCCGCTACTTCAGCTCTTCCAGGCTGGCTCTGGAGTTCTCGTTGTAGCTCTGCAGCGTCTGGATCTGGGCGTCGATGTGTGCGCGACGACGCTCCAGGGCCTCGATCTCCGACTGGGTGCGCTCGATCACGAACTTGAGCTGCTCCTCGCGGCCTTCTCCATGGGCTCCGTAGAGCTCCAGGTAGTGCTCGATCTCCGAGAGGGAGCAGCCGATGGCTTTGCCGCGGAGGATCAGCGCCAAGCGTGCGCGGTCTTTGCGGGAGTAGATGCGCGTGGTGCCCTGCCGAAGGGGAGCCAGCAAGCCCTTGTCCTCGTAGAAGCGGATGGTGCGCGTGCTGATAGCGAACTCGCCAGCCAGATCCCCAATGCCAAAGCTGAGCTGGTTGCTGTCGGCAGGCTGCGCGCTCAGGGTGCTGGCGGCGGCCTCGCCGTGGGTCAGAAGCTGGGGATCTTGGGTGCTCATGCTCCCCAAGGGTAGGGGCACCTTCCCAATACGTCAACCGTGCTTCCTGCGACCATCACCCTCCCTCGGAATAGGAGAGGGCATGCTCCCTGACGATGTCCACGACGCCCGGCTCCTCGCCACTTTGACGCCCCCGGACTGGCAGAACCCCACGCCGGCGGCCAACTACAACCTGGTGGTCATCGGAGGCGGACCTGCCGGTTTGATCGCCGCATTTGGCGCAGCGGGCTTGGGCGGCCGGGTCGCCTTGGTGGAGAAGCACCTGCTGGGGGGCGACTGCCTGAACACAGGATGCGTGCCCAGCAAGGCCTTGCTCGCGGTCGCCCACGCCGCGCAAAAGGCCCGCGAGCTGCAAAGGCTCGGAATCCATACGGGACCCGTCGAGGTGGACTTTGCCCAGGTGATGGCCCGCATGCGGCGTCTGCGCGCGGAGATCAGCCCACACGATGCCCCCTCACGCCTCCGCGACGCCGGTATTGACGTGTTCTTGGGCGAAGCCCGCTTCACAGGCCAGAGCACCATCCAGGTGGATGCTCACACCTTGAACTTCTCCAGGGCTTTGGTCGCCACCGGCGCAAGCGCCTCGATGCCCGCCATTCCAGGCCTGCGCGAGCACGCGATGAGCAACGAGCAGCTCTTCGATCTACAGACCCTGCCGGCGCGCCTGCTCATCCTCGGCGGCGGGGTCATCGGCTGTGAAATGGCCCAAGCCTTCCAGCGCATGGGCTCACAGGTCACCGTGATCGACCTGGCTTCCCGCTTGCTCAACGCCTCCTCGGAGCCAGCCAGCCAAGCTCTGAAGGAGCGCCTGGAGAAGGATGGGGTTCACTTCTGCTTGGGCACAGGCATCGCGGGCTTGGAGCGCCTTGAGCACGGAATCGCGGGCACCCTGACCTCGGGCGAGGTCATCGTGGCCGACCAGGTGCTGGCGGCATTGGGCCGGCGCCCCAACACAGACTTGGACCTGGACAGAGCTGGCGTCTCCTTCACCAAAGAGGGCGTAGAGGTCGACGCTCAGCTCCGCACCACAAACCCCAAGGTCTACGCCTGCGGGGATGTGATCGACGGGCCACGCTTTACCCATGCAGCCGACCACCAGGCCCGCATGGTGCTGCAGAACGCGCTCTTCTTTGGCAGCAAGAACCCCGCCGATCTGGTGCTTCCGACGGTGGTGTATACGCAGCCCGAGATCGCCGCAGTTGGCATCTCCCGAGCCCAAGCAGAACAAGACCCCGCGCTGCAGATCTTCTCAGCCAAGCTGGAGGAGAGCGACCGCGGCCGAGCCGAGGGCGAGTCCGGCTGGGCCCACATCTTTGCAGCCCAGGACGGCACCATTGCCGGCGCCGAGATCGTCGCAGACCACGCCGGAGAGCTGATGGGCCCCATCACGCTGGCGATGACCCACGGCCTGGGCCTATCTCAAATCGCAAGCACGGTTCATCCCTACCCCACCCGCTCCGAGCTGCTCTTCAAGTGCGCATCGGCCTGGCGCAAGACCCAGCTTCTGTCTCTTATACACATCTGACGCTGCCGACGATAT
>OJIV01000869.1_pt1 | contig 11355 bp, 10 predicted proteins | sample 1595861 | NCBI WGS metagenome assembly OJIV01 (sample SAMN05416883, study PRJEB24817) | seawater metagenome | isolation source: Sea water | place: Canada:Atlantic | collected 2013-11
GATTTCTGCCTGTCTCGTGGGCTCGGAGATGTGTATAAGAGACAGAAGGTATTTTATATGTTTTAATCGAGCCTTTTTTTGTTACTGCCCAATTCATATCTGCTTTTTCTAAAGCAAACTCTAAAAGAGAGTCTTTACAGTTAACTAGTTATTTCAAAAAAGAAAATGAAGTTTTTGGTGAATTTGGTACAAGTGTAACTTTTGAAAATAGGCAACAATTCGCATTTACAGAAACGGTTATAACCAAAAGTGATGTTGCTGTTTATAACCAGGTATTACAACCTGCTTTTAAATTAATTATTATTGGGGGCGAGCACGATGCGGTTAAATTATGCAAAATAGCAGCTACATTAGGCTGGGAAGTTGAGATAATTACTTCTTCAAAAGACAGTAAACAACTTACTGATTTCCCAGGAGCAAATAAAGTAATTAGCGAGAGTCCTGAAACTATTAAATTCAACAATATCAACGATAATTGTGCGCTTGTGCTTATGAATCATAGTTATGTGCAAGATTTAAAATATGTGATTGCACTTGCCAAGCAGCAACCAAGATATATTGGAATTTTAGGTGCACCAAGTAGAAGAGAACGTTTATTTAATGAACTTTTTGAATATGAACCAGACACTACAGAAGCCTTTTTAGATTCAATTTATACGCCAGCCGGATTGCATATTGGTGCACAAACACCAGAAGAAATTGGGGTTTCTATTATTGCAGAAATTCTTGCAGTAATTAGAGTAAAAGAACCCTTTTCTTTAAGGAAATTAGAAGGAAAAATACATAAATAAACATTGATAAATATTGCGATTTTAGTTTTAGCTGCGGGAGAATCTTCTAGGATGAAGACACCAAAACAATTGGTTAAAATTGGAGTTAATTTCTTATTAGAAACCGTTTTATCTAAAGCAAAAGCTATCAATGTAAATCATGTGTACTGTGTTTTAGGTGCAAACGATGTTTTAATTCGACGAGAAATTTCATCTGCAAATACTCACTTTATTCACAATACTAATTTCAAGGAAGGATTAAGTAGCAGCATTACTTATGGAATAGCTCATTTAAAAACCACAACAAATAGCTATGATGCGGTGCTCGTACTTTTAGGAGATCAGCCAGCAATAGAAAAAACATATTTAAATGAAATGATTGCACTGTTCAATAAAGATCAATCAAAAATTATAGCTTCTAATTATGGTGAAAAATTAGGCGTTCCTGCCATATTCCCAAAGAGTTATTTTAGTAAATTACAAAAAATGTCCGGAGACTTTGGCGCTAAAGATCTTTTAAATAACAACAGTAACGTCGTTCATCTAAACAAGCAAACCAACTTTATAGACATAGATACAGAAGAAGACTTGCAAAATTTTAAAAAAACGCTTTTAAAATAGCAATCTGATGGTTTTCTTTTAAAGAGAAGTACCTCCATCCAGCGTAATCGTTTGACCTGTAATAAATTTTGTATTGTCAGAGGCAAGCCAAACAACTGCATCTGCAATTTCTTCCGCTTTCCCAAAACGCTTCATAGGAATAACACTTTTTAAAATGGCATCCATCTCAGGCTTGGCAGCTAGCAGTTGATCAAGCAAGGCAGACTCCGTGTAGCCCGGGCAAACTGCATTTACTCTAATATTTTTTGTAGCATACTCCATTGCTGCAGATTTTGTCATTCCTACCACTGCAAATTTACTAGCACTGTAACTTATATTGTTGGGTGAAGCCTTTAAACCTGCTAAAGAAGCAATATTTACAATATTTCCATATCCTTGAACTAAGAACTGTTGCAATGCTACTTTCATACAATAAAAAACGCCGGTTTGATTCACAGCAACCACCATGTCCCAATCTTTTAAGCTAGATTCATGGGTTCGCAATAAGTTAGGACCAATACCTGCATTATTAACAATAACATCTAAGCGGTCATATTTCTGCACGGTTGAATGAATCAGCTGCTCTACCTCTTCAAAATTAGTAACATTGCATTTATTTGCAGAAGCAACACCCCCATTCGCAGTTATTTCAAAAACAACTTTTTCAGCACTTTCGATATTCATATCAGAAACAACAACAGTAGCTCCTTGGTTTGCTAAATGTATTGAAGTTGCCTTTCCAATCCCAGAACCTGCTCCCGTAACGATTACTATTTTGTTTTTCACATCCATTAGTCTATAGATTTTGTTTTTATGGCCTTTAACGCTAATTTACAACATAATTCTGCAGCTTTGTTTAAAGTAGCAAAGCGTGGATCTGTTGTAAAGCCTTTTGTATATCGATAATAAATTTGTTGTGCAATTACAGCAATTTTAAACAAGCCAAACACATAATAAAATACCAAATGGTCTACATTTCTGCCAGATTTCTGAGCATACATTTGAGCAATTTCACTCCGTACTGGATTTCCTTCAAAAACGGTTGGAGACGGAATCCCTTGTTTTACAAACTCATGATCGGTGGCTATTGTCCAGTAGCCAAGTGAAGTTCCTAGATCCATCAGCGGATCTCCTAAGGTCGCCATTTCCCAGTCTAAAACCGCTGCAACCTCCTTCCACGAGTCGTCTTTAAAAACAATATTATCGTATTTATAGTCATTGTGAATTAAACAATGCTGAGACTCTTTAGGCTGATGTAGCTCCATCCATTCCATGACCAATGCTGCTTCAGGATATGCAGTTGTTTTTACTTTTAAAAACTGTTTCCCCCAATTGGTAACCTGCCTTGAAACGTATCCTTCCGGTTTCCCTAAACTTTCTAAGCCTACTTCCTTATAATCTATAGCATGCAACTGAGTCATTGTTTCCAACCAAGAATTAGCAACAGTAGTATATTCAACCGACGAAAGGTTCCTTTGTTTTGCTTCTTTATAATTTAAGATGATTCCGTCTACTTTTTCCATGATGTAAAAATCACTTCCTAAGATAGTAGTGTCTTCTGAAAAAGAAAACATCTTTGGTACTTTAGGAAAAGCGGCGCGCACACCACTTTGAACTTTAAATTCACGGTGCATGTCATGCCCTCGTTTAATGGCACCAATTGGTGGTTTCCTTAGCACGAATTCTTTATTTTCGAATGCCAATAAGTAGGTTAAATTGGAATATCCATGAGTAAACTGAGTAACCCATAATGGACTCTCCAGAGAAGTTAACAAGTCGTTTTCTTGAAGATATTTCTTTAATAAAACTTCATTTAATTCCTCCCCTTTGCGTACTTTTTGGTTGCTCATTACTTATTTCCATATTTTTTTATACAACTTTTACCTAATTGATACATGTGCACTTCGTCTGGTCCATCTGCCAAGCGCAATATTCTCGCTAGCGCAAAATAATGTGGCAAATAGGTATCTGGACCGACTCCTTTTCCTCCTAAAATTTGCATTGCGCGATCAATCACTTTTTGAGCCATCTTTGGTGCAATAATTTTTATCATTGCAATGATGTCTTTTGCTTCTTTATTTCCTGCTTTGTCCATTTTATCGGCTGCAGAGAGTGTTAATAGGCGAGCTTGTTCAATTTCACATTGCGACTTTGCAATTTCATGACGAATACTACTGTACTCATGAAACTTCTTTCCAAAAGTAGCCCGCTCCAAAGTTCTTTGTGACATCAATTCTAAGGCATATTGCGCCATGCCCACTAAACGCATACAGTGGTGTATTCTCCCAGGACCTAAACGACCTTGGGCAATTTCAAAACCTCTGCCTTCTCCTAAAATTAAATTTGCCTTTGGTACCCGCACATTTTTTAAAATAATTTCAGCGTGCCCTTCGGGAGAATCATAATAACCAAAAACTGAAAGTGGTCGAACTACTTCTAGTCCAGGAGCGTTCATTGGAACTAAAACCATACTTTGCTGCTGGTGTCTTGCAGCATTGGGATCCGATTTACCCATCACAATTGCCACTTTGCAATTTGGGTCCATTGCTCCTGAAGACCACCATTTTCTTCCATTAATCACATATTCATCACCCTCTAAAACAATAGAAGTTTCAATATTGGTAGCATCTGAGGAAGCAACTTCTGGTTCTGTCATTAAAAACGCAGAACGTATTTCACCGTTCATCAGTGGTGTTAACCATTGCTCCTTTTGGGCTTTATCCCCGTATTTGGCCAATACCTCCATATTCCCGGTATCAGGGGCAGCACAATTAAAAATTTCTGAAACCCATATCTTACGCCCCATAATCTCTGCTAAAGGGGCATATTCTAAATTGCTTAACCCTGGACTTAAATCTCCATAATCCTTCGGTAAAAATAAGTTCCACAAACCGGCATCTTTTGCTTTTTGCTTTAGCGCTTCTATTTTTGGAAAGCGAGTCCAATTATTTTTAGTTGCACTTTGAAAAGTAATATATTCCTGCTCTATAGGAACTACATGGATTTCAATGAAAGAGATTAGCCGCTGTTGTAGTTCTTTTGATTTTTCTGAGTATTCGAAGTTCATGCACTATGTATTAAAGTATTATTAAAAGCAATTAAAAAGAGAAAAAAATCAACGATAAACGTTCGCAAGCATGTCAAAGGCTTTAGCCTGCAATCATATATCCCCCGTCTGCAGTATATACGCCTCCAGTCATATAGTTTCCCGCGTTGGAAGCAAGTAAGCATGCCAAACCAACCATTTCTTCTGGCTTTCCCATTCTTCCACTTGGAATTGATTTCTCTAACTTATGAAGCATTTTTTCATTTTGCCATAAAGCTGCACTAAATTTTGTTTTAATCAGTCCTGGGCAAATTGCATTGACTTTAATACCATATGTACCCCATTCTTTGGCCTGGTTTTTTGTCAGCATTAAAATTGCTGCTTTACTTGTGCTATAGACCCCCAAACCATAACCGGGAGTTAACGCTTCCACAGAGGCAATATTAATAATGCTTCCGTTTTTATTTGCCTGTAAATGTGGTAACACCAAATTAGACAGAGCCCAAGGAGCTTTGACATTGATTTCCATAATTTTATCAAAAATTACGGGATCTATTTCTTCAATTGGACTGTATACAGGATTTGTTGCAGCATTATTTACCAAAATATCTATGCGACCAAAAGCCGCTATTGTTTTAGAAACTAACTGTTTTCGTTGGTCATCTTTTCCAATATGACAGGCAATCCCAATGGCGCTTAAGCCTTCTTTTTTAAATTCTGCCACTACAACGTCGCAGGCTTCTTGACTGCGAGAACTGATGACAACCTGTGCACCATTTTCTGCCAATCCTTTTGCAATCGCTTTTCCTATACCCTTGCTAGAACCAGTTATAATAGCAACTTTTCCTTCGAGATTAAATTGTTCTTTTATGGTCATTATAAGATATATTCTTTGTCTTGTTTAATTGTCAAAACCCCATCATCCATTAAAGAAAGCGCCAAAGAAACTGTTTTTGGCACTTCATATTTAAAGTAGAATTTCATGGTATGAATTTTACTTTCGTAAAAATCTTGGGAATATTTTCTATTGGAATTAGCAACTTCTTTTTTTGCATCCACCGCCATTTCTAACCACAGCCATCCAATCACAACAATACTCATGTATTCCATAAATAAATTAGCATCTGCTAAATAGCGTTCGTAATTTCCTTTCATTGCAAAAGGCATTAAATGTGCCAATACTTTTTCTGAAAGTTTTAGTTTTTCACCTAAAACAGCAGCATATTCTTTAAGGTCATCTTCTTTTGCAGCCGCTTCAATAGTATGCATTATTTCAGTTACCAATAAGGCCAAACCTTTTCCATTTTGCATGGTCACTTTTCTCCCCAATAAATCTTGTGATTGAATTCCTGTTGTTCCTTCGTAAAGGGACGAAATTCTAATATCTCTATAATACTGTTGCAAACCAAAATCTGTACAAAAGCCGTAACCACCTAATACCTGTAAGCCATTATCTACAGATTCTGCACCCGCTTCAGATGGAAATGTTTTTACAATAGGGATGATCATCTCTAGTAACAAGTTGTACTTTTCTTTTTCTTCTTCTGAAGTTGCTGTCGTAATAATATCTTGGTATTTTGATGCTAAAAAAACCAAACTTAAAGAACCCTCTGCAATAGATTTCTGCAACAATAACATTCTTCGAACATCAGGATGTTCTATAATTAAGCTTTGTTTTTCTGTAGGATTTTTTTTTCCAGTACTGGTTAATTTTCTTCCTTGTGGTCTTTCATTTGCATATTGCAGTGAAGTTCTATAAGCGGCCATTGCAATTGCAGCAGCACCCCTACCAACGGCTATTCTCGCCCCATTCATCATTAAAAACATTTGATTTAAACCTTTGTGCTCTTCACCCACAAGCCAACCTCTACAATCATCAGTGTCACCAAAACCTAGATGTGTTGTGCAATATCCTCTTTGTCCCATTTTCTGAAAATCTGCAATGGTCATTACATCATTATACTCCAAACTACCATCTTTTTTAAGCCTTTTTTTAGGAACAACAAAAAGTGAAATTCCTTTCGTTCCCTGCGGAGCACCTTCAATTCTTGCCAACACTAAATGCACAAAGTTATCTGCATACTGATGATCCCCACCAGAAATAAATATTTTTTGTCCACTAATTTTATAATATCCTTCGGCTGTTGGACTCGCTTTGGTTACAATATCAGACAAAGAACTTCCCGCCTGTGGTTCTGTTAAACACATTGTGCCTCCCCAAATCCCTGCAAGCATATTTGGTATATAGGTTTCTTTTAGTGTTTCGTTACCAAACTCAATAATTAACTCTGCAGCCCCCTGTGTTAAACTTGGATACCCCGGCAAATGATTGTTTGCGGCATCCATAACATATACGGCAGCTTGCAATGCAGAAAAAGGTATTTGAAGTCCACCATCTTCATAATTAAAAGAAGCTGCTATGATGCCCATTTCTCCAGATTGACGCATTACCGTCTCTACCTGTTTATGCACGATTACTTTGCCATCTTTGTGATATGCAGGAGTTTCATCCATTTCTTTAAAATAGGGATACAATTCTCTGTCTGAAAATTCCTTAACAGAGTCTATAAAAAGATTCAATGATTCCATATCATGCTCCTGAAACCGCTCTCTTGATAATAAATTTTCTAAGCTATGAATATCATAAAGAAGGTACTTCAAAGTTTCTAGGTCTACATATTTTTTTGACATGGTATCTATCTGTTTTACAATTGATTTTTAATTTTCACTAACTCTGCCTTTACCTCTTCTAGTCTGCTAATAATTTGATGATTAAAAACAGCTCCATCTAAGTTCTTTTTTAATTTTTGTTTTGCACCATCTAGCGTAAAACCTCTTTCTTTTACTAAGTTAAAAATAAGTTTAAAGTTTGCTATATCATCTGCAGTAAATAGGCGATTCCCTTTTGCATTTTTTTTTGGCTTTATAATGTCAAATTCCTTTTCCCAAAAACGAATTAAAGAGGCATTTACATTAAAAGCTTTGGCGACTTCGCCAATTTTATAATACCTTTTTTCTGGTAAATCTACATGCATATTCTTCAGGATTCAGTAATTGGTACTCGAAAATATTTTCTTTCTTCTTATAAATAAAACAAACCTTAATCGTAAGACTGGCCTTCCTCTTCAGATGCCTTTTGCATTGCTGCAAATTGTGCTGGTGTTAAATCTCCGTAATAAAAATTAATAGGATTTAGTGCTTTACCATTCTTACGAACTTCATAATGTAAATGCGCAGAAACAGATCTTCCGGTATTTCCCACGTATCCAATTAAATCTCCACGCTTTACATTTTGTCCACGTTTTGCCTTAATTTTACTCATGTGTGCATAAATTGTTGTGTATCCATAGCCATGGTTTATATAGACTACTCTGCCATAAGTTGCGCTTCTACTAGAGCGTATTACTTTACCATTTCCAGAAGCATAAATTGGTGTTCCCGTTGGTGCAGTAAAATCCATTCCTTTGTGAAATTTTCTAATTTTTAGTATCGGATGCATTCTCCATTTATAACCAGAAGCCATTCTTGTTAAATCTACCAATTTTACAGGCAATATTGCAGGAATTGCCGCTAGCATTTTCTCTTTTTCCTTTGCTAAAATTACAATTTCATCTAAAGATTTAGATTGTATTACCAATTGCTTAGATAAAATATCTATGTCTTTGGTTAATTGCTTTATCATTTTAGAATTATCGTAACCGTCTAAGCTCTTATACCTATTTACGCCACCAAAACCAGCTTTTCTTTGCTCATTTGGTATTGGATTGGCCTCAAAATACATCCTATATATATTGTTATCTCTCTCCTGCAACTGATTTAAAATAGCAGAACTCTCTGCTATTCTCTTTGAGAATAAATCTAAATTTAATTGTAAATTTTCATTTTCTCTATTTATAGCTCTTTCATTTGGAGACATTAAAAACTGACTAAAGATTATAAAACCTATAAATGCAATCAATAAAACTGCCAAAACACCGAAAACAGTTTTCTTATAATACTCACTTTTCTTTACATCAATTTTTCTGTAAGAAAGTGTATCTGCATCGTAATAATATTTTACTTTTGCCATAGTTGTAAATGTACTATTTTTGTTTTTTAAATGAGTTTATTGTATAAGTCTCATTTTTAACAATAAGCCAATTTACAAAATGTTTTACAACTACTTTTTGTAAGTTGTTTTTTTTAAGATATATTAACATAATTAACTCTCCGAAGTATCGGAAAGAAACTTTTTTTATGAAATCACAAGACATACGCGCTACGTTTTTAAATTTTTTTAAGGAAAAATCGCATTTAATTGTGCCCTCTGCTCCAATGGTTACCAAAGATGACCCGACTTTAATGTTTGTAAATTCTGGAATGGCGCCTTTTAAAGAATATTTTTTAGGAAATGGAAAACCAAAAAATAATAGAATTTCAGATTCTCAAAAATGTTTACGTGTTTCTGGTAAACATAACGATTTAGAAGAGGTTGGTTATGACACCTATCATCATACCTTATTTGAAATGCTAGGAAACTGGTCTTTTGGAGATTACTTTAAAAAAGAAGCAATTGCTTGGGCTTGGGAATTGTTAACCGAAGTTTATAAAATAGATAAAGATATATTATACGTAACCGTTTTTGAAGGTTCTGATGATGCTGATAATCTGAAAATGGATACGGAAGCATATGATTTGTGGAAACAATTTATTGCTGAAGACAGAATTTTAAAAGGAAATAAAAAGGATAATTTTTGGGAAATGGGTGCTCAAGGACCTTGTGGACCTTGTTCTGAAATTCATGTAGATATTCGTTCTGCAGAAGAAAAAGCAAAAGTAGACGGTCGTACTTTAATTAACGAAGATCATCCGCATGTTGTAGAAATCTGGAACTTAGTTTTCATGCAATTTAATAGAAAGGCCAACGGAATACTAGAGGATTTACCAAACAAACATATAGACACAGGAATGGGTTTTGAGCGTTTGTGCATGGTGCTACAAAATGTTCAGTCTAATTATGATACCGACGTTTTTACGCCAATTATTAGTGAGATTGGTGCAATAACGAATACAAAATATGGTAGTAATGCACAACAAGATATTGCAATTCGTATCATATCCGATCATTTAAGAGCGGTTGCTTTTTCTATTGCAGATGGTCAATTACCAAGCAATACCGGAGCTGGCTATGTGATACGTAGAATTTTACGAAGAGCAATTAGATATGGATTTACATTTTTAAACAAAAAAGAACCTTTTATATATAGATTAACAGATGTATTGTGTAAAAAAATGGGGGATGCTTTTCCTGAATTAATAGCACAAAAACAACTAATTGAAAACGTAATTAGAGAAGAAGAAGCTTCTTTTTTAAGAACTTTAGATAAAGGTTTAGTCTTATTAGATGTAATTATTTCAGCTTCTAATACTAAAGAAATTTCTGGTGAAAAAGTATTTGAATTGTATGATACTTTTGGTTTCCCGGTAGATCTAACTGCACTAATTTTATCTGAAAAAGGATATACTTTAGATGAAAAAGGGTTTCAAGAAAAACTTCAAAAACAAAAGAATAGATCTAGGGCGGCAAGCGAAAGTTCTACAGAGGATTGGACTGTCTTAGTTGATGATACTGTTGAAGAATTTATTGGTTATGATGCTTTAGATGCTCCTGTAAAATTAACAAGATACAGAAAAGTAACGTCTAAAAAAGACGGAGAAATGTATCAATTAGTTTTTAACTTAACTCCGTTTTACCCAGAAGGTGGTGGACAAGTTGGAGATAAGGGATATTTAGAAGATATACATGGAGATGTTGTTTATATTCTAGACACTAAGAAGGAAAATAATGTAATTATTCACTTTACAAAAAATCTTCCAAAGCATATAAACGGTGACTTAAAAGCTGTTGTAGATGAAAAACAACGTCATAGAACAACCTGTAACCATTCAGCTACGCATTTACTACACCAAGCTTTAAGAGAAGTTCTAGGAACACATGTAACACAAAAAGGTTCTGCAGTGCACTCAAAATATTTACGTTTTGATTTTTCTCATTTTTCTAAATTAACTTTAGATGAATTGCAAGCTGTAGAAGATTTTGTAAATGCACGTATTTCTGGAAAACTACCTTTGATAGAAAAAAGAAACATACCAATGCAACAGGCAATTGATGATGGTGCGATTGCTTTATTTGGAGAAAAATATAGCGATACCGTGCGCGCTATTAAATTTGGTGCCTCTGTAGAATTATGTGGTGGAACCCATGTTAAAAATACAGGAGATATTTGGCACTTTAAAATAAAATCTGAAGGAGCCGTTGCATCTGGAATTAGAAGAATTGAAGCAATTACCAATGACGCAGTAAAAGACTTTTATTCTGAAAATAATAAAACTTTATTTGAAATTAAAGATTTACTAAACAATGCAAAAGAGCCCGCAAAAGCAGTTCTTAAATTACAAGAAGAAAATACATCTTTGCAAAAACAAGTTGAACAACTTTTAGCAGAGAAAGCTCAAAATTTATCTGGTGAAATTAAAAATCAGTTACAAGAAATAAATGGAGTACAATTTTTAGCTACAAAAGTAGATTTAGATGCAAACGGTATTAAAAACCTAGCTTTTACTTTAGGTAAAGACTATCAAAATTTATTCTTATTATTTGCTACCAACCCATCTAAAGACAAAGCAATGTTAACATGTTATATTTCTAAAGAATTAGCAAATGAGCGTGGTTATGATGCGGGTAAAGTAGTTAGAGAATTAGGAAAGTTAATTCACGGCGGCGGTGGCGGTCAAAATTTCTTTGCAACTGCTGGTGGTAAAAATCCTGGAGGAATACCTAAAGCTTTAGAAGGAGCTAAAAATTATTTAGTGTAAAATTTAAACTTTTTCTATTTTTTAAGATCTAAGTGCAAGTAACGTAAGCCTGTCTCTTATACACATCTGACGCTGCCGACGATA